>Ga0210046_1001900_pt1 | contig 15418 bp, 16 predicted proteins | sample CryGeyCG2114_250_FD_185461 | JGI IMG/M metagenome (GOLD analysis project Ga0210046, IMG submission 185461) | Groundwater microbial communities from aquifer - Crystal Geyser CG18_big_fil_WC_8/21/14_2.50 (SPAdes) (version 2) | ecosystem: Environmental > Aquatic > Deep subsurface > Groundwater ... | reverse complement strand
AGCGAACTTGCCCCGACTTACTCGGTCTTAGCGTTTGTACCCAAAAGGTTAAGTGAACAATAGTACAAACGCTTAGAGCGAGTTAGTCGAATATGCATTAATGCTTTTCTAATGCATATTTGGGGTTAAACCTATTTAAAATTTAGGTCATATGACCTAAACTTTAAATAGTATCAAATGACATAAGAAAATGTAAAAATATTTTATACAAACGAAAGTAATAAATTATAATTAACAATAATTATTTGATATTTTCCTAAAGTGGAATCCATAAATTGCAAATAAAATTGCAAGTGAAAACAACTTTGGTTTGCGAAATAATGTCCAGAAAAATAGTTTCCAATAGTAAACTCTTTCCTTTCCTATTATTCCTAATTTTAATATGGATTTAAACAATGCAGCTATGTAATTAGGATTAAGATGAAATACTTTCTTTTGTGTTGGTTCAAATTCTTTTAAAAATTGCATTACTCGTTCATAAAAGTATTTTGGATCATAAATAGTAATTAAAACTTTTTTATATCCATCAATAAGTGTTTCTAATTTCATTTGTGGGATAAAGTTAATTGAAAAATCAGTATTATTGCCCGTAAAATCTTTTAATAATCTACCTTCATTTTGTAACCTTTTATATAATTTTGTTTCCTTTGGTGCATTTAGTAACCCGACCATTGCAGTTATAATTCCGCTTTCCTGAATGAAGTTTGAAAGCATTTCAAATATTGCAGGCGAATCGCTATCAAAACCTACTATAAATCCACCTTGAACTTCTAACCCAAATTTTTGAATTTTTTTAATACTTGAAATTAGATTGCGTTTAATATTCTGAGTTTTGTTGCATTCTGATAAACTCGCTTCATTTGGAGATTCTATTCCAATAAATACTGTTTCAAATCCAGCTTCTACCATTAAATTCATTAATTCTTCATCATCAGCTAAATTTATTGATGCTTCTGTATTATAGTAAAATGGATTTTTCTTCAACGCATTCCATTCAATAATTGCAGGAAGAATTTCCTTTTTTAGCTTTCCCCTATTCCCAATAAAATTGTCATCAACAAAAAACACTGGTCCTCGCCAACCAATTGAATATAATACTTCTAATTCAGCAATTACATTTTCTACTGTTTTAGTTCTCGGATATCTTCCGTAAAGAACAGTAATATCGCAAAAATCGCAATCGTATGGACAACCTCGCGAATATTGAATATTCATGGAAGCATAATCTTTTAAATTCACTAATTCCCAAAGCGGTAATGGAGTGGTGGTAATATCTGCCCATTCTTTGGATGTATATTTATGAACAGCTTTTCCTTCTTGCAAATCTTCTAAAAAGCGTGGAAGTGTAACTTCTGCTTCATTTAAAACTAAATAATCAACTATATCATAATATTCCGAACTACTTGTAAATAGGGGTCCTCCTGCTACAATTTTAGTATTTAACTTTTTACATTTTTGGATTACAAGATTTGCTGATTCACTTTGAATTGACATAGCACTTATAAAAACATAATCTGCCCAAATAATGTCTTTCTCCTTAATATCAGTAGTATTCATATCAATTAGCTTTTTTCCCCAACCATTAGGAAGCATGGAAGCTACTGTTAAAAGTCCAAGTGGAGGAAAACTTGCTTTTTTTGATATAAATTTTAAAGCATGTCTAAAACTCCAAAATGTATCCGGGTAACTCGGATAAACCAATAATATATTCAAGTACTACCTCCAAATTAAACAAAGGAGCAAACCGAGAAAACTTGTTGTTAGAATATAACTTTTCTAGTATAAAGAGTTTATTGCAAAAAATCAATTAAATGGTGTGCTAAAGTAAATATTTATTTAAGAAATGATTTATTATTCACAAACATTTATGAAGAATTAATAAATTATATTTTTCATTTAACAGCAAGAAAATATAACTCAAAGAATATTTAAAATAATTTTTCTATTTAGAATTATCCTCATTTTTAAAATCATTGTAATATTTCTTTTTACTACCGTCGTAACTATCAATTTGGAAAAGAACGCCTTCGAGCTTTCCGTTTACAAGTGGAATTCTTTTCGTGGTTTTTAATCCAATTGATTTACGCAAAGATGGATCGCCAGAATAAATAAATGCTGAAGTTCCATTACATTTTTGTTTAATAAAATCGCCTAGTTCTTTAAAAAGTAATTTTGCGCCTTCGTTAGTGCCAAGACGAATTCCGTATGGAGGGTTTGTAACCAAAACTCCATTTTCAAACTTTTCTACTTGCTGAAATTTTTGACAAGTTAACTCAATATTATCAGAATATGGAAGAGGTGATAAATTATCTTCAGCCATTTTCAATACAATATCCGACATGTCACTTCCAATTATTAATCCTTTTGGCAAAGGACGAATATTTTTATCGCAATCATTTTTAACTTTATTCCAAATATTTTTATTGAAATCGGGCAAATAGAAAAATCCAAAATTTTTCCGCAAAGTTTGTGCTGGAATTCTGCAATAGTGCATAAGTGCTTCGGCAAGTATGGTTCCAGAACCGCACATGCAATCCCACAAAGGTTTTTCGCCATTCCAATTGCTTATTTTAATTAAAGCTGCTGCTAAAGTTTCCTGCATTGGAGCATCGCCAGATGAAAGTCGGTATCCCCTTTTGTGTAGCGATTGACCAGAAGTATCCAAACTTATTGTAGCAACGTTTTGATCAATGTGGAGATTAAATCGAATATCTGGATTATCCAGTTTAACATCGGGACGTTTGCCATTGCTGACTTTTCGGAAATAATCAACAATTCCATCCTTAAAATATTGAGACGCTGCTAAGGAGTTGGTTATGCGGCTATTTGAAACCGAAGCAGTAATTGCAAAGGATTGATCTACTGCAAAAAAATTATCCCATTTAATTTGTAAAGCATTTTCTCTTAATAATTTTGTGTCGTTGCAGCGAAATGAAATTAGCGGAGCCAAAACACGTGAGGTTAAACGAGAAGTGTAATTTATTTTATATAAAACTGAAGCATCTGCGTTGAAAGAAACTCCACGATAAGCAACTTTTGTATTTTTAGCACCTAATTCGATAAGTTCGGCTTCACAAAGTTCTTCCATCATTCCAGGAACTTGAGCAAAGTATTCGTTCGTTTTTTGATAATCGTACATTATTAATTTCCTATAATTACACTGCAATAAACAAAAATTTTCAGCCCAAAATTACTTAAATAAACACTTAATTGATATTTTGGATTAAGATGTTTTAGCTATGGTAAATTTTTAAATTTTCTTAAATTTGCATGGATAAAAATTGAGTAAATATGAGCGAAAATAAATCAAATGACCCTCTGCATGGATTAACACTTGTGCAAATACTTATTAAACTTGTTGATTATTACGGCTGGGAAGAACTAGGATTATTAATTGAAATTAGGTGTTTTAATAGTAATCCTTCCATAAATTCTTGCTTAAAATTTTTAAGGAAAACTCCTTGGGCTAGAAAAAAAGTTGAAAATCTTTATCTGGATACTGATTTTGATAAACCTTTAGGTGAATACTAGGAATATAAATGATTAATACAGAACTAGATGGAAGAAATAGAAAAGATATTCAAATTGGTCAAGATGTTGAAATAGTTTTAAAACATCATCAAAGAACTGGCGAATTAACAGAGGGAATTGTTAAACGTATTTTAACAAAATCTCCAAACCATCCTCATGGAATCAAAGTTGAGCTGGAATCGGGCGAAGTTGGTCGTATTAAAAATATTTTAACGTAATTTTATGACTGAGTTAAAACTATTTACCGATGGAAGTGTTAATACTAAATTAAAAATTGGATTTGGTGCAATTCTTTTTGTTTCAACTGAAATTTTTGATTTTGATGAGTTAAAATCGTACATACAACTTAAACGTTTTGAGGATACTTCATCCACCAAATTGGAATTGCAAACTTTACTTTGGGCTCTTTCCAATCTTCCTAAAATTGATGGAAAAATTATAATTTACACGGATTCACAAAACATAATTGGACTACCAAAAAGACGCGATAGATTTGAGAAAAATAATTACTCCTCAAAAAATAATACACTCATCAAAAACCATTTACTTTACAAAGAATTTTATAAAATTATTGATAAACTAAATTATGAGTTTGTACAAGTGAACGGACACAAACCTTCATCTCAAAAAGATGAAATTGATAAAATATTTACTCTTGTTGATAGAGCTTCGAGAAATGCAGTTAGAAATATGGGGAAATGTTTACCACCTGATTAAATACAATAATCAGAATTGAATATAAACCATTGTGGGCTGTATGTTATATTTTGGGTCACATGTAAAATTAATTTTGAAAGACCAAATAGCAAACCATAAAAACCAAATAATATTCAAATATTATTTTCTAATATCCAAATTTTTTCTTTTTTTGAATGATTTATTCAAAAATAATGAGTTTGAGTTTTGGTTATTCGTTTTTGCTATTTATTTGAAATTTATCTTTTGACGTTTGCTTTTTATTATGACATTTTTATACGCTAAGTAGAGATGCAATTAAGTGCATAGTTTTAACCAACTGATACCAATAAAATTCTCCAAATTATTGAATGTTTTTAAGTATTTTGTCAATTGCTATTTCACTTATTTATGAGAATACTAAAATGCAAAAATCAATTAAATACTTACTAATCATATGTTTACTGCCTTTGACAAGTATTTTTTCACAACCATGGGTCGAAGAAAGCTCAATTTTTAATCCAAGTGGAGTTCCCTCGCTCTCATTTTCGCAGCCACGATTTTATGATTTGGATGTTGATGGTGATTTTGAGATGATTTTGGGCAGCATTGAGCAAAATCCAATTTACTTTAAGAATATTGGAAATAAATACAACGCAAAATTTGAAGCCGATCCGTTCGTTTTTCAAGAAGTGAGAGATCTTGATGCCGAAATGGGAGTTTGTGCTGATATGGATAATGATGGCGATTTAGATTTTGTTTCTGGTGGTTACACTGGTTTACATTATTATCAAAACACTGGCAATAACACTGATGCGTATTTTGTTGAAATTGAAAACGTGTTTGCAAATGTTGTAGCTGGTGAAAATCCTTCTCCAGCATTGGGCGATCTTGATGGCGATGGAGATTTGGATTTGGTTTTTGGATTAAGCGAGGATGGAAGAGTAAAATATTTCCCAAATACTGGCAATTCAACTACACCCCAATTTTTAGAAGCAAATTCTGCAATTTGGTTTGATGTTGGCTTGTTTGCCTATCCAGTTTTATTTGATTTGGACGGGGACAAGCTCACCGATTTGTTAATTGGCAAAGATGGTCATGGATTTGATTTTTACCAAAATACTGGTGATTCATCCAATTTTGTTTGGACAAATAAAAGCTCATTATTCCAAAATGTTGGGACTGATACTTATTGGAATTCCCCTTCCCTTGTTGATTTAACTGGCGATGGACGAATTGATTTGCTTTACGGAACCGCTTCTGGTCCAATTAAATTTTATAAAAATACTGGAACAAATGCCGCTCCAATTTGGGCAGAAAACACAACACTTTTTGGTGGTACTATTGATATTGGCGGTGCAAGCTCACCAGTGCTTTTCGATTTTGATAGTGACGGAGATTTCGATTTATTTAGTGGAAGTCAAATGGGCGATATTAAATATTTTGAAAATACTGGGAATAAATCATCACCAGCTTGGCTAGAAAAATCTTCAATATTTTCAAGTATCGATCACTCAATTTATTCTTCCGTAACAGTAGGCGATATTGATAACGATCAAATTCCAGAACTTATTGTTGGTGATTTAAGTGGAAATATTTATGCTCACAAAAAATCTGGCACATCTTATCCAACAATTCCCAATTTATTAAACGAATTTAATTTTGGCGGATGGTCAGTGCCAAGATTAATAGATTTTGATTTTGACAATGACCTTGATTTAATTGTTGGAAATGAAAATGGAGATCTTGCATATTTAGAAAATTCCGGCACTCCAGATTCTGCTGCGTGGACTAAAATAGATGATTTTTTTGGCAATCTAAATGGCGAAAGTAATTGCGTCCCTTATCCAGTTGATTACGATAGTGATGGCGATTATGACTTATTTTTAGGAAATATCTGGAGTGAAATGAATTATTATGAAAATAATGATAATAGTTTCACATTAAATAATTCTGCAATTGAGGGAATTTTAGTAGGGCAAAATGCTGCTCCAGCATTGGCGGATTTAGATAATGATGGTGATTTAGATATTATTGTTGGGAATTATGGCGGGACTTTTAATTATTACACAAATATGTCAACTGTAGATGTAAAAGAATTAAATTCCAAGATTCCAAACAGCTTTGAACTTTTTCAGAATTATCCAAATCCTTTTAACCCAAGTACTACAATTAAATACTCAATTCCAAATAATGAGAGAAATGAAATGCCAAACGTGAAACTTATTGCATTTGATATTCTTGGAAATGAAGTTGCAACTTTGGTAAATGAGAACCAAATTGCTGGGAATTATTCTGTCAATTTTGATGCATCCAATTTAGCGAGCGGAATTTATCTATACAAATTACAAAGTGGTTCATTTATTCAGACGAAGAAACTAATGTTACTAAAATAGTATCAAATCCTCGAGGTTTTTATAAACCTCGAGGTTTATTTAGCCAAAGGCTTAATTTAAGCTTACAAAATAGTAACTGCGTAGTGAATGCCTATCTTGGAAAAACGTTATTTTAATGCTTCTTATATTATAAATTATTCACATAATCATAAATAATCTTTGAAATTTCAGCCATCATTTCTGCAGTTTGAGGCACACTAGTAATATTTTTAGATAAAATAACCAGCACATATTTCTTTCCATTTGGCAGAAACACAATTCCAGAATCGTGAAGAACGCCGCTAATTCCTCCCGTTTTATGTGCAACTTTAACTTCATGTGGTAAATATTTAGGAATCATATCGTTATGATTTTGCTCCAAAAGTATTTCAGTCATAATTGAATCAGCATGTGGATTTACAGCATTACCCTCTGCAATTTTTTCAAAAAGTATCATTAAATCGTTTGCATTAGTTTCGTTGTTCAATCCAGCATCAAAAGCTTTCATATCTTCAACTCCGCGCAAAACTTTTATTGATTTTGCACCCAGTTCGTCCATGGTTTTCATAACATTTTTGGCGTCAAGTTTTTCAATTACAATATTGGTCGCTAAATTGCTGCTGTTAATAATCATATCATAAACAAGATTATAATAAGTATCTTTTTTTCCAATCATTTCATAAGCTTTGTCGCCAGAATCTCGATTTATATCAAGTGAAAACTCACTTCCATCAACAATGCTTTTGAAACTATTTTTCACAATTAGAGAATCTTGCAAATAAATAACTCCATTTGCATCTTGCTTAAATGCTTCAATCATAACTGGAGTTTTCATTGTGCTGGCAGCATGAAACATCTCTTTTTCATTTATTAAAATTGAATTAACCTCACTTCCTACTATCTTAAATGCAAAGGCAAAATTTCCTTCAACTTTTTCAAATTTTTCGTTAATCTGTTTTTCCACTTCCGTTTTCATATCCACGCTAAAACTCATTAAAATTATTGAAATTAATAAAATGATTGATTTTGTTTTTAACATATTTTACCTAATGTTTTTATACAAACTATTAGTTATTAAAAATTTGATTCAAAGATATACAATTGAAATCAAAAACAAAATTAACTTTTATCAAATTTGGATTAATATTAACTTGCGTTACGCAAGAATTAAAAACCTTGAAGGTTTTGTTAAGAGGAAGCACAAAGAATTCAATATTTTAATTTTTATTAGCGAAACCTTCAAGGTTTGGGTCATGTGTATAAATAAGGTGAATATTAATTTAAAATATTTTCAAAGGTAAAATATTAGATTATTCTTAAAGATTCGGCTACTGAAATTAAAATAAAATTATTAAATTGAAATTTAATTTTAATACTTTGTTAGTAGTATAATTTTTTTTGAAATTATTAGTAATAGATAAAATTTGAATTAAATCATTTGTCATAATTTTTTGAGCTAAAAAATGAAATTCGGACTCTCGCAATACACTATTGATTTATTTTTTGAAAAAGTATTAGAAAAATATCCAAATAATCCATCTTTATCTTTGGTTGGCGAAAAGCCATTTTCATTTTCCGAGTTTGGTGAGAGGGTTCAGAAATTACAGGCAACCTTAAAAGCATTGGGTATAAGAAAAGGTGATAAAATCGTTATTCTTGGCACATCATCTCCCAATTGGGCAATTGCATTTATGGCAATTATGACAATGGGTGCTGTTGCTGTGCCTGTACTTGAAGGATTTCCTGAATCCGATATTGAACATATAATTCGTCATTCCGATGCAGAAGGAATTTTTATTTCTAATATTTTGCACGATACTCTAAACCTTAAGTTAAATCAGATGAAAATTGTTATTAGACTGGATGATTTTTTGGTATTAGACCCCGATTCTAAAGACAATAATATTTGGAAAAAGATAATCGAATTTCCAGATAAAGTTATTCAAGCAATTGGAAATGAACTTTCTGGCTCGCCAAAATATGAAATTGAGGAAGATGATATTGCTGAAATATTATATACTTCAGGAACTACAGGGCATTCAAAAGGAGTTATATTAACGCATAAAAACCTTGTTAGTAATATTTTTGAAGGTCCTGATTTACTAAAAGTTATAACCGAAAAAAGTGTTGTGTTGTCAATTCTTCCAATGGCACACGCTTTCGGCTCAACCTCCTCATTTTTATCAATTATTTATTGTGGCGCAAGTATTGTTTTTATGGATAAAAAACCATCTCCAAAAATATTATTAGAAACAATGCAATTAGTAAAACCAACCATTTTTGGCTCTGTTCCATTAGTATTTGAAAAAATATACCAAAAAAGAGTGCTTCCAACAATTGCACAAAATAGATTATTCAAACTTTTATCCAAAGGTAAAACAACAAAAAGATTGTTAAATAAAATTATTGGGAAAAAGATTAAAAAGCTTTTCGGTGGTAAATTGGACTGTGTTATAATTGGTGGAGCAAGTTTTTCACCCGAAGTTGAAACCTTTTTGATTGAAGGTGAAATTCCATATTGTTGCGGATATGGTTTAAGCGAGTGCGCTCCATTAGTTACTTTTTCATCGATGGAAACTCAAAAAATGGGTTCTCCTGGACATGCAGTTACGGACGTAGAAATAAAAATTATGGATGCTGATTCAAAAAGTGGAATCGGTGAAATTTGCATAAAAGGTCCAAACGTAATGAAAGGCTATTACAAAAACGAAGAAGCAACGAGCAAATCATTTACAAAAGATGGATGGTTCATTTCTGGTGATAAGGGCTATCTTGATGAAGATGGATTTTTATTCATAACCGGGCGATCAAAAAATGTAATTATTGGTCCATCGGGTGAAAATATTTATCCAGAAGTGATTGAAGCAAAACTGCTTGAATCACCATTTGTGGAAGAAGTGATAGTTTATAAATCTGATAATCATTTAGTAGCACGTATTTTGCCCGATTATACATATATTGAAAATCTTAAAAACACAAGTAATGAGAATAAAATTGCATCAAATGTAGTTGAAATACTGGAAAACGTAAGACGTGAAACGAATAAAAATTTACCTTCATTTTCACAAATAAATAAGGTTGTTGAGCAAACTTCGCCTTTTTTAACAACGCCCACAAATAAAATTAAACGTGTAGAATATGTTCCTGGATATTTGGGAAATAATACTACAGCTTAATACTAAAAACCAAATAAAAATTGCTTTTTTAATAGATGCTGAATCAAGTTAAGCATTACATTTTTCTCTCTGTCATTCCGGACTTGATCCGGAATCTTTTGATAAGACTTTTATTCAAAACCTTATTATATGTTTTGATAAATATATCTTTTTAATTATTTTAATTTTCAAGAAATGCAGAGTGTAGTTGTTGGGAAGAAGGTTTTACGGGATTTGAATAGGAAATGTATTTCTTGGAATAATTTAGATTGTTAGAATGAATAAATAGATGGAATGTTAAACCGAAATCTATTTTTGGCATAACAAACCAAATAATTAACTAATTTAATTAAATAACTTATGATAACATTTATTGAACATAGCGGTCTCTTATCAAGATTTGTTTTTCTCGATAACACGCCAAATACACTAATTTCAATCGGGTCAATACAGGGTTGAACGAAACCGCGAAAGCGGTAGCCCAAAGTTCTTTGACATATTGATAGAGTGATTTTTTATATTTTCCCATCACATCCACAATAATTAGGAGTAAAAAATGGGAGAATTAAGAGAAAAAATGCTAAGAAGAATGGAGTTAAAAAACTTCAGCAAAAGAACAGTTGAGATTTATTTATACCATTTGCAAAAGTATGTTCGGTATTATGGAAAATCACCAGATAAGCTTGGAAAGGTAGAAATAGAAAAATACCTTTATTTTCTACTTCAATCAAAAACAAGTAGTTCTGGAATGGCACAAGCTTATAGTGCAATTAAATTTTTCTATTCAGATTGCTTAGAAAGGGCTTGGGAGTTGGATAAAATACCAAGACCAAAAATAGAAAAACGGCTTCCGGTAGTTCTATCTCAAGAAGAGATAAAAAGTATTTTCCAACATGTAGTTAATACAAAATATAAAATTGCATTGATGTTAATTTACTCAGCTGGTTTAAGACTTTCGGAAGCACTTCATCTAAGGCTAACAGATATTGACAGCAAAAGAATGGAGATACGAGTAGAGCAAGGTAAAGGGAAAAATATACACTTCTTTCCAATTTAATATTAAATAAACTACGTGAATACTACAAAGAAGAAAAGCCAAGCCATTGGTTGTTTACTGGAAAAAACGGAAACCCGATATGCAGTTCAACAATCCAAAGAGTATTTGGCAAAGCAAAAAAAAAGCTAAGATTAGCAAAGAAGCATCAGTACACACACTACGCCATAGCTTTGCAACACATCTTTTAGAAAACGGATGTGATTTATTTACCATCCAAACATTGCTTGGTCATGCGAGTATACATTCCACAAAAATCTATCTTCATATTGAGAACACGGCTAAACGAAAGATTCTAAATCCATTAGACAGAATATACGAGGTCTATCATGAGGACTAATGGAATAGAGATTTCAGATATATTTAGAGAATATGGTTCGGAGTTTAGAAAAACATACAGCTTATCCGAAAACCAAACAAGTATAATGAACTTGATAGTAAATTGCAGAACAGCCTCACTTGGAAGCCATATTGAAAAATGTGATAACTGTGGATATGAAGTTATTGCATACAATTCATGCCGGAATCGTCATTGTCCAAAATGCCAATCAACTCAAAGAGAGCAGTGGATAGCAAGAAGAGAAAGTGAACTGCTTCCAGTGCCGTATTATCATATTGTATTTACTATTCCAGATATATTAAATAACCTTTTCTTGGTAAACAAGCGCATACTTTATGGAATACTGTTCAAGTCAGCTAGCGAAACACTACTTACACTAGGCAAAGATCCAAAACATTTAGGAGCTGAGATAGGCATTATTGCAGTTCTGCATACTTGGGGACAAACTTTAACAGATCATCCTCATTTGCACTGTATTGTACCCGGTGGTGGACTAACAAAAGATGGGAAAAAATGGAAGTATCCAAAGAAAGCAAGGCATAAGAAGTTTTTCATACATGTAAATGTAATTTCTGATTTATTTATGAAGAAGTTTTTGTTTTACTTCAAAAGAGCTTATAAAAACGAAGAACTCAAATTTTTGGGGAAAGTTAAAGACATGGGTTCGAAGAAAGAATTTTACAAACTACTTAATGAACTTTATGAAAAGAAGTGGATCACTTACTGCAAACAACCATTTGGCTCACCCAAACAAGTAATTGAATATTTAGGACGTTACACTCACAGAGTTGCAATATCCAATAGCAGAATAAAAAGGATAGAAAATGGGAATGTGGTTTTTGAGTACAAAGATTATCGTGATAGCAAGAAAAAGGAAATGGCATTATCACCAGTTGAATTTATAAGAAGATTTATGCTTCACATACTGCCCAATGGATTTTTTAAGATAAGATATTACGGAATGCTAAGCAGCAGAAAAAAGAAAACAGTTTTGCAGAAATGCCGAGAAGTTCTGAATAAACACAAAATAAAAGAGCCTCAAAATACCGAGAGCCCTAAAACCCATGGTTGGAAATGTCCTAAATGTAAAAGTTGTGAAATGCATGTTTTACGAGTAAGTTTTATAAATGATACTGGATAAATAATAAATATCGTTTCCCGAATGAAATTCTTTTTAGCAGCAATTTTAATATTGCACGGAATAATTATGTACCTTAAAACAAAAAACACTTTATCAAGAATGGAAAATAATAATTTTAGATACGTTCATTTAGCTTTGGCTAAGAGAAGTAATTTTACTTAAGTTAACAAACAAAAATAATGATTAAATTTAAATTAAATAACAAAACAGAAACCCGATTAAATACCCATAGCAATATGCAATTGATGGTTTCGCACAACAAAATTTTATCTGTAAATGAAATGAATGAATGGGGTCTTATATTTTTTTGCTCATTTCCAGATAAAATTCTTTAAAGTTAGGGTTACAAAAAAGGAGTTTGCAATTATGGGAAGAAAAAAGAACAATGACAAATTATATAATCCCAATATTGCTTTATTAGTTGCTGATACATTTATGAACCATGCTATTTCGTTTTTTGATAAAACTGGAACTGTTATGGGAAAAATTCAATTTAATTCACCTCAGGATATCGGTTTGTTGGTTGCATCTGCTACACAACTTTCTTTGGCTTTAGAGTTATATCTAAAAGCACTTAGAATGATTTTAAAAATGCCGATACCTACAACACATGATTTGTGGAGATTATATAATAATTTACCAATTACTATTAAATCTACATTTGAAGATAAATATAATCTTGTTAATAGTACTAAAGGAGGAGAACTCGCAGAGTTTTCAATTATAATGTTAGTTTCAGATAATCCGAATGAACCAACACCTAAATTTTCAAAAGACATTAAGAAAATTGACTTGAATTCTATTCTAAAAAGGTCAAAAGATGCTTTTCAAACATGGAGATACATACATGAGGGTGGAAAATCTGGTGAATACGTGTCTTATAATTATGAGTTTTATAGATTAAGACTAATATGTGATATAGTTAGAGGATATACAATTAGTTGTAAAGTTTCACAACGTTGTTAATGTTTTTTTGGTTTTTAGACAGTCTGACGGTGGACGCTTTATGCACGAAGCCGTTATAAAGCTATAAATTTTAAGACGGAGAAAAAAATGTTTAAATCGACTAAAATAATTTTTGTTGTTTTCTTTTTTGCAACTATATTGGTATCTGCTCAAAAATCTAATACAATCACGATTAAAGTCCTAAAGGTTGAACATAGTGTCTACACTTCTTCGCTTTATATAGATGTTGATATAAAAAATGAATCCCCAAATCATATAGATAGGTTTTTTATGGATATATATGTTTACGATAAAAATGGTGATTATTTGGGCAGAACTAATAATTCTATTTTGAATCTTGGACCCAAAAAACACACGATTGAAACACTGTATTTTGAGAATATTAAATATAATCAAATTAAAAAGTGGGAATTTTCAATAAATGATGTATTAACAATTAAGAATAAAGTTATTGAATATTACAAAGACTATACTATAAAACTTATAAAATAATAATTTGAGAATAGGAATAATAATGAAACAAATATTGGGTTTGTTAATTTTAATTATAATGTTTTTTTCTTCATTAGTCGCACAAAAATCTTCAAATGAGCAACATTTATCTCAACTTCAGAAAACTTTGAAAGATAGCGAACGTTATACTAATCGCTATACGAAACTTGATGTTTATGACTTAGATGTTGTGGAGTATTATAATTTATCAAGTCAGTATAGCACTCCCCTTAAAATAAAAGTATTTAAGAAAACTGATGAATACCAGGAAAAATTAGATGACTTAAAAAAAATCAAGAAAGATTTAATGGCAAAAAAATATTACGTTACAATTACTAAACCATTCAAAGAATATGATCTCAAAAAAGGTGGTTTTAAAACAATAATAAAAGAAAATATGGGACAAGGGACAAGCAAGGCACGCCCGCCAAAAGAAATTGGTGGCGTTTATTTTGGGAAATTACCTTTTCAATATACAGTAAAGAAAGATGTTTTTGGCGAGCGGATTATTCACAAAGACATAAAAGAAGAATACATGTTTTTTAAGGTAAAAGAATCTGATGCTGTAAAAATTGAAGAAAATTATAGTGATATTAAAATATATTTCATCTTTAATATTTGCTCAAAAAAAGAAGTTAATTACAAATATAATTGTTACAGAAATGGGTGGTATAAAATGAAAGAAGAAATTCTACAAGCAAAAGCCACAAATGTTTTAATTGCAAATGAAAAAACTGGACAGATTTATTATTCAAAGAAATACTAATTAGTTTTAAAGTCGTCAAGGAGAGTGGTTTTTACAAAAAATATTATGAATAAAGTTCCGAGATTTTTATATCGTGGTGATACAGGGGGAAACAAAACCTTACCTGAACGTTTTTATTTTGACGGATTATTTTCTAAATTGCTTCAAAGTGGCAATCCAGCACATATAAGCAAGTATGGAATTTATAATTCAATAAAAGCACATATTGCTCCAAACAAAAAGAGTGAATTTGATTTTTATAAAAAAACACACTTCCTATCTTTTACGGAATGCAAAGATACTGCCCTTTTCTATTCTTCTAACATGGAACCAAGTAAATTAATTTCAACACCAAAATATAAAGAAAGACGATATTTGTTCACATTCAACTTATTTTCCCATGATACAACAATAACAAACATCTCGACGGGTATATATAAATTTGAGTATAAATGCAATCGTCAATTAATTGAACCCAACTCCTTGGATACTCCAGAATTATTCTCATTACAAAAAGAGAATTGTTGGATTTGCCAAAACAATACGAGTCATAATTTAATAATTCTTGATATTGTTTCAATTTTAGGGAACAATTCGAAATATCAACTTAATAGTTTAGCATTTGAAAATGCTAAACGTGATAAAGAATGGCTAATTTTACCATTTGACTATAACAATGAATTGTTGGGATATAATTCTAAAATCCCAAGAGCTGATTTTTGGTCTGCTGAATTATTCAGATTAAAATCAGAACCAGAAAAAACAATTGAGGAATCATTGCAAGGTATGATCATATAAAAACGCTTTATAACGTTATAAGAATTGATAACGAACCCCGTAAAAAGAACGGGGTAAACTCTGCTGAGGTATAATCCAGTTTTTCATGAGGGTTTATATTTGGATGCTGGATGTTACCAAATAAGGCGATGTTTACTCAACCAGAA
>Ga0210046_1001898_pt1 | contig 15431 bp, 12 predicted proteins | sample CryGeyCG2114_250_FD_185461 | JGI IMG/M metagenome (GOLD analysis project Ga0210046, IMG submission 185461) | Groundwater microbial communities from aquifer - Crystal Geyser CG18_big_fil_WC_8/21/14_2.50 (SPAdes) (version 2) | ecosystem: Environmental > Aquatic > Deep subsurface > Groundwater ... | reverse complement strand
CTTTGCCGGTACCGTCCGGATGCGGAGTTTTGGTAGTATAAGCCGCAGTGACCGTCTGTTGCGTTTTAACCCAGCCCGTGTCGCAGGCGCTAACCAGCCATAGCAGGAGAAAAAAGTAATAATGGGTGATACTTGAAAAGGGTTGGGAAGAGTTCATGTTCTTTAACAAGGTAAGTGGGGGTATGGTTTTAACCTGAGAATAATTTGCGGGTTATTTTTGCTGAAAAATACCTTTTATAAGCTGTTCTAAATAAGCTACATTTATGATATAAACTACCTAAAGCAAAACAAGCCAATGGCGCGCTACTGTTTAACCTTAGATTTAAAAGAAGATCCGGACCTGATTGCGGCGTATGAGCAATACCACCGGGCGGTTTGGCCCGAAATTCTGGAAAGTATAAAAAGTGCCGGTATTAAACACATGGAAATATACCGGTGGCAAAACCGGCTTTTCATGCTCATGGAAGCATCCGCTAATTTTAGCTTGGAAGAAAAAGCAAAACAAGACGCGGCCAACCCCAAAGTGCAGGAATGGGAAACGATGTTGTGGCAATATCAGCAAGCTTTACCCGGCGTAAAACCCGGGGAGAAATGGCAGTTAATGCGTAATATTTTTACTTTATGAAGAGGAAAACTGATGACTTTGCTTATTGGCAACAAGGACGTTTTATGTTTGATATTTATGGCAGGTGATAGTAAAGAGCAGAAATATTGCCCATTAAACTACTGGTTGTAAAACAAAAAAGCCTTTCTGATTTTTCAGAAAGGCTTTTTTGTAATTAAATATATCTATTAACGGTTACCGTCTACTTCTTCGTAATCTACATCGGTTACATTGTCGGTAGCACCTTGGCCATTACCGCCTGGTTGGCCTTGACTGTCGCCGCCGAAACCGGCACCGCCGAATCCGCCGTCCGCACCAGGTTGTCCGTCGGCACCTTGGGTAGCGGCATACATTTCTTGCGAGGCAGCCTGCCAAGCATTGTTAATCTGCTCCATAGCAGCATCTACCGCGGCTAAATCTTTGCTACCATGAGCTGTTCTCAGCTGCGCTAAAGCACCTTCGATAGCCGATTTGTTACCGGCCGAAAGTTTATCGCCGTATTCTTTCAGCTGTTTCTCGGTTTGGAAGATCATAGAGTCAGCCGCATTCAGCTTCTCAATTTCTTCTTTCACGCGTTTATCGGCTTCTTCGTTGGCTTTGGCCTCGTTGCGCATACGCTCAATTTCAGATTCGGATAAACCGGAAGAAGCTTCGATCCGGATTTTTTGCTCTTTACCAGTACCTTTATCTTTGGCCGATACGTGCAGAATACCGTTGGCATCAATATCGAAAGTTACCTCGATTTGCGGCACACCCCGCATAGCTGGTGGTAAATCAGCTAAGTGGAAACGACCAATGGTGCGGTTATCGCGGGCCATCGGGCGCTCACCTTGCAATACGTGAATTTCTACTGATGGCTGGTTATCCGAAGCCGTAGAGAACGTTTCGGATTTTTTAGTCGGGATAGTCGTATTCGATTCAATTAGTTTGGTCATCACGCCACCCATGGTTTCGATTCCCAAAGAAAGTGGCGTAACGTCTAACAACAATACGTCTTTTACTTCCCCGGTTAATACGCCACCTTGGATAGCAGCACCAATAGCTACTACTTCGTCGGGGTTTACCCCTTTAGAAGGTTTTTTACCGAAGAATTTTTCTACTTCTTCCTGAATACGCGGAATACGGGTAGAACCACCCACCAAAATTACTTCGTCGATATCCGCAGCTGATAAACCGGCATCTTTAAGCGCCTGACGGCATGGTTCCATAGAACGACGTACCAGATCATCGGCTAAAGCTTCGAATTTAGCGCGGCTTAATTTGCGCACCAAGTGTTTCGGACCAGTTTGGGTAGCCGTAATATACGGTAAGTTAATTTCGGTTTCGTTAGAGCTGGATAACTCAATTTTAGCTTTTTCAGCCGCTTCTTTTAAACGTTGTAACGCCATTGGATCATTACGCAGATCCATGTTTTCTTCGCTTTGGAACTCCTGGGCTAACCAGGCGATAATAACCTGGTCAAAATCATCACCACCCAGGTGGGTATCACCGTTGGTAGATAATACTTCAAAAACGCCGTCGCCTAACTCCAGGATAGAGATATCGAATGTACCACCACCTAGGTCGTAAACGGCAATTTTCTGGTCTTTATGTTGTTTGTCCAGACCGTAAGCCAAAGCGGCGGCGGTTGGTTCGTTTATAATCCGTTTTACATCTAAGCCCGCAATGGCACCCGCTTCTTTGGTAGCCTGGCGTTGCGCATCGTTAAAGTAAGCCGGAACAGTAACAACCGCTTCAGTTACAGTGGTGCCTAAATAATCTTCGGCCGTCTGCTTCATTTTTTGCAGTACCATAGCCGAAATTTCCTGCGGTGTATACTGACGGTCACCAATTTTTACCCGTACCGTATTGTTGCTGCCGCTTTCTACTTTATAAGAAACATGTTGGGTTTCGCCGGTTACTTCCGAATAGCCGCGACCCATAAAACGCTTAATTGAAGCGATGGTATTTTGCGGGTTAGTGATGGCCTGACGTTTAGCCGGATCACCTACTTTACGTTCTCCATTGCCATTGTCCAGGAAAGCCACAATAGAAGGTGTCGTTCTACGGCCTTCGCTGTTGGGTATTACTACTGGTTCGTTACCTTCCATTACGGCCACGCACGAGTTGGTAGTACCTAAGTCAATTCCTATTATTTTTCCCATTTTCTATATATGTTAAATTCTTATTTCACAGTTTTAATCGTTACGGGATACTTAACAAGGGATGTGCCAGCCCTAAAAAAGCCGCTTTTCTGTGACAGATTGTCACCCTTGTCCTTGCCCCAAAACGGTTTTCTGACTAAGCTACTATTATATGCCTGATAGCCTCATCAGAATAATACGATTTGGCAGAAAAGTATATTCTTACCCTATTAAACCGGATAAAGTTGCACCTTGCATTACTTGCCGCCGGTACGCAGGGATTTTATTTCTGCGGGAGTAAGCGGGCGGTATTCGCCGGGAGCTAAAGTGCCTAATGTAAGCGGGCCAATAGATTGCCGGATTAAACGTAAGGTGGGAAAGCCTACGGCCGCCGTCATTTTGCGGACCTGCCGGTTCATGCCCTGGGGAATTTTTATTTCGAGCCAACTTGTAGGAATGTTTTGCCGGAACCGGATGGGTTTGGATCGTTCCCATACCGCAGGTTCTGCTGGTAGGAGGCGGGCTTTGGCCGGTAAGGTTTTAATATTCTGAATAACAACACCGGCTCTTAATTGCGTTAAAGCTTCTTCGGTCGGGATGCCTTCTACCTGTGCCCAATACGTTTTCTCTATTTTGAATTTAGGGTTGGATAGTTTATGCTGGAGTACTTTATCATCCGTCAGTAAAACCAAACCTTCGCTATCAAAATCCAACCGACCCACCGGGTAAATATTGGGCACCGATACAAAATCTTTCAAAGTTTTACGCCCCTGTTCATCGGTAAATTGGGTGAGTACTTCGTAAGGTTTGTTAACTAATATGTAGTTATAGTTCATAACTGTTTTTGTCCGTAGTCGGTAATCGTTAATTTAGTAGACTACAAAACTACAATCCTCAAAAATTAGCTTTATTCTATTCAATAATTAATTTTTAGGGAATTAAAATTTTAGGAGTTTGAAATTTTAAAAAGTAAGAGAGTGCAGGATTTATACTTGTTAAAAAGAAAATTGTATTAGTTTATACCCTTTGAATTTTTTTTTTAGCTGGCGAATATTTATAAATATTTGTGAGAAGTCTATTATAGATATTTAGTTAGTTCGTTTATTTTCCAATCTTCAATAAGTCCTAAAGATGCAGCTTCAACATAACAATTCTTTAGAGCTTGTTTCATTGAGTCTTTTCCTAATCCTTGAGCAGGTTTTTAAATGTTTAATCCATAACTCCAATTCTTTTTCCGTGGTCATAACTCTATCGATTTTAACAATTGATTGTGCAACTGAAAATATCATAGTTGCCAATTCTTTATCGATTACCTTCTTGGGAGAACTCCATTTTGCAGAAGAAAAGATGTCTGTATAAAAACTTAGTTGCTTAAGGTTATCTAGTATCATACCGTGGTCACTTTCAGGATCAAAAATCTTTTTAAGATCATCTAAAGTTTTTGCTCCATTCCTAACTAAATCAGGCAGAATCCAAGCTAGATTCTTTTCCGTGTGTTTTCTGTAATTCTTCCATTCCCTTTTTTAACCGAACGTGATCATCTGCCAAGAGTAATCCTCTGATAATTGTAGATTTACCTGATTCTTCGATCGCTAAAATTGATAATGAAACACACCTTTCAAATCTGTCATGAGTAAGTAGTAATTCTGCATCACTTAACAAATCTAAAGCATTTTCATAAGCTAATTTAATACCTTCAGATGCGCTTTTAGGACTTAATTCTCCTTGATATTGTTTGCTTCTCATTTTAATTGAAATTACCTATAGATGATAATTGACTAAATATCACCTATAGACCATTGGCTATCCACTAACGTAAATCTGTAATGTAGACTGAGGACTAAATCAATAGCTTCCGTAGTACTTGCGCAAAAACCACTCGGCCGAAACTAAAAACAGAATAGCAAAGAACAACCATTTCAGGTTGATCAGGTCTTCCAGCTTTTCGTTTTCGTAGATAATGTTTTTGTAATTAGCTTTTAAAATTGCTTCCTGAAGACTGGTGGTTTGGTCCGGGTAATACAAACGGGAGCCGGTTTTCTGGCCTAACTGGTGCAGCAAATCATGATCGGCCAGAGAATTCAGGGCTTCCAGTTGTAAATCCTGAACTACAAATTCGCCTTTGTCCTGCTCGGTTTTGCCGTCCAGCACCGTGCTGGCCGTATAGGAATAAACGCCTCCCGGCAAATTCCCGATGTTTAAACCCGAAAAGCCTTCGCCGTTGATAAAGGAAAATGAACGGGTTTTATTTTTTTCGTCGCGGATGCGCAAGGTTATTTCCTGGCCATGTATTTTTTCGAAAACGGTATTGTACACTTCGCCTTCAAAACGGATATCATCCGACACCAGATATTCATCCTGTACCGGGTACACATTTAAGCGTTTCCGGTTTTGCTGGGCCGTGAGTAGTTGCATGGTGCTCACCATCAGGTTATCGAATACGGCGGGTTTTTCGGTGGCAGCCGCTTCGGTTAGGCGCCACTGCCAGATGCCGTCGGCTACCATCACGGCGTTGCGTTTGTCGTTACTAATCTGGGACAGAAGCAGCGGTTTACTGGTTTTTACCTGACCTACCTGTTGGTATAATATGGTTTCGGTATTGGGCGCTAAGGCAAAATCAGCGAAGGGAACTTCTGCCGGCGGATACTTATTAAAATCAGTAGTTGCTTTTTCATCTACCTGAAACTTCTTGAAAGCTGGGTTTAAAGCCGGCGTAACCTGGTCGGTTTGGTTTCCACGACGGTTAATGGCTACCCCGGCGCGCAAATTGTTGAATGCAGCCAGATCGGTAGTGCCGCCAATAATATATAAAGTAGGTATTTTTTTCTGCTGCACAAAAGCAAGGGCTTCGTTGGCGGCCTGCAGCCGGGAAGGCAACTGGTGCAGCACGGCCACATCGTAAGCTTCTTGTTTCAAAGGAAAAACGCCCGGAATATACAGTTCAGTTTCGAAGTTTTCGTTTGTTTCGATGGCGGCTCGCAACGCTTTAATATCCGGATGCGGCGCTGCGGCGGCAATTAAAATCCGCAGTTTGCCTTTGATAATTTCCAGGTAAGCGTGTTTGGTATTGTTCAGGATGGTAAATTCGCCTTGCTGGGGCAGAACGGTAATCTCGTAGTGTTTTTTGCCGGGTTCGTTAGCAGTTAAATTAAACTCGGCCCGTACAGGTTGGTTTTGGCGTAAGGTAACGTTTTTACGATCCAGCACCCGGCCGTTTTCCTTCAACAATACAGCAGCTGCCCCGGAAAATCCTTCGCTGGCTACTTCGGCTACCAACGGAAATTTATTGCCGCTGTAAGCAATTTTATTATACAGTAAGCCCGCAATGGAAATATCTTTTTTCAGGACGGTATCGCCTACGGCAACCGGGTAAATGGTAAAATCAAAATTTGAAAAAGCCGCGGATTTGCCCTGGTTTTGAATACCATCGGATAACAGCACCACGCCCGCCAGGTTTTTATTTTGATAAACGGCCTGCACGTTCGTGAGCAGCTCATCGAGATTGGTAACCGGGTTGTTGTATTTAATGCCGGATAAATCCGTTGGTCCATGGGCCGGTAAGTCCAGGGTTTTGATATCTACCTGCAAATCCGCGTCCTGTAAATTACGGATCACCTGGTTGAGCTTATCCGTAACAGCCGCTAACATGTTTTTATTCGTGAAAAGGCCCACCGATTGCGAATTATCTACTGCTACTACAATGGTTGGTTTTTCTACGGTATTGGTAATGGCTTTGAAGTAGGGCTCTAAAAGTAGAAAGCATAAAAAACTGACCACCACAAACCGCAAAGCCGCCAGCAAATAATTAATGCGGGGCGACCACGGCGTTTTCTTCGAATATAATAGCCAGGTATAAAGTGCGCCCGCCGCCAGGCAAACCACCAGGAGCCAGGGCGAGTAGGTAGTAAGTAAACTGAATTGACCCAAAGTTTCGTTGTTCGTTATTCGTTTTTCGAAAATAGAAGATATTATCTTAAACGAAGAATACAATACAATAATATTTTTAATGTAAGCTCCGATAAAAAAGTAGCTTAAGTTTTATTACCTAAGCTACTCCACTAATTTAAAAGCTATAAGAAGTATCTTACAAAGTATTCTTTTAACGATTAATTTCTATTAACGAATAACGAATAACGAAACTAAGTCAGCATACCGCCATCTACCTGTAATACCTGTCCGGAAATATAAGCCGATAAATCGGAGGCTAGGAATACGGTACAGTTGGCCACATCTTCCGGCGAACCGGCTCTTTTTAAAGGAATAGCTTGTTTCCAGCCTTCTACCACTTCCGCATTTAATTCACCGGTCATTTCAGTTTCGATAAAGCCAGGTGCAATGGCGTTGCTGCGGATATTACGCGAACCTAACTCCAGCGCTACTGATTTGGTAAAACCAATGATACCGGCTTTAGAAGCTGCATAGTTGGCCTGGCCGGCGTTGCCTTTTATACCTACTACCGAAGTCATGTTAATAATAGAACCACTTTTTTGCCGCATCATGGGCTTGGTAGCCGCTTTGGTTAAGTTAAAAACCGATTTTAAATTGGTATTGAGTACGGCATCCCATTGTTCTTCAGTCATGCGCATCAGCAAGCCGTCTTTGGTAATACCGGCATTGTTTACCAGAATATCTAACCGGCCAAAATCTTTTACCACATCGTCTATTAATTTTTCGGCCTGGGCAAAATCCGAAGCATCGGAGCGGTAACCTTTTACTTTGCCGCCTTCGGCTGCTAGTTCCTGTTCCAGGGCCTGGCCTTTTTCAACACTAGATAAATAAGTAAATGCCACCTGGGCGCCCATTTGCACAAACTTCTGAGCAATGGCCCGCCCAATTCCTTTCGACGCGCCCGTGATTAAAGCTATTTTTCCTTCGAGTAGTTTCATACACCAAAGTTAGAGAAAGATTTTAAATTTAGGTTTGCGGAAAAAGTAAAAGCAGATACAAAGAGTTAAAAGCTGGGCGGTAAGCAGTTTTAACTCCAAAAAAGGAGCTGGTATTTTTTAGCCTCTGATTTTTTATCTAAACTTGCAGCCTGTTATAGGTATGATGAGAAGAGTATTAGTTTTAGGTTTTATTTTATTGTCGGGTTATTTTGCTTCGGCTCAGGACATAGCTTTGGATTCGATTAAAATAGTTCCGGATTCTGCTGCCATCGCCGATTCGGTGGCCATTATAGAAAAACTAAACGCCCAAGGCCGGGAGAAATTAGATAAAAAATATGGTTTCCGGGACGTGCAGTTAGGAACCAACATAAAGTTCTTCAAGCATATCGTGAAGGAATGGCAAACCGACGACGATAAGAATTACCGGCGTAAAACCGATCAACTTTCTATCAATGGCATGCCTCTAACCGAGATTGTCTACGGTTTCTACAAAGGCCGGCTGGCGCATATTTACCTCACCTCACCGGGCATCGAAAACAGCCGCAACCTTTTAGCCTTTTTCCAATCTATTTACGGACCCGGAGAGCCGGTTTACGAAGAAACTGTGGAGTTTGACAATATGGTGCAATGGACCGGGAAAAAGGTGATATTTACGTATAGCGAAGTAGCCAGCAAAAAGGAAGGCTTTTTTCATTTTTCTGCGGTGAGTAAATAGAGGTTGTTTAAGTTACTTCTGTTACACAAGCAATAAAATATTTATCAGATGCGTGCAGTAACTATAAAAAGAGAAACTTACGTTTATCTTTTGAAAGATTACATCTTTCAAGGTGATGGTGCTAACTAGCTTTAGCGACCTAAGTTGCCTCAAGGCCGGCAGGCCCCGTCCCTGGGCTTCGGGCGGGCTAAGCTTCCTTTCTCCGGCTCCGCCTCCGAATGCCTGCGGCATCGGAATCTTAGCAGGCCCTCTTCCCAGAGACTAGAATCAGTCCTTTATGCTACTGCTTTTCTTTATGCATTTAGATAAACTATTTTTAGATAAAAGCAGATTTTTTAGCTATAAAAACTTAAATATCTGATATAAAAGTTAGACAAATTATGCAATTTTAGTCTGTTATGTGAAATATTAGTAACCAAAAGTTAGCTAATAAAAAAGCCTCTGCTGTATATAGCAGAGGCTTTTTTATTGGGTAATGGGTAATTTATTTACAATGCTTTTTTAGCATTTTAGCGGCGCGGTCATCAAAGGCGGCGGCTTTTTGCCAGTCGGCACAAGCTTCTTTTTCTTTGTTAAGTTGTGAGTTCAGTACGCCCCGGTAGTAGTAGGCTTCGGTATAAGTCGAATCAATTTTTAATACAATGTTGTAATCCTGAACGGCGCCTTTCGGGTTATTCATATTCATCTTAGAATAAGCCCGGCTAAAATAAGCATCGGCATCCTGGGGCTTGGCTTTTATTACTTTCGACATATCGGCTAAAGCATTCCGGAAATCACCCAAAACAATCTTGGCAATGCCCCGGTTATAAACCGCATCCATATCGGTGGGTTTGTATTTAATGGCCGAATTAAAATCCTTTATGGCATCTTCGTACTGTTTTAATTCAAGTTTAGCTTTAGCCCGATTAACGTATGCATTGGCATCTTTCGGGTTCTTAGCCAGCACATCCGAATAACCTTTAACGGCCCGTTTGTAATCGGCAGCAGTAAGCCCTTTCGGAACGCTGTAATTATAATAGGTTGCGGTCATGGTTTGCGCATTTTGCGCATAAGCAGCAAAAGATAAAAATAAGGCAAACAGAAGGAGTAAAGGTTGTTTCATAAGCGTAAAAATAAATTTTAATAAAGTGCTCTCTCCTAAGATATTATCTTACGAAGTATAGAATTTTAATTATACTAAATTAATAAAATTTATTTAAATAGTAATATCAGGCAAAGAAAGTTTTACATTGATTTAAATAGAGAAGGGTAGCAGAGCTAAAATATATCTGATTAAGCTCCCTCAGCTTCTTACTTATAGAGCATGTTTAATTTATATAAAAACCCCCTTACTGATAAGTTATGTGTTCTTTTTTGGTGGAATGTTCATTCTAAAGAAATTGAATCCTTAAACATGCTCTTAAAGAACCTGGAATAGATTAGGTTATTTAAGACAACTTTTTACCTCTTCTACTTATTTTTAAACGGTACTCTTATTTGATACTGCACTTTATTTTTTGCATAATACCAGTTTTTAATTAAATACAGCGGCAGAACCAGTGAATTACTGCCGGCAGAATTTCCGGATATAAGAGGCGGCTTGGGTAATACCTTTTTCCTGCGCCTTGTGCCAGTCCTGACAAGCACCTTTATTATTTTTAAGCGTCTGGAAAATCATGGCCCGGTTAAAGTAAGCTTCGGCTAGCTCCGGATTTAAGTTTAATGCGGAGTTATAATCAGACAGAGCTTCCTGGAAAGCTTTTATCCGGAAACGGGCGTTGGCTCTGTTTTGAAAAGCAACCGCATAATCGGGTTTTAAAAGAAGTGCCTGGTTGTAGTCGGTAATAGCGCCGGTAAAATCCTTTAACCGCGACCGGCAATAACCTCGATTATTAAAAGCAGTGGCGTAATCATCATTCAGGCTGATAGATTTGTCGTAATCCAACAGGGCGCCTTTAAAATCTTTATTTTGGCTTTTAATATCAGCCCGGTATTTATAGGCTATCGGATCGTTATCAGCCAACAGAATAGATTGGTTTATATCCTGAGCGGCACCGGTATAATCTTCTAATTCGTACTTCGCAATACCCCGAAGTTTATATAATTCAGCATTGTCGGGTTTGCGGCTGAGGGCTTTGGTATATTCTTCAATAGCGCCGGTATAATCGGCGGCCTGGGCTTTTTCTAAACCAACGCGGGAATAATAATTAACAGATCGGCGAACACAGGCACAACATAATAAGAGAACTACAAGTAAAAACTGAAAATAAATACTTTTCATGTAATAAAAAAGACAAGTTATTTAGGTTAATAGGCAACAGAAGCTATGCTTCCGGAGAATACTAAGTTTAAATTTATTTCTTACGTTACTGTAAAATGGAAGTATAGGTTTCTTTTGATATTTATATACCTTAATATAAGAAGATGTTTCTTAAACTAAAGGTGTTTTTTAAGCATTTGGGAAATAGATATATTCAGGTAAATTTGCGGCATCTTATAAACGTAAACAAGTCATTAAAATGGCATCAGCATCATACGATTTAGTAGTAATTGGCAGCGGTCCGGGCGGATACGTAGCGGCTATCCGGGCTTCGCAGCTCGGATTAAAAGTAGGTGTGGTAGAAAAAGCGGAGTTGGGCGGTATTTGCTTAAACTGGGGTTGTATTCCTACCAAAGCTTTATTAAAGAGCGCGCAGGTGTTCGAATATATTCAGCACGCGAAAGATTACGGTATCAATGTGGGCGAATCATCGGCTGATTTTGGCGCCGTTGTAAGCCGGAGCCGGGGCGTGGCCAATGGCATGAGCAAAGGTATTCAGTTTTTATTCCGGAAAAACAAAATAGATCATATTGCCGGCTACGGTAAATTGGTAGCCAAAGGCAAAATAGAAGTAACGGCGGCCGATAATACCAAAAGTACCGTGGAAGCGAAACATATTATCCTGGCTACCGGTGCCCGCTCGCGCGAGTTACCAAACCTGCCTATCGACGGCAAGAAAATTATTGGTTACCGCCAGGCCATGGTGCTGGAAAATCAGCCTAAAAAAATGGTAGTGGTTGGTTCGGGTGCCATTGGCGTAGAGTTCGCCTATTTTTATAATGCGATGGGTACGGAAGTTACTATTGTGGAATACATGCCCAACATTGTACCGGTAGAAGACGAAGAAGTGTCGAAACAACTGGAAAGATCTTTTAAGAAAGCCGGCATTAATATTATATCCAGTGCTTCCGTAGAATCGGTTGATACCAGTGGCGAAGGTTGCAAAGTAAAAATAAAAAAAGGCGACGGCGAAGAATACATTGATTGCGATGTGGTATTATCGGCGGTAGGTATTGCCACTAACCTGGAAAACTTAGGTTTAGAAGAACTGGGCGTAGCCGTAGAAAAAGGCCGCGTTGTTACCGATGATTTTTATTGTACCAATGTGCCGGGCATTTACGCCATTGGCGATATTGTAAAAGGCCCGGCTTTGGCCCACGTAGCATCGGCCGAAGGTATTATTTGCGTAGAGAAAATTGCCGGTGAAAATCCGCAGCCTTTAGATTATAAAAATATACCGGGTTGTACGTATTGTGCCCCCGAAATTGCTTCGGTTGGTTTAACCGAAAAAGAAGCCCGGGCGCAAGGCCGCGAAATAAAAGTAGGTAAGTTTCCTTTCTCCGCGTCGGGTAAAGCCAGTGCCGGCGGCGTAAAAGATGGCTTTGTAAAAGTTATTTTCGATGCTAAATACGGTGAGTGGCTGGGCGCCCACATGATTGGCGCCAACGTAACCGAAATGATTGCCGAAGTAGTGGTAGCCCGTAAACTGGAAACTACCGGTCACGAAATTATTAAATCGGTGCACCCGCACCCCACTATGTCCGAAGCCGTAATGGAAGCCACCGCAGCGGCTTACGATGAGGTAATTCACTTGTAATTTACAGGTATTTTTTATTCTGGTTAACGTCCCGGAGTGGTTTGGCTTTTTTTATTGCCGGACTGTTCCGGGACGTTACATTTTATTATGTTTGGGCTTTAATTTTGGCAGCATGAAAAAAACAATAGCGCTGGTTACCGGCGGGTTTACCGGCGAATCGGTTATATCCCTTAAAAGTGCGGAAGTAATCAGCCGGAACCTGGACCCGGAAAAGTTTGTGGTTTATAAAATTATTATTAACCCGCAATCGTGGTATTACCAAGACCAGCAAGATTTAAAGCACGAGATAAACAAGAACGATTTTTCTTTGTCTTTAGGGGAAGAGATTATCCGGTTTGATGCAGTTTTTATTAGCTTGCACGGCTCACCCGGCGAAGATGGTAAACTACAGGGTTATTTTGATATGCTAGATTTGCCGTATACCACCTGCGATGCCATTTCTTCGGCTATTACCATGAATAAAGGTTACACCAAAGCCATCGTGCAGGATGTGCCCGAACTGCACGTAGCTAAATCCGTGCAATTATTCGCCAATACCACCGACAATGTTGCCCGTATTACCAAGGAACTCCAGTTGCCTTTGTTTATAAAACCAAATAATGGCGGTAGCAGCATAGGCATGAGCAAAGTGAAAACCGCCGCTGAACTGCCGGAAGCGCTCCAAAAAGCTTTTGCCGAAGATACCCAGGTTTTGGTGGAAGAGTTTATCGGTGGCCGGGAGTTTACTATTGGTATTTACCGGGGCACAGCCGGTGTGCAGGTTTTGCCCGCTACCGAAATAGTCAGTTCCAAAGAATTCTTTGATTTCGAGGCCAAATATACAGCCGGTGTAACCGACGAAATAACACCCGGCCGCATGACGCCCGCTGAAAAAGAAAGGGTAGAAAGGATAGCCCGCGGGGTATTTGAAAAGTTGAACTGTAAAGGCGTAACCCGCATCGATTATATTTTGCAGGAAGGTACCAATCATTTTTACTTTATCGAAATCAATACCGTACCCGGCCAGTCGGAAAACAGCTTGATACCCCAACAAGTAAGGGCCGCCGGCCGCACCATCCAGGATTTTTATACCGGATTAATAGAAGCCGCGCTGGCAGATAAAAAGTAAGCTGCCGACAATTTTCAAATAATCTGGCAAAAGGAAACAACTTAAGCTGTAAGCCATTTGCAATTTTTCTAAGCAGAAAAATTGCTACATTATTCTGCTCAGAAAAATAGCAGATGGCTGCAGAAGATTGAAAGCTAGAAAGATTTTGCCACATAAATAACCTTACCCTGGCTTATGTAAAATATTACTAAAGTTTAGAAAATAAGTCATTTCAGGCCTGGTAAGAAATACCTCATTTATCTACTCTTCGCCGAGATTGCCTGCATAATGGTTGAAAGAATTAACCTTGCTCTAACACATTGATTAATTACTTTCAGCCGCAGATTAGCACTATAAGCATAAACATAAAATAATAACATAATCTTTCCTGCCAGATAGTTGAATACCGAAGCAATCTCAAATTCACGCTTAATAGTGCCTTACTGCAAGTAAAGCTTTTGGGTATGTAGTTTGGTAATTAAATCTGATATTACTTTTAGGTTTAAAGGCTCCGGTTTTCTGATCTTCCGGTCATTAACCAGACTGGGCTGGTTAAAACTTAAAGTTTAACATAATTCAAGGTAGTACTTTCGGAAATATCTGGTTTGTATCCACCTGATTAAATTCTTTCTCAGTGAGAACTTAGGATGAGGAAAGTGAAAACCAGAAGTATACTGAAGGTTATTCAAAGCAGAAAGTAAATTCTTTCCACACTTCTTTTGATTAAATTCAAAATCCAAATCCACTCTAAAACTTTAAATGAAATCTGATTTATATAAATCTGATATTGTTAAATAAGTTATATAAAATAGAATGATGTTTATGATTTTGCTAACGTTAAAAAAATAAGGGTATTTTGGTTGATTTAAATACAATTTTAAATTAATGTGTTATAAAATAAAGCATAATAGGTGGAAATTAATTAAAATTTTTAATTATGGCTTTTGTTTGTTAATAATTATTCATAAAATTGAACAATTACTTAGCTCTTTAATAACACAAAAAACAAACAAACATGAAAAAACTTCTATTACTAAGTCTTTTCCTTTTGGCCGGGCTTGTACAACAAGCCATGGCTCAGGACAGGACAGTTACCGGTAGGGTTACGGATGCAGCCAATAATGAAGGTTTGCCGGGAGTAACCGTTTTAGTTAAAGGTACTCAGATAGGGGGAGCTACCGATGTAAATGGGAATTACTCTATTAATGTACCTGCCAGCGGCACTACCCTGGTCTTTAGTTTTGTGGGGTATACGACCACCGAGCGCGCTATTGGCAATGCCACTACCATTAATATTACCTTAGGTATCGATGCCAAACAGTTGAACGAAGTAGTAGTGACGGCTTTAGGTTATGCCCGCGAAAAAGAAACCCTCCCTTATTCGGTAGGAGCGGTTAGCAGCGAGAACCTAACGTACGCCAAATCGAACGATGTTACAACGGCTTTAGCCGGTAAGGTAGCAGGTATTCAGATGCAGGGCTCTCCAAGCTCCACCTTCGATAATGCCAATGTTGTTATTAGAGGAGCTAACAGTTTAAATACCTCTAACCCGCCGCTTTATATAGTAGATGGCACCGTTACCGATCAGAGCAACGTGATCATGGATAACGTGGAAAGCATTTCGGTACTGAAAGGGGCTGCTGCTACTGCCTTGTACGGTATCCGGGCCGCAAACGGCGTTATTCTTATAACTTCTAAAAAAGGGGTTAGAGGCGCTCCTACTGTAGAGTTAAATCTTTCTGCGGCTTTCGAAAGACCTTCGGTTATGATGCCGCGCCAAAACCAATATGCCGGTGGTTATACCTCTGCGGCCAGCTCTCCTGGCTCTACTTACGATGCCGAAGGCTTCTATAACTTTCAGTACGATCCGGATACACATCCTGAATCATGGGCGGCTTTCGATGGGCAGCATATTCTGGAATATGGTGCCGATGAAAGCTGGGGGCCCAAAATGAATGGCCAGCTTTACCGGCCCTACTGGTCGTGGTTTCCCGGAGCAGACTTTGGCACCCAGGTACCCCTTGAACCTCAACCTAACGATGTGCGGGATTTCTTCCAAACCGGCGTAAACTTAAATAATAGTATTGCCGTTAGTGGCGGCGGCGACAATTTCCTGTACC
>Ga0210046_1001877_pt1 | contig 15509 bp, 9 predicted proteins | sample CryGeyCG2114_250_FD_185461 | JGI IMG/M metagenome (GOLD analysis project Ga0210046, IMG submission 185461) | Groundwater microbial communities from aquifer - Crystal Geyser CG18_big_fil_WC_8/21/14_2.50 (SPAdes) (version 2) | ecosystem: Environmental > Aquatic > Deep subsurface > Groundwater ... | reverse complement strand
AATTATATTTTAGGGGTTCAATGTCGGTAATCCGCAAACAATACGACACCACAGAGCCTGCCGCACTGCCCCGTCCCGGTCCCACGGACACACCCATCTCCCGGGCGGCTTTAAGGAAATCCCACACTATAAGAAAATAATCGGGAAATCCCATGAACTTAATTGTTCCCAACTCAAATTCAATGCGTTCGGCTATCTCAGCACTGATTTCCCCATACCGCCATTGAGCACCTTCGTAGGAAATATGCCTCAGGTAATCATTGGCATCGGAGAATGTCTCAGGAATGGTAAACTCGGGCATGATCGGACTCTTGTCGAGTTCATACACCTCTATTTTATTGGCCACCTCATGTGTATTGTCAAGGGCCTCAGGCAAATCAGAAAACAAGGCAGCCATTTCGCTCCTGGTTTTAAACCATTCCTGCCGGGTATATCGAAACCTTTTTGGGTCATCCAGGTCTTTGGCCGTGCCAATGCAAATCAGTTGGTCGTGTGCCGCGGCATCGTCGGAATTAAGAAAATGAACATCATTGGTAGCCACCAGTTTTACCTGATGTTTTAGAGACAATGATTTCATCACTTTGATTACATATTGCTGATCATCGAATACCTTTTTGTCCATTTCCGGGTCACCGGTGGGATGGCGCATGATTTCAAGGTATAGGTCCTCTCCAAAAATCTCTTTGTATTCAAGCAAGGCTTCTTCAGCCTTTTCTTCGCCCTGATGCACAATTTTATCGGCGATTTCACCACCCAGACAGGCTGTAAGGGCAATTAACCCTTCATGGTGTTCTTTTAACAATGCTTTATCAACGCGTGGACGGTAATAATATCCCTCAGTGGCTGCAGCCGAGACCAGTTTCATCAGGTTATTATACCCGATCAGGTTCTTAGCCAGCAATACCAGATGCCAACCTTTTCCATCCGTTTTAATTTCTTTCAGGTGCATGCCACGCCGGGCCACATATGTTTCACAGCCAATGATGGGTTTCAAGCCTGCCATGGTCGCGATCAGGTGAAACTTTTTTGCTCCATACATATACCCGTGATCGGTAATGGCCAGTGCCGTCATGCCATCTTCTTTGGCTTTCTTCACCATCCCACCAATATCGGTCAATCCATCCAACACCGAATATTGGGTGTGTACATGCAGGTGCGTAAAGGGAGCTTCTGTGTCACGATCGGAGACGATGCCCGGTTTAATAAAGAAATCTTCCGGCTCATCAGGATCTTCTTCATGATAGGAGTCATACTCAAATCCAACCGACTGAACAACGCCATCGCTTGCTTCGATAAATTGATGGATGAAATCTGAATCCATTTTCAGAATGGCGGGTGTAATAATACCCAGTCGGATTAATTCAAAAAAGCACCTGGCCGTGGCTTGTACATCCGCTGAAGCATTGTGGGCCGCACCAAACGATTCATTAAAAAGCTTTAAATGCAATTCACCCAGAGTGGGCCATTTATACTTTCCACCGCGTCCGCCTGGCAGAGCACAGTAATTGGTAGATGTTTCTTTGGTATCCACAATGGTTTTATCAAACAAAGTAGTTTCCAGGTTCATACGCAGCATCTCGGCTCCCAGGATGCTGTTATCAAATTCGATGTTGTGCCCTGAAACTACGTCGGCCTTTTCGAGGCTTTTATTGAACCTATTCAACACCTCTGTCAGAGGAAACCCCTCTTCCAAGGCTCTTTCGGTAGAAATGCCATGAATTTTTTCTGATCCACGCGGTATCACAAATCCTTCGGGCCTGATGATAAAATTTTGCACTTCAATCAGATGACCCATCTCATCATGCAATTGCCAGGCAAGTTGGATCATGCGCGGCCAATTGTCAAAATCAGTTAAAGGTGCATCGTAACGTTGTGGTAAACCGGTGGTTTCGGTATCGAAAATTAAAAACATGCAGTAAATTTCCTATTATTAATGAGTTAAAAATGAAATCGGCGCAAACAGCCAGGATGTCCTTGGTTGAAATTATATCAAACTGATTTTACGCTACTTATGATTTTCATTCTGAACTTACAAAGCTAAATAAAATGCCTGTGCAAACTCACCATGTTAATAACTTTGAGGAAGATTGTTGGGAACTATTCAGATTTAATTCTTCTTCAAAATGGCAAAACAGGAGACCAAATGCTGATCATGATATAAGTATATGAGTCCGGTCTAAAAAGATGATAGAACAATTTCAGCCACTTTTACCCCTGCCTACCTGCCGGTAGGCAGGAATCCCCTAAAGGGGAAGTGGCTGAAAATAAGAACTCCCTTTAGGGTCGCCTGCCTACCGGTGGCAGGGGGTTCATTCTGATTTTCAGTTATTTTCATGATTCACCTTTTTAGACCGGACTCATGTATTATATTTATTAAGATAATTCTTTCAATTGTCCGAAATTATCCGCATCTTTGCAGCCGTTTTTAAAAACAGTTTTAATCATTAAATAACAATTAGTTATGCCAGCTAAGATAAGATTATCGCGACATGGTAAAAAAGGCGCAGCCTTTTATCATATCGTTGTAGCGGATGGTCGTGCACCACGGGATGGAAAATTTATAGAAAAGATTGGCACTTACAATCCGGTTCATAACCCAGCAGAAATCAACCTTGACGCAGACAAAGCGCTCACCTGGTTGCAAAATGGTGCTCAGCCAACTGACACCGTACGTTCAATTCTGTCGTATACCGGCGTATTGTACAAAAATCACCTGATGAAGGGAGTAAAAAAAGGTGCATTTACTGAGGCTCAGGCTGAAGTAAAATTCCAGGCATGGCAGAAAGAAAAAGAAGCCAAACATGCTGCGAAAATCCTTGAAAGAAATGACGAAACCCGCACGCAGCATAAAGCCAGACTTGCAGCTGAAGTTTTAGTTAACGAAGCTCGTTCGGCTGAAATTGCCAGGATTAAAGCTGCCGAACTGGAAGCTCAGGTAAAAGCAGCACAGGATGCTAAAAAAGCCAGAGAAGTAGTCGTTGAGGAGGCAGCTCCTGAAGTAGTTGAGGAAGAAACCAGCAAAGAAGCTCCTGCAACTGAAGAATAGTTCAGATAATACAAATAAAAAAAAGTTGTAGAAATTCCACAACTTTTTTTTTGGTCTAAATTTTTCAATTCCCTTCTCCACGAAGGCGATCCTTTGGGTTACCCGGATTAAAATCCAGGCTAACTATGTTGGTCGTGTCGCTGGCACTTTTCGGATTAAAAAAGGAAAAAATAAATGCAATAATGAACTCCGAACACCCAATGATGATATAAGAACGAGTATTCCACTTCGAAGCTCAAAAATCGGTGTTCGACATTCGGTGTTCAAAAAAGAAAACAAAAACAGGCTCCCCTACCTCACCAACATCACCGTTCCCTCCATCACCTTGCTCTCCTGGGTTCCCATGCCAAAATCCTGGTAAACAATCCGGTAGACATACACTCCTGCCTGACAGGCTTCTCCTTTGATAGTGCCGTCCCAACCTTGGTTAAGGTCAGAGGTATCGAAAATCAGTTGTCCCCAACGATTGAAAATGCTAAAGCGGAACTGGTTGACATAGTCGAGCCGTGGGATAACACCAAAGACATCGTTCAGCCCATCGCCATTGGGTGTAAAGGCATTGGGGATGAAGAAGGACTTTCCAGCCCAGAGGATGTACACCGAATCGGCCGATTGGCAGTTCTCGAATGAAGTGGCCAACACAAGGTATTGACCGATGCTGTTGATGGCGATTTGGGCGGTGGTATCACCGGTGTTCCACCAATAATTTTGGGCATTGTTTCCGGCATCCAGGATATAACCCGGTTCAACAAACAGGGTGTCGTAACCCGAAAAGGCAATGGGTGGCCCTGTGGATACGATCACCAACACGGTATCGGTATCCTGACAGTCAATGGTGTCGGTAACAGTGATTAAATACTCACCTGCCTGTTGTGGCGTGATGTTGTTAATCCAAAGCATTTCAGTTGAGTCTGTATCGCCATTGGGTGTAATCCACTCATAACGTATTTCCCCCGTTCCGTCATAAACAAAGGGCAAGATCATTAATGATTCTCCTGCACAAATCAATTGGGTACCTGGGGGTAGAATTTTTGGTCGTGAAGACACTTTGATGATTCCTGGCTGTAGGTGGGCGTTGATTTCATGGCCCGAAACATCAAAAAACCGACTTTGTCCCTGGTCGTTGAGCCAATTAAGCTCCGGGTGACCTTCGCCCCAGGCAGTAAACACCAGCGTGACCATGGTGGTGTCGGACAGACTAACGGGTTGTTCACCTTTCCAGCTCAGGTTGATTTCGCCCAGATCGGGAAACAGGCTGGCCTGAAAACCGGGTTCCAATTCAGGATGTATCTGGAAATACCCGGTACATTCCACCAGGGCGGGGTCGTAAACCAATGTCACATGAAAACTGTCTACTGCCATAAAGTTGTTGATGAGCAGAGGGCAGGTGGTGGCATTTCCGATGCAGGTGTATCCGTTTCCGGCAATGGCTTCGATGATTTGCGAAACCCGGTGTTCCACTTCGACAATAAAAGTGGTGTCGCAACCATAATCATCCTGGACTAAACAGGTATAAAGACCGGCAGGAAGTCCGGTAAACATTCCATCGTTAACTTGTATCGTTGTTCCGTTGTCGATGGAATAGGTGATGTCGCTACTGCTTACCACGGCTGTAATGTTGATGCTGCCATCGGAGAGGTTGTCGGTTTCGGGAGTGGAAACGGCAGATGCCTGAGGCCCTTCCATTTCCTGAATAACAACAGGGTTGTTGTCGAAAACGGTTTCACAGGCCCCATCGTCCTTTACCCTGACCAGGTAGGAGCCCGAAACCAGGTTTTCAAACAGGGATTGATCCTGCCAAAGGTTTCCATCATCAATGGAATAGGAATAATCCACCCCTGATGCCGTGTTGGCAAACACCTGGATGAGCCCGTTGTTTTGCTGACAATGGGCAGGCAAAAAGTTCACCGAATCGATCAGGATATTCCCCGCGTCGGTGATGGTATAGGAATCGGAAATGGACACACAACCGTGGTCATCGGTGACATGCAGAAAGTAATTACCCACAGGCAATCCGCTAATATCCAGGTTGTTGCCCAGCAGGTTGCCCATGCCATCGTACCAGCCCCAGGTGACGGGCACTACCCCATCGATGGTAAGTCCGGTAATACTTCCATCGCTGCTCCCGCAGGAAGTGGGTGTAATCACCAGGTTGGTTTCGTTCAGCACGGCTTGGTTGTACCAACCCACATGGATGCTGTCGCGGGTGCGGCAGCCTTCGGCGTTGGTTACATCCACCCAGTAAATCCCGGTGTCCACCACGGTGATGCTTGTTTGTCCCAAGGTGCCATTGCTCCAGGCATAGCTGCCGGGCTCATTTCCTGCATTCATGGTAACGGGTGTTCCTTCACACACCAGAGTATCTGGCCCAAGGTCAGGTTCGGGCAGGTAGTCCACATCCACTTCCCGGTAGGTATCTTCCACCCGTCCATCGGGATAGACCACGGTAATGGCCACCTTGTAAGTGCCACCATCGCTAAACACATGTGCAGGGTGCGATAGCGTGGAAGTATTATTTGTCCCTGAGGCAAGATCCCCGAAGTTCCATAAGTAAGACACAGGTTCGGGAAAAAACCAGGGGTCGAAGGAGAAGACATCCCCTTCGCACTGACCCTCAAAATCGAACCTGAACAGGAAGTCGGGAGGGAAGTTGACAAAGGGCACCTGTATATCCCCGATGCTGGTTGCAAAGGCATTGGGCTGGAAGTCGCAGGCCAGCCCGGGCTTGCCGGGTTTGTTAATTACGCTGACGATGTCGTCTGCCGGGCCTAATAACTTGCTTGAAAAACAGTAAATTTTACCGTCCGGTGCCAGTTGCAGGTTGATGGCCGGGGCTTCCCCGATTTTGATCATCGAAGCGATAAAGGCGGCCTCGTCCTCTACAAATTTCATGTCGAACTGAAAAATGTGCGCCAGGTTATAAAAGGGTAAATAACCACCCACATAGAGGTACCTTGAATCGGGCGAAAAGTCCCCGTTATAGGTCCTGTAATAAGTAGTACCCAGGAATATCTCATTTAACGCGAAAGAATAAAGGAATTCAATTTCGCCGGTTTGGTTGTTAAAACGACAGATGTCTATTTCTGAAGAGGTGGCGTCCCAAACAGTATATAAAAATACCAGGTATTTTTTATTGTAGGCTACTTTGAGAAAGCCCTGGTCATTACTATTTGTATGATACCGATGAGGTGCCTCGCTAAGCACCGGATTTGGGTCGACCCCCTGATTGGTGACCCGGTAGGCGGCAAATTTATCTTCCTGGTATTTTCGCATCAGTATCCAGTAGCCGCTTTTGTCATCAAAATAGGAGGCCGATAGTTGTTCGGCGGCATCCCAGGCCCCCGGGAGGGTATCGGTGTCTATTAAGCCCCCCAACCCGTTGTTAAGTGACATGTCGATGGTATGGTAGACATTCAGGGGTTGATTGTATACATAGTCGCCCATATTGGCTGTAAACACGTAAAACAAACTATCGGACCCTGGTTTGGGCAGGCTCAGAGCGGATTGTGTGCCATTGCCATCATAGGGAGTTGCGGTTTCGGCCATTTGCTGATGGTTTTTATTGTACACCTCCCACCCATCTGCATAAAAAAGCAGGTTTCCGTTGGTATCGCTGATGGAAGAGGTGCTTCCCCATGCGATGCTGTCAACGGCACACCCAGTTCTTTCAACGGGATAACCCGAACTGAAATCCAAGTAAACATTATAACTGAAGAGCCAGTGGTTGGTACGTTTATTGGGTTGTCCAAAAAGGCCTGATCCGATTAAAATAAAAACAGAGGACGCAATTAGCTTGTTAATTAAAGCTATAGATCTAGTTGATTTTATTCTAGTCGAAGTAGGCATTCTTGACATAATTTGTAGTTAGAAAAAACTAAAAAAAGTTTAAATCTTAATTACATTAGTTAATTCATTATAACAACAATAGGAAATGGATTCTGCAAATCAGATATATTTCCCGAATCAGCAGTATCATCACATTTGTGACCTGTGCAACATTGCGGCGGTAAAGAACCTTCATCGTAGTAGGTTACACGTGCACAAACAATAAACTGTTGATCCGGGATAATTGTCTCGGACCCTGTGAAGGTTTGTGGAGAGCTTAAATTGGTAACATCCAGTGTTCCGCTTTGAAATATTGTGGTGCCATCTCCTTCATAAATTACCCACTCCAGGGTTTTAAGGGTGATGTTGTTACAATCGCAGTTGCCATCGTCCCAACCTACCTCAATGGCCCATTGTGCATTGACTTTGGTGGCTCCGGCTAAGAAAAATACGGCTATCAGGCTGATAGCAATAAAAAATGATTTTTTCATGATTTCAAAGATTTAGTTAATTAATAAAATTAATTGTTTAACAATGATTTAAAGTTGGAAGCAGCCCTTTATTACATGGTCTGAATAAATGAGCAGGACTTAATCAGGAAGGCACCACTTCAAAAAATTTTATTAATTTTGCCGACTGACCTCCTTTCTTTGTTTTCGATTTATGAGTGCTATCATTGTTGTTAATGAATTAAGGGGGTTTTTATTTTTTACTTATGCGTAGTTGATATTTGTGATTAGCTTGTCGTTTAATTAACTGTGCTATTTAATCAAACGTGGTTAAAATGCTGCCCCAAAGTTACTGATAAAAAATGGGGGAAAACAAGTTTTTTTTTGAAACATTGTTTATGTAACTATAAAACAGCCATGTAGCATATGATTTGATGATGTTCTTTATGTGCTGATTCCATCATTTGTATATTGGACATCCAATGCCGCTGATAATTTCTGCGCAAACAGAGGGGTACTTTGGGTTACCTGGATTAAAATCCAGGCTTACAAGGTCGGTCGTGCCTATGGCACTTTTATTTAACGTCCAAACACTAAACACTTAAACACCGAAACAAATCCTTCCTCCCTACCTCACCAGCATCACCGTTCCCTCCATCACCTTGCTCTCCTGTGTGCCCATGCCAAAATTCTGGTACACAATCCGGTATACATAAACCCCAGCCTGACAGGCTTCGCCTTTGAAAGTGCCGTCCCAGCCCTGATTTAGGTCGGAGGTGTTGAAGATCATTTGTCCCCAGCGGTTGTAGATGCTGATATGAAACCGGTTGACATAGTCGAGCCGTGGGATAACACCAAACACATCGTTCAGCCCATCGCCATTGGGCGTAAACGCATTGGGGATGAAAAACGACTTCCCTGCCCAGAGGATGTACACCGAATCGGCCGATTGGCAGTTCTCGAATGAAGTGGCCAACACAAGGTATTGACCGATGCTGTCGATGGTGATTTGTGCGGTGGTATCGCCGGTATTCCACCAATAGCTTTGGGCCGTATTTCCGGCATCCAGGATGTAACCCGGTTCCACAAACAGGGTGTCGTATCCCGAAAAGGCAATGGGTGGCCCTGTGGATACGATCACCAACACGGTATCGGTATCCTGACAGTCAATGGTGTCGGTAACAGTGATTAAATACTCACCTGCCTGTTGTGGCGTGATGTTGTTAATCCAAAGCATTTCAGTTGAGTCTGTATCGCCATTGGGTGTAATCCACTCATAACGTATTTCCCCCGTTCCGTCATAAACAAAGGGCAAGATCATTAATGATTCTCCTGCACAAATCAATTGGGTACCTGGGGGTAGAATTTTTGGTCGTGAAGACACTTTGATGATTCCTGGCTGTAGGTGGGCGTTGATTTCATGGCCCGAAACATCAAAAAACCGACTTTGTCCCTGGTCGTTGAGCCAATTAAGCTCCGGGTGACCTTCGCCCCAGGCAGTAAACACCAGCGTGACCATGGTGGTGTCGGACAGACTAACGGGTTGTTCACCTTTCCAGCTCAGGTTGATTTCGCCCAGATCGGGAAACAGGCTGGCCTGAAAACCGGGTTCCAATTCAGGATGTATCTGGAAATACCCGGTACATTCCACCAGGGCGGGGTCGTAAACCAATGTCACATGAAAACTGTCTACTGCCATAAAGTTGTTGATGAGCAGAGGGCAGGTGGTGGCATTTCCGATGCAGGTGTATCCGTTTCCGGCAATGGCTTCGATGATTTGCGAAACCCGGTGTTCCACTTCGACAATAAAAGTGGTGTCGCAACCATAATCATCCTGGACTAAACAGGTATAAAGACCGGCAGGAAGTCCGGTAAACATTCCATCGTTAACTTGTATCGTTGTTCCGTTGTCGATGGAATAGGTGATGTCGCTACTGCTTACCACGGCTGTAATGTTGATGCTGCCATCGGAGAGGTTGTCGGTTTCGGGAGTGGAAACGGCAGATGCCTGAGGCCCTTCCATTTCCTGAATAACAACAGGGTTGTTGTCGAAAACGGTTTCACAGGCCCCATCGTCCTTTACCCTGACCAGGTAGGAGCCCGAAACCAGGTTTTCAAACAGGGATTGATCCTGCCAAAGGTTTCCATCATCAATGGAATAGGAATAATCCACCCCTGATGCCGTGTTGGCAAACACCTGGATGAGCCCGTTGTTTTGCTGACAATGGGCAGGCAAAAAGTTCACCGAATCGATCAGGATATTCCCCGCGTCGGTGATGGTATAGGAATCGGAAATGGACACACAACCGTGGTCATCGGTGACATGCAGAAAGTAATTACCCACAGGCAATCCAAAAATATCCAGGTTGTTGCCCAGGAGGTTGCCGTTTCCATCGTACCAACCCCAGGTGACGGGTATCACTCCTTCGATGGTAAGTCCGGTAATACTTCCATTGCTGCCTCCGCAGGAAGTGGGTGTAATCACCAGGTTGGTTTCGTTAAGTACGGCTTTGTGGTACCATCCCACATGGATGCTGTCGCGGGTGCGGCAGCCTTCGGCGTTGGTGACATTCACCCAGTAATAGCCTGTATCAAGAACGGTGATGGTGGGCTGGCCAAAAGTACCATTGCTCCAGGCATAGCTGCCCGGTTCGCCGGCAACGCTTAGGGTGACGGGTGTTCCCTCGCACACCAGGGTATCTGGCCCAAGATCAGGGTGGGGCGATTCGACGATATCGATGACGCGGGAAGTTTTTTCAATGCGGCCGTTGGGGTAGTTTACGGTTACATTTACTTCGTAGGAACCACCATGTTCATAAATGTGTACCGGCCATAAATCATATGAGGTACTAAAATCACCAAAACTCCATAAAATGGAAGCAGGCTCAGGAATAAAATTGGGCTGAAAGGTGATGGGCTGACCCGAGCAATGGGCATCCCATTCGAAACGGTACAGGTAGTCGAGTAAGATGTTGGGAAGAAAAAGGTAAACTTTATCAGGACCCATGTAGATGGCATCGGGTTCAAAGTTACAGTCTGTACCCCGTTTCCAAGGCTCATGAATGACACTGACATAATCATAGTGATCGTAAAAGTTTCCGGTACAATATATTTTTCCATCCCGCGCCAGTTGTAGACCATTTACCGGTCCAGTGGCTATTTTAATCTCTGATTGCAATAGTTGTAATGAGTCTTCATAGTATTGCATATCATATTGATATAATTCCATTAAGTCTCCAACTGCTTCATTGAAGAATGTTAAATAGAGTAGTTTTGAATCAGGTGAAAATTCAACAGCCCAGGGTTCAAAGATTTTTTGAGTTGTGCCATCATTTTTTGTCAGGGTAAAGAGAAAATCTATTACTCCTGTTGATGAATTGAAATTGCAAATATCATATGCCTGACGTAATGCTCCGATTCCTTGCCCATCTGTATATGCAACAACCAGATGTTTTTTATCATGAGAAACTTTCATATTCCCCACCATTTCGTAAAAATCAGAATTTTTTGCAGGACTAAGTATGGGTTGTGAGATAATTCCATCTTTTGTAAGAAGAAAAGAAGCAAAACAATTGTCTTTAAATTTCCGGGTAATAATCCAGATGTCTGTTCCGTTCTCATGTTTTACTGCAACCAGTTTTTCAAGAGCGTCCCAGGCGGCTTCTAACGGAATATTCTTTTCATTGGTTACGGCACCTAAACCACCATCCAAATTCATATTTACTACTGAATAGTACATTCCATCATAACTCGTGTACCGGGGAACCGTAAATAAATAATACAAGTTATTTGATCCGGGTTTTTGAACAATTAATGCTCCCATGCTGGCAACCTTGTGACCAATAAGCCCATCCCCATTTTGCATTATTTGTCCGTTTTTATTTCTGATGATGTTTGCATTAAAGGTAAAGAGTAGATTACCAGATGGATCGCACATCGTAGCACTGGCATTAAAATATTGTGTGTTTACATAAGGAATAATTAAAGGTTCGCCAGTATTGAAATCAAGCCCCACATAATCACCGAATAGCCATATATTGGCTTGATTTTGGGCATATGTGATTTGTAGAATGAAAGATAAAGTTAGAACGATATATAATTTTTGCTTTACCATAATAATGTAAAGATAAAGATAAATATGAAAAGCAATAAATGATAGACCAAACCCTGCTTGAAATCTACAAGGTTTAGTCTATCAATCAATTAATCTGAAACTTAAGGAATAGAAATAGGGTTCAGTGTCAACTCTGCACTAAACGAATTACAAGTAATCCCTGAGTTAGTATCCTTATTCCCACAATAAAGTACACCAGGAGGAGTAATGTTCACCATTCTTACAACAGAGTAAATTTTAAAGTTCGGTGGAAACTCAAGTAATGGGTTATTACAATGCGCCTGAACTTCCATTTGTACATTAAAAGTTGCGGAAAAAACATTGGTGGCAACAAACTGAGTCCCATCATAAACTACGATATTGTTCGCAATATCATAAATTTCAATTGAAGCCATAAACCGATCACCCGGTAAATCCTGAAATTGACAGACGCTTCCATCATAACTCCATTCTTGGGTAACATTGTAAGCACCCTGAGCCGACAACCTGCTCATTCCGAGCAAAAATACTACTGATAAAATAATTAATTTTTTCATGCTACATTAAATTTAGATTAGTAATTAGATAATTTCACTGGTATCAGCATATAATGCTAATTATTTGATTTTTCAGATGCCGAAACCAGATACAAGTGAACCCACCAACCCAAAAAAGAAGACTTTTAAAATACCAGGACATTACTTATCTTTGTCGGCTGACCTCCTTTCTTTTTTTTCGATATTTGACGCAATCATGTTCGTTGATGAATTAAGGGGGTTTTTGTTTTTTACTTATGCGTAATTGTTATTTGTTATTAGCTTGTCGTTTAATTAACTGTACTATTTAATCAAACTTAGTTAATAGTTGTGCTTCAAAGTTACTGATAAAAAATGGGGGGAAACAAGTTTTTTTTGCAATATTATTTATGTGGCTATAAAACAGCCATATAGCAGATGATTTGGTGTAGCTACTTTATGTGCTAATGACGTAATTTGTATATTGGACATCCAACGCATGTGGGTGCTTTTGGTTACCTGGATTAAAATCCAGGCTTACAATGTCGGTCATGCCTCTGGCACATTGTTGTGGGTGCAAGAAAGAATGACAATAGTGGTTTTAAAAATAATTAACCATCATCTCCATCATAAAAATCTGTACCCCACATGGCCATCAGCGATTTTTTTGATATAAATCAATCTATATTGCAATTCATTTTGTTAACACCTATTATACTAAAATCAAGCACCAAGAAAAAATCGCTCAAAACTTTCGGGATGTGGACTTTTACAATCCCGAAGGTTTTCGGATAGGAATGACCGCCATTTTAACCTGAGATTTTGATCTCAGGCGCTGATCAGGTTGACACACCAATGACAACTTTTTATACACTCTTACTTCAACTTATCCGCAAAAACCTTTTCAAACTTTTCAATTTTTGGCGTAATCACGATGTTACAATAACCATTGCCCGGATTGTTGGCGTAATAATCATCATGGTAGGCTTCGGCAGAATAGAACACGGTGAAAGGGGCAATCTCAGTAATGATTGGGTCTTCCCATATCCCGGCTTGTGTAAGTGCTTCCAGATAAGCCTTTGCCTGAAGTTCCTGCTCAGGGTTGTGATAAAAGATCACCGACCTGTATTGAGTTCCTTCGTCAGCTCCCTGCCGGTTTAAGGTGGTAGGATCGTGGGTTTTCCAAAAAACTTCCAACAATTCCTTATAAGAAATGACTTCGGGGTCGAATACCAACTGAATTACTTCGGCATGACCCGTCTCACCGGTACACACTTCTTTGTAGGTAGGGCTTTTGGTGGCTCCACCGCAATAGCCGGGCGTAACACCCTCCACCCCTTTGAGCCGTGAAAAGATGGCTTCGGAACACCAAAAGCAACCTGTTCCAAATGTAGCGGTTTGATCATGTGAATTTTTCATTTGAATTTGAGAATTAAAAGTGTCCTGACCCTGCAATAAATCTGCCTGGAGGGTGAACACAAAGAGTAAGAAAATAAATAACTTTTGCATCCTGAAGATATTGAAAGGCAAAAGTAAATTACAAACTACATCCTATTGAAATAAATTTCTTAAAGTTTTGTTAAATTATAACAAGAAGAGTTTTTTTCCGTGGATCAGCTCTTCCAGTTCGGGCGAAGGCCCCATAAACCGGTTTCGGAAATCGTTCATTTCATCGGTGGTTTTTTCCGACATCAAAGCCGCCATCTCGCCCATGGCTGCCGACCCGATCACCATCGGAGGCATGGTCAACAGCATTTTGTCGCCTTCAAACTGCGCCACCACCTGGTATTCGTCCATGTCTTTTATCTCGCCTCCTTTAAAAAAACACGTTGAAAGCCAGGCATCCAGATTAAACGAGTTCAGATCGATAATCATGGGTTGATGGCCCTTTTTCTCCATCACAGTCTGATAGTAGTGCTGTAGGTTTTGCATGGATTCCTGCGACATGGATTTCTGAATTTCTTTATGACAATCCACGCAAATGGCCATTTCGTAAATGGTGGACGAAAAATCATGACCGGGGTAGTTTTTAATGGCTTTTTCCACCACATAGCTTACCCCTTCTTTTAGAAGCGATTTGCCGCAGACCTGACAAATCTCGAAGGGTTTTTCTTCTAAATCAGAAAAAAAACGGGTAGGAATTTCGATTTTGATGTGGCGGTCGCTCTGCATGACAATAAAAAACTTTCGACAAAATTAATGCTTTTTATCAAAAGCTGCCAGATATGAAAATTAATCAACCACCAGCTTAACCGCTTTATTCTTCACTCCATGATCCGATAAACTAACAAAATACAATCCTTTGGGCCAATCAGACACATTTATTGTCATTTCTCCCGACAAAGGGAGTTCTGATCGAAAGACAATACGACCGATGATATCAGTAACTTGTATGGTATTATTTACGCCGGCTTCTGCACGCACAACTACTTGTTCATGGGTCGGATTTGGGTAAACAGAAAAAATCCCTTTTGATATTACGTCTTCAATCGAGGTTAAAATGTGATATACCGCATTTGAATAACTCCAATCGCTATAGGTTGAATCTTCTTCATTAAACCTTTTTAAACCATAGGCGTAATAGCCATCTGGCAGAGAAACCATGGCGGTATCAAAATACAAAGCAGGCATCCCATAAACAGAATCAATCACCGTTAACACCCCATCTTCGGGTGTTTCACCCTGCGCGGGATTAAAATCTGATATCCTGGATACCACAATATTTGCATAGTCCTTTGGCGAAGAAGAACTTAATTGTTTGCCAGCATAACAAGTAATTGCCCTGATCATAAAATCCTGGTATGGTGAGAATAGCCATTGTCCTGTAAAAGGTTGTCTGGCATATGATTTATACACGATAGGCATCTCGTTATCAATGCCCATTGGTGCCACGTTGGGTGGATATAACAATTGCCTCATCCCGAGAAAAAAGATGCCATCCTCATCAAAGGCATTTAAGCCTTCGCAACGCACCCACTCGTAATTATTTACTGTAATAACCACCGAATCCAGTAAGGTACCCGGCATGCCATTCTCGCCATCGTTGTCGTAGGCCACCAATAAAAAATCAGTACCCAGAAATGACCCTCCGGCAGGAAAGCTGCCATCTCCCACATATATTTCGGCACCAACTACTTGCGCCGGTCCGCCAACCGGAATCTCAACTTTATTTACGGTTTCCCCATCAGGAACCGCCCATACAGTATATTCATCGCCACTGCCATCATCCCAATACCAATACCAGGGGTAGCGCCAATCCACTTGACACGAAGAATCATTGTCCATCATGGTTGCATTGATCTCACAAAAAATAGTATTTGGAAGCTCAGGCGAAGTGGCTCGCTGGGCATACGCGTGATTGGGAGTGGAAAAAATCCAGCAAATCCCAAAGAATACCATGAGTTGAAATTTTGTTTTCATACAAAATACTTTTTAAATGTTAGTTGACTAAAATCTTTACCGACCGCACATACCTGCCTTCATCGAACAAACACACAAGGTATAAGCCATGAGGCCAGGTGGAAATATCCAGTGTGAGCTGACCGGTGTAAGGCAGGTTTACTTTTTGAAATGGGATGCCT
>Ga0210046_1001875_pt1 | contig 15516 bp, 16 predicted proteins | sample CryGeyCG2114_250_FD_185461 | JGI IMG/M metagenome (GOLD analysis project Ga0210046, IMG submission 185461) | Groundwater microbial communities from aquifer - Crystal Geyser CG18_big_fil_WC_8/21/14_2.50 (SPAdes) (version 2) | ecosystem: Environmental > Aquatic > Deep subsurface > Groundwater ... | reverse complement strand
TTTACAATCACGCGCGACAAAATTCCTATCTACACGATGGATGCGGCGTTCATGCTCGACAGTCGCACGGGATATATCCGGATAAACCGATTTGCCCGCACAACGCATGAAGAGCTGCGCACCGCCATACAGACGCTGACGGCCGAGGGAATGGAAGAAATGGTCCTGGATCTGCGTGGCAACAGGGGAGGCTTCATGGACATGGCCGTGCGAATGGCCGATGAATTTCTCAGGAACGGACAGGTTATCGTGTCGCAGAAGGGACGTGCAAACGGAAGCAATGAGACGTTCCTTGCCACGAGTGGTGGCCTCTGGGAAGACAAGCCGGTCATGGTACTCGTCGATGGCAATTCGGCCTCCGCGAGTGAGATCGTAGCCGGTGCCCTCCAGGATCATGACCGGGGGCTCATCGTGGGTCGCAGAACGTTTGGTAAGGGCTTGGTCCAGCGGCAGTATCGAACGCGGGATGGTGGTGCCATCCGGCTCACCATGGCGCGCTACTACACGCCGTCTGGACGACTCATCCAGACGCCCTACGAGGATGGCGACAGGGACGAATATTACGCGGGGAAAGCAGATATCCGGCAGGAGGACGGTGCCATGAATGCGGCGGATCTACTGGAGGGCATTGCCGATTCGCTGACGTTCAAGACCGATGGCGGACGCACGGTTATTGCCGGTGGTGGCATTGTACCGGACTACCTGGTCGCGCCGGACAGCCTGTCGCCCTTGATGCGGGGCGTCCTGGGCCGGGGACTGGGCAATGAGTTCGTGCGGCACTGGATCGATTCACATGGAGCAGCCTTCAAGGATACCTGGGGCAACACGCCCGACCGGTTCGTGGCAGAGTACCGGGTCGATGCAACGCTTCGGAACGAATTCCTGGACTGGCTATCGACAAAGGGCCTCTCGGTTGAAGACCGCGTCATTCCCGATGACGTGGCCAATGCGCAGCGACAGACGTTCACCGCAGATGATTTTGCCGAGGATGCGCACCTTGTCGATGCACTCCTCAAGGGCCGCATGGCGACGAGGCTCTGGGATCGGAGTGTATGGTTTGAGGTCTGGTCCAACGTGGACCACACTGTCCTGGAGTCCCGGAAGCTCTGGGAATCGGCCCGGGATCTGGCGGTTTCCTATTCGGAGGCACGGTGAAAGGGGAAAAGATCCATCCATCGGTGCCCGGAACAGCAACTTCCGGCAATTCGTGTGGTCTTTTGATTGACAATAGGTTGAGTAATGGATATTATTCGACCTGTACTGGACGGCCGTTCATCAACATTGGTGACGCGGCCGTTTGACTGAAAGGATGTTCCGTATTGTCCAGAAACCTGTTCCTACGAGGAGGGATTAGTTCATGAAGCTTATCAGTTTGCTTCTGATGTTGCCGCAGGAAGCGGCCGCGAACGAAGGTCTTGTAAATGTTCTCGTCCAGCGCTTCAACGAAGGCGGCCAATTCATGTGGCCTGTGCTGATCTCGTTGATTGTTGGCCTTGCTATCGCTTTCGAGCGAATCATCACCCTTAATCGCGCGGATATCAACACGCGCAAGTTCATTGTCAAGGTGAAAGGTGCTCTCGAGGAGGGCGGTATTTCATCGGCAGAAGAAGTCTGTGCAAGCACACGTGGCCCTGTCGCCTCTGTGTTCCAGGCCGGCCTCCTTCGCCATGACGAAGGTATTGAAGCCGTCGAAAAAGCAGTTGTCAGTTACGGATCCATTGAAATGAGTTTTCTGGAGCGCGGTATGGTATGGCTCTCCCTGTTCATTTCCCTGGCTCCCATGTTCGGATTCCTCGGTACCGTTGTCGGTATGGTTGAAGCCTTCGATGCCATTGAGAGCGCGGGTGACATCTCCCCGAGCCTCGTTGCCGGTGGTATCAAGATCGCCCTCCTGACAACGGTCTTCGGGCTTATCACCGCCATTATTCTGCAGTTCTTCTATAACTACGCGTCCTCCAAGATTGACCGGATCGTGGTGGACATGGAAGAGGCGTCGATAGAGCTCATTGACTCGCTCGTGCTGCTCAATGCAGGCCGCCCAGCGTCCAACAACTGAAGAATCCAAAACTGAAAGAACATGGAAGGTTTAGTACCTATCACCGTCTGGGTCGTACTCGTTGTTACCGGAATGGGTCTTCTGGCCATCGGACTCTTCGGAATCCGGTCCCTGGTCCAGGGCAAGATCAATCCGATGAGCATGATCCTGACCATGGTCCCCATCGCCTTGCTGGTTATTCTTGGTCTGATCATGGACTCATGGGCAGAGGCGGCCGTGATGGCGTTTCTGATTTCTCTCGGACTCACGGCGGGGGCACTGTTGCTGTCGGGTGTTCGCGGATTGTTCGGCTAAAAGCAGCAGAGGCAACCCATGGGTAAATTATTGCAGAAAAGAGGTCGCACGGAAGCCGAAATCCCCATGTCGTCCATGGCGGATATCGCGTTCCTGTTGCTCATTTTCTTTCTTGTGACAACCACCATCGATGTCGACACCGGCATAGGTATGGTACTGCCACCCAAGTTGGAGGAAGATGTTGAGCCACCACCGATCAAGGAGCGCAACGTGCTCAAAATCCTGGTGAACGAGCAGGGAATGGTGCTGGTTGAGGATGAGCCATCCTCTGTCCAGCTCATTCGTAACCTCGTGACGACACACGTTCTGAATTACGGACAGGATCCGCGATACTCTGAATCGCCGGGGCAGGCGCTGGTGTCCATCAAGACATCCCGGGAGACACCATACAATGCATACGTGGATGTCCTCGACGAGGTCTGGATGGGATACTTCGAAATGTGGGACTCGGAGGCCCGCAGCCTTGGATATGAGAACTACGCGCAGTATGTGGATGTCGTGGTCGACGGACAGGATGCACCCAACGCCATCCGGGAGAAGATCAAGGCGCAGATCTCCATTGCTGAACCTGACCAGAACTGAGACGAGGATGCATCAATGAGTACACATTTCAAGAAGAAGGCCAAGACGAAGCAGGAAATCCCGATGGCATCCCTACCGGATATCATCTTCATGCTGTTGATTTTCTTCATGGTGACTACCGTACTTCGTGAGCAGACCGTTCAGGTACGTACGGTGCTGCCCCAGGCGGAGGCCATATCGAAAATCGAGCAGAAGCGCCTGGTGTCTTACATCTGGATTGGGCCCATGAAGCTGGAAAACAATCGCTTGGGAGAGACCGCTGTGCAGATTGACGATGCCCTCATCGAAGATGTCGGGACCATTCGTATGGTCATGTATCGCAAGCTGGTGGAACAGCCTCGCCTGATTGTCTCGCTTCGCGTGGATGAAACGTCGGAAATGGGCAAAGTCTTGGATGTTCAGCAGGAACTTCGTGAAGCCAATACACTCCGGATCAACTACTCCACCAAGCGTCAGCTCGCAAACTGAGTGGCGACGGGCCGCAGCCGGACGAAGAGCATTTGCCTGCCTCGTCGGTGACCTTACTCGTGAATTGAAGTGGAAATCAAAAGAGCCGCGCCCTTGGCGCGGCTCTTTTTGTATGTCTGACCGTTATGCTGCTTTTCCTCCATGAAAGCACGTGCCGATGATACAGCGGATACAAAGTCTCTACCTCCTGGCAGCATCTCTTGTACTCGGTGGCGCTTTTCTTGTGGATGAGGTATGGACGGGGCCTGCCGCTACCGACCAGGCCTGGTTTCTGCCGACCTCAATGGCCATTCTCGGGCTTGTTGCCGTGGGGTCCTTCCTGGGTATTTTCCTGTACGGTAACCGGGCGTTCCAGAGGAAATTCGTATCGGTGGTACAGTTGCTGCTGCTCGTGGGTATTGCCGTACTTTTCGCCGGGCAGGTCATGGCAGGTACGCTTCCCGATGCCAGTGTGAGCGGGGATTCAGTGGGAGAATGGATCGTGCTCGTGATTCCTCTCGTTTCCTACATCTTTCTCTACCTCGCGCGGCGTGGTATTGATGCGGACATCCGTCTGGTCAAATCCATGGACAGGCTACGCTGAGCGGATGACAGATACGCGTCCGCTGCACGTATATGTGGTTCTCGGTATGGGTCTGCTGGCCATCTCGGTCAGTGCAATACTCATCAGATACGGCAGCGAAGCTCCCGGAGAGGTACTCGCCGTTTGGCGTACCGTGTCGGCGTCCATCATGCTTGGCATACCGGCTCTTTTTGGCCCCAGGTCCCGGAACGAAATGGCGAGTTTCAGCCCCCGAGAGTGGTTTCTTGTCGCCACATCGGGCGTTTTCCTGGGCCTCCACTTCGTCCTCTGGATCTCTTCACTGTACTACACGTCGATTGCAAGCGCCTCGGTGCTTGTATCCCTGAGTCCCATTTTCATGGGCATAATCGGATACGTGGTGTTGCGCGAACGACTGCGCCGTATTGAAGTGTTCGGAATCTTCATTGCCATTGCAGGTACCGTATTGCTGCAGGTCGTTGATTCCGGGCATGGCAGTGACGTGGCCACGAACCCTGTCCTCGGCAACCTGTTGGCACTGTCGGCCGCATTCATGGTATCGATCTACCTGCTGATCGGACGGGTCGTTCGTCAGAACAGGAGTTGGCTGGCCTACGTGGCTCCCGTGTACGGTTTTACCGCCCTGACAACACTTGTGGTCGCTCTTCTCCGCGGCGTGCCGCTCCTGGGCTGGCCGCTGTACATCTATGCGCTCTGTGTCGCCATGGCTGTGGTTCCGCAGCTCATGGGACACGGGGCACTGAATTATGCCATCCGCTGGTTTCCGGCAGCTACGCTGGGGGTGGCAAGCCTCCTGGAACCCATCGGTGCGTCGACCCTGGGTTGGCTTTTTTTCAGTGAGATACCGGCTCTCGCTGCCGTTGGCATCATGCTTGTCATTCTGGGCGCGGTGGTACTGGTACTTTGGCCGCGCCGTCGTCTAGCCGGAACGTAACCGGAAGGCTCATTTTCACTCGCACGGCCTGTCCCCGCTGCCGACCCGGAATGAACCGAACCTTCGAGACCGCGTCGACAGCAGCCTCATCCAACCCCGCACCAACACCACGTGTAACCTTGATATCTTCGGGTACGCCCTCTTTCGATACAATGAACTGCAGGTAAACCCGACCCTCAACGCCTGCCCGTTTTGCGATCGGTGTGTAGGTGACCTGTTCTGCAACGGCCGCAAGGCCGCCAATCAGCTCCGGCATTTCTTCGACGATCACGAATACATCCTCGTCGCCAGGCTCGTTCAGTTTCGCAACCGGGCCATCAGTAGCGGATGGCGAAGGAGGGGGCGCCTCGTTCACAGCCTCAAGTCCCGTATCGGAGCAGGCCGAGACCATCAGGGCCAATCCGGTGATCAGGAAAACAGCAGCCAGCAGGGAGAAATCGGGAAGTCGCCTCAGCATGATCGTCATGACGGTTCAAGGATTTGGTTCAACATTTCAACACATAGACATCCCATGCTCCAAAAAGTCGCTGTTCCGTCCTGGTCACGACAGCTGGCCGCAGGAATATGTCTGAAACACGCATGTTTCGCCAGCGAAACACTTTTTTCCTGGTAGATGCGGCGCAGGGCGCATTCTGAGCCCATATGGCGCGTATTACCTGTCCCGATCGCTCCTGGCACGCGTCTTGTTTCTGATGGAGGTGTAAGTAACCAACACACAACCGGCCCCCGGGCCACAGCCTCCACCAGGTACAACGCCATGAAAAACTTCAAGAACATCTTCGCTCTCGCCTTTGCTCTTTCACTGACCGCTTCGACCGCCTTTGCGCAGTCGAACAAGGCTACCCACAGCGTGACGGTCAACGTCGCCGAGATCGCTGTCATCTCGGTAGGTGGTGATGTCAGCATGCGGATTGCCTCCGCGACGGCCGGTCAGGCACCGGACCCTGTAACGGCAACGAGCACGTACAACGTGACGACCAACGGCAAGGACAAGAAAATCACGGCCGAGCTCGACACGGACATGCCAAAGGGACTGACGCTGAACGCCGAGATGGCGGCTCCCGAAGGCGCGAAGTCCGCTGGCAAGCAGACGCTTTCGAAGAAAGCAGTGGACCTCGTCTCCAAGATCACGCAGGTCCGCGGCCAGGGTCTTGGGCTTACCTACGAAGCCGTTGCAACCGTCGAAGCTGCCCCGGACAACGTATCACGCACGGTGACCTACACGATCACGAACAACTGATCGGGGAGCGCGGGGCCCGGCGCTGGAGCGCAGGTCTACGCCAGACATGAAACAGAAAGGGGCGGCGCCGTGAAGGCGCCGCCCCTTTCTGCGCTCGTGTCCAGGTGCACGCTGGTTCTTCAACGGACTTCCAAGGGGCGCGCCTGTTCCAGGCGGGTGAACGTGCGCCGGCCGCGCAGAATGTAGTGCCAGGCGAGCGTGCCGCGCCATGGGAGGGGAGCGGCGGAGCCAGCTGCGGGGCGCGCCGCGCTGTAGCGGCTTTTCAAACGGTGAGCTGCCCAGTACGCTCTCGGTATGGCCAGTGCTTCCTGCCATCGCCCCCCCAGCGCGGCGCGCCCCGCAGCCAGCATGTCGAGCGGCGTCCGCAGCACCAGAATGCGGTAGAATGGCCCCGGGCCGAAGCGGCCCGGCGGCAGATTCTTGTACAGCATGAGGAGGTTGTTGCGGAAATTCAGGAACGTCTTGTCCGGGCTTCCCTGTGGGAGCGATGCGCCGCCGATATGGAAGACCCGGCTGCCCGGTTCAACACCTACGCGCCATGTGCGCGCTGCGGGCTCTGAACCGACGTGCAAGTCGGCGTGCGAGCGCCGGTGCTGCAGTCGCCAGCAGAGATCAATTTCCTCCATGTGCATGACGAACTCCTCATCAAACCCGCCCGAAACGTCCCATGCCTGGCGCCTGATCATGAGCGCCGCACCGGTCGCCCAGAATGCGTGACGGGCATCATCATATTGCCCTTCGTCCCGCTCCATGGTAAAGAGCACCCGTCCGCGCGTGAACGGGTATCCAAGCGCGTCCATGAATCCGCCGGCGGCACCTGCATACTCGAATGCGCCGCGGTCGTCATGCCGCAGCAGCTTCGGTTGCACGGCGACCAGATCCGGTTCGGACTCCATCCTGGCCACAAGCGGGCGCAACCAGTCGGACGGTACCTCCACGTCGTTGTTCAGGAAGACATAATAGTCGGCCTGGAGCGCCTGAACACGCGCATCCCGCACGGCTTCGTTGTTGCCGCGGGCAAATGCCCAGTTTTCGGCGTGCGTTACGACATGAACGCGGGGAAAGCGTTGCCGCACCCAGGCCGCCGAGCCGTCGGTCGATGCATTGTCGGCGAGCACCACCTCGAAATCGGGGTAGTCTGTCGCCATGACGCTCGGCAGGCACGACTTCAGCAGCGGAAGGGCATTCCACGACACAATGACGATGACGACGCGGGGAGTGTGGCTCATTCCAGACGAAAGGATGTGCGATGCATGGGAGATGGTCCATGAGCCCGGAGCGCTTCGTAGTGGGCCTTTGTGGGATATCCCACGTTCGTATCCCACCCATAGCACGGCCAGCGGGTGTGATATTCGTGCATGATGGCATCGCGATGCGTTTTGGCCAGGATGGACGCGGCCGCAATGGACCGGCTCCGGGCATCGCCACCGATCACGGTCTTCGAAGGACACGGGCACGACGGAATGAGGGTTCGTCCGTCAATGAGCGCGTAGTCCGGCCTGGTGTCGAGCGCCACGAGTGCACGCCGCATGGCTTCCATGGACGCCCAGAGGATGTTGAGCTTATCGATTTCGACCGGACTGCACGCCGCGACAGCCCAGGCAACTGCTTCGTGCCTGATGGCAGTGGCCAGCTTCTCCCGCCGATCGGCGGACAGCGCCTTGGAGTCGGTGACGCCTGCCAGGGGATCCGACGCACCCTGCCCCGCACTGCTCTCCATGGGCAGTATGATCTCCATGGGCAGAATGACCGCGGCGGCCACCACGGGGCCCGCCAGGCATCCGCGGCCCGCTTCATCGGTACCGGCAATGGCGCCGTACCCGCGCTCGTGCAGGAAGCGCTCCATTTCCATCGTTGTGCCGTGTGTGGCGATCATCAGGATGCCTCCGTGTACTGATCCGGCAGATCATTTTCGTAGAGCACTGTATCGCCTGGCTTCGCGTTGCGGGTGAGCCAGGCACGCGCATCGAACAGCGTCCGCACCGTGACAATGCCCTCGTCCGGAAAGCCGGCACGTCGCAGCCCCTCCGCAATGGGGCGTGTGCGATCCGCGCCAACGAGCACGACGGTATCGACACGCAATGCCATATAGGCGCCCCAGGCTCGATTTTCCTCCTCCTCGACAGCGCCCAGTTCCACCATGCCGGGAGTGATCACGATACGCTGCCCGCTGGTAAAGTGGGAAAGCACGTCGACGGCGCTGCGTGCGCCAACGGGATTGCTGTTGAAGGCATCGTCCAGCACAGTCAGCCCTCCGGGATCATGGCGCAGTTCGAGCCGGTGGGGAACGGGTTGCAGCCGACGGAAGGCGGGGGCCATCTGACGCAGCGTGAGACCGGATGCATGGCCGACGGCAAGCGCCAGCAGCATGTTCGTGATATTGTGTGCGCCGAGCAGGCGTGTCTCGATCCGCACGCGGTCACGCCGAAACACGACATCAAATGCGCACCCACAGGCGTCATAACGCACGTTCTCAGCCCGGATGTCAGCCTCTTCGTGTCCTGCAGCCGATACGTATATATAATGTACATCCTCCTCTGCGCGCATGGATGCTACGTGTTTGTCGTCCCAGTTGAGAATGGCCGTTCCACCGCGTGGCAGGAACCGGAGCAGACTTCCCTTTTCCCGGGCAATGGCCTCCACACTGCCCATTGTCGCCAGATGCGCTTTTCCGACCGAGGTCACGACCGCGATGTCGGGTCGTGCTATCTCGCACAGGGCTGTAATGTCACCGCTGTGCCTGGTGCCCATCTCAAGCACGAGCCATCGATGGTCGTCCTCGAGCATATTATTCACGACGCGGCATATGCCCATGGGCGTATTGAAACTCCCAGGAGAAGCCAGTACCGGATGGCGCTGTGAGAGCATCTCCCGGATGGCAAATTTTGTCGAAGTCTTCCCGTACGAACCGGTAATGGCCACAATTCCCAAATCGGGTCGATGCGCAAGCCGCGTCTGTGCCTGCCGTATGAACCCCTGGTGGACGCGCCGCTCCAGGGGAACGTTCACAGCGAGAGCCGTGGCGACGGCAACTGGCGCCAGAAGGTCGGCCGCCAGCAGAAATGCCAGCAACGCCAGTGGTGGATGGCTGCTCAGAGCCGCTGCCACGAAGGTGGATACCAGCAGTGTGACCAATACGGATGTCACGGCGAGCCGCTTCATTCGGGGCGTCCAGGCGAGCGCCTTCTTCGGCCGGTCCCGCCGGTAGCGTCTCGATGACATGAATGCCACGGCCCAGGCGGAAAACAGTCCGGCAAGGGCAGGGCCGGTGGGCTTCAGAACAACAAGAATCACGAGCAGCAGCGTGCCGACGGCATGGCTCCATCTCAGGACAACATCGAACATGCGCCCGGTTACCCACGCCGCGAAGGGCGCGACCTTGTACCCTTCGAGCTGCGCCATGTGCAGGAAGAACACCTGGCGGCGGCCGGCACGCCATACGGCAAATGCCGTGGCCAGCGTGCCGGCCGCCGCCAGGAGAAGTGTGGTATGCCACGCAGTAGTCATGGTGTGTACATAGGCTGCATCTCCAGTCTTGAAGCCAGGTCTCGAACCGCCGCGGCGACAATGTCCGGCGCGTCAAGTTGAACGTAGTGCCCTGCGCCTTCCACCTCATGGGCTCCGGCGTCGGGAAGGAGCCGGACCATGGTGTCGATCTGTGCCGGGGTAATGGCCTCATCATGTGCGCCCCGCAGGATGACCGTGGGGGTCCCAACGCGGGGAAGTACGTTTTCCAGATACGTATTCACGCATCGGATGAAGGTCTCTCGCATGACGCCGCTCGTTGCAGCATAGTCGGAGCTTGAGAGCGCTCGCCACAGGAGAGAGTGCCTCAGCCAATCCAGTCCGAAATCACGCAGCGGTCGCGGCAGGATGGCAAAGGGAGCTTTCAACGTGCGCGCAAGGGCCGTTTTCAGGTACCAGGAGGGACGGCGCGGGCGGCGGGTACCGCTCGGTCCCAGGAGAAGGAGAGCCCGCACGCGGTCCGGCGTCGAGGGGCGGGCCATGGTGAAGAGTGCGATGCGGCCTCCGTTGGAATGCCCGACGACGAGTACCGGGCCGTCAGTGTGCTCATCGATCACAGCCTGGACCAGGTCGGCATGGCGGTCCATGTCCCACGGCTCCGCGGGTTCGGGTGCGCTGCCGTGTCCGGGGAAATCCAGCATGACCACACGGAAGTCTGTCGCGAGCAGACGGGCCAGAGGGCGCATGTGGGCCATCGAACTTCCCCAGCCGTGGAGCAGGAGGACGGTCGGGCCAGCCTCCTTTCCGAGGACCTCGACCGGCAGTCCATCTGAAATTCGTTGTGCCAAGCCGCGATACCTTCTATATTCCGTATGTACTGATTCTTCTTCCTTCCGCCCTGGAAGTCCGTTGAAAAGCCATCGCACACCCGTACGCGGCGGCGAAACGCCATCTGCTGCGTTGTCCCTCCTTCGAATAGCGCTGCTATTCGGCGTCGGGACGCCTTGCATCTGACATTCCGGCGCTCGCGTCCAGGCGCACGCTGGTTCATCAACGGACTTCTGGAAGGCCCGTTTCGTCGTTGGTCCGGAAGATAACCAATCCCAGCAGGTAATGGCTCGCAATTCGAATCCGAAGACCTTTTCAGGCATCCTTGAACTCATTGGCGGCAAGAAATTCGGTTTCATCCGTCAATTCCAGTCCGACATCCCCAAGGGTGACAGCGACCCGTTCTGCTCTCCGAACGTGATCAACAAGCACAAGCTGCGCGACGGCGTGGTGCTGGAGGGCACGTTGCGACCGGGTCGCAAGGGCGATATGCAGGTTCACCACATTGACAAAGTCATGGGTGTCAGCCTGGACGAGTGGACGAACAACCGCAAATTCGAGAAGGGAAACACCATTTTCCCGGATGAAAAACTGAACCTTGTCACGTCGCCGGGCAATTTCACACAGCGCGTCATTGATCTGGTGGTCCCCATCGGCAAGGGGCAGCGTGCCCTCATTGTGGCGCCACCCAGGACGGGAAAGACATTCATCCTGAAGGAAATTGCGGCAGCCATCACGAAGAACCATCCGGAGGTGGACCTGGTGGCGCTGCTTGTGGATGAGCGTCCAGAAGAGGTAACCGACTTTCGACGCTCGACGTCCGCCACGTTGTTCGCAAGCTCAAATGACCGGGAAGAGGACAATCATATCCGCGTGTCCCAGCTCTCGCTGGAGTACGCCAAGCGCCTGGTTGAGCTCGGACGTGACGTGGTCATCCTGCTCGATTCCCTGACGCGTCTCGGCCGCAACTTCAATATTTACAGTGAAGGCAGCGGGCGCACGCTTTCCGGCGGCCTCGATGCCCGTGCGCTGACCATCCCCCGCAAACTGTTCGGTGCAGCCCGCAATATCGAGGGTGGCGGTTCGTTGACGCTGATAGCCACCGCCCTTGTTGACACGGGATCGCGCATGGACGAGGTGATTTTCGAAGAATTCAAGGGCACGGGCAACGCGGAGATCGTACTGGACCGTGAAATGGCGAACAAACGCATTTATCCGGCCATCAACCTGCGAAAGAGCGGTACGCGGAACGAGGAGATCCTGATCGGGGAGCAGATTGAGCAGCACCGGCGGCTCATGCGCGTACTCAACAGTCGAAGCCCTCTCGACGCCATGCAGGCCCTCCTGCGCCACATGCAGCAGTCGCCGACGAACGAGCAGCTCCTGAACGATCTGATTCCGACCACATCGGACGTATAGGGGAAGTCTCGGCTCGCCGTGGTGCGGGATTCTTTCCGTTGAGGTTACGATTGCGGTTGTTCGGGGTCTGATGGGTGACAAATCATTCAAGAACCCCGTCTCTGCATCGAAATCATCACACAGGGTCGGCGGCCTGTATGCCAACACATGCGTGCTGAAACATGTCCCTGGTCCCTGTTCCTTTCGAATCTGCGTCTCCACTTCGACTTTGGCCCGAGAGCGAGAGGCCGCGGGAGCGCCTGTTCCTTCGCGGGCCGTCGGCGCTCTCCGACGCCGAATTGTTGGCCATTGTCCTGGGAAGCGGTGTCCGGGGGCGACAGGGTTCGCTAACGGCCATGAGTCTGGCCCGCCAGGTCCTCTCGCGCTACGGCTCATTGCGCCTCACGGCAGCACGCGAGGCCCGGGAGTTCACGGGCGTAGACGGTGTGGGGCCGGCGCGGGCCGCCCGTCTGGCGGCGACCTTTGAGTTGGGAAGAAGAGTTGGATCGGCGCCGCGGTCGGCGCAGGTGGCCCTGCGCCGGCCCCACGACGTCTACGCCCATTTCGGGCATCGCATCCGGGATCTCCATCGCGAGGTGTTCCTTGTCGTACTCCTGAACACAGCACACCGCTGCATCGGGGAATTCACCGCGTCGGAGGGCGGACTCGCCGCAAGCGTGGTCGAACCTCGGCTGGTGTTTCGCCGGGCCATCCTGGACCATGCGGCCGCCGTCATCTGTCTGCACAACCATCCATCCGGAAATCCGGAGCCGAGCCGGGAGGACTGCCAGATTACGCGGCAACTCGTGGAGGCGGGCCGGGTTGTCGGCATACCGCTTAGGGATCACCTGATTGTAGCTGGCGACACCTGGACAAGCCTGGCCGAGCGCGGACTCATCGGTTGACAGAGTTCTGGGCGTGGGTGCCAAAGCCATTCATGCGCAGGTTTCAACAGCGATTCACCCCGTTTCTTTTTGATGGGAACACGGTGCGGGCTACTTTCGCTGGCTACGCATCCCGTGCAAATCCGGGCTATCGGCCCGCAGACCGGGCTATCGGCCCGCAGAACCAAACCCTGGCGCATCCATGAGTGATCTGTTCGAAAAAATTGTCTCCCTGTCCAAGCGACGCGGCTTTGTGTTCCAGTCGTCGGAAATCTATGGCGGACTGGCGGCCACCTATGACTACGGTCCGCTCGGGGCGGAACTCAAGCGGAATCTGACCCAGCGCTGGTGGCAGGCCATGGTATACCGGCACGAGAATGTATCGGGGATCGATGCATCCATCCTCATGCATCCGAGTGTGTGGAAGGCCTCCGGGCATGTCGATGCCTTCAATGACCCGATGATTGACGACAAAACGTCGAAGAACCGGTACCGGGCGGATCAACTCATCGAGGACCATATTGAGCGGCTGCGCAAGAAGGGCAAGGACGAGGATGCGGAGCGTGTGTACGAAGCGCTGGTGGCGGCACTGAATTCGGAGAACATGTCACAGGGGCTCTACGACATCATCATTTCCGAGGAAATCAAATCGCCCGATTCAGGCGTGGCCGACTGGACGGACGTGCGCCAGTTCAACCTGATGTTCGCCACGCACCTCGGGCCCATCCAGGAAGCCGACAACAAGATTTACCTGCGACCCGAAACGGCACAGGGCATTTTCGTGAACTTCCACAATGTCAGGGAGACGGCGCGCCATCAGATTCCTTTCGGCATAGCACAGATCGGCAAGGCGTTCCGCAACGAGATCGTTGCACGCCAGTTCATTTTCAGGATGCGGGAGTTCGAGCAGATGGAAATGCAGTACTTCGTGAAGCCGGGCGAGCAGATGGAGGCGTTTGAGGCGTGGCGTGAGAAGCGCATGCAGTGGCACGTGGACAACGGCATCCGGGCCGGGAGGCTCCGCTGGCACGAGCACGAGAAACTGGCGCACTACGCCGATGCGGCGTGGGATATCCAGTATCAATTCCCGATCGGGTGGCAGGAGGTGGAAGGCATCCACAGTCGGACCGATTTCGATCTGAAAAGCCACCAGGAACTCTCGGGCAAGAAACTGGAGTACTTCGATCAGCAGACACAGGACCGGTATATACCGTATGTGGTCGAAACGTCGGCGGGCCTGGACAGGACGTTCCTGATGACGCTCTGCGATGCGTACACGGAAGAAGAGGTGGACGGGGACATGCGGTCGGTGCTGAAATTCCATCCGGCGGTTGCACCCATCAAGGTCGGTATCCTGCCGCTCGTGAAAAAGCATGGCATGCCCGAGATGGCACACGCCGTGGAGGCCGACCTCCAGGAGCATTTCCACACGTTCTACGATGAAAAGGGGGCCATCGGGCGCCGGTACCGCCGTATGGACGAGGTCGGTACGCCCTGGTGTGTCACCATCGACGGCGACTCGGTCGAGGACGCTACGGTAACCGTCCGGGATCGCGACTCGATGGCGCAAGACCGGATTCCGGCGGACAACCTGGCCACATACCTCTTTGACAAGCTCCGGAATTGGAAGGCCTGATGGCGTGCTCCACTTCTTCAGCGCACTGTTAATATCTGCGTAATATGGAACGTCCGGCCTGTGGACGGAATTCACGTGATTGCATCCCACCGGTGCGCCCGGTGGCGATCATCGTTCAAAACAGGAGAGGCCTTCCATGCTGATTGACCCTGACATCGGATATGTGAACGAGGATGTGGATCCGACGCTTGACATAGTTGACGAAATTGATCGTCTTCGGCGAGAGAAGAACGCCGTCATTCTGGCGCATTATTACCAGGAGGCTCCCATCCAGGATCTGGCCGACTATATCGGCGACTCGCTCGGCCTCGCGCGCCAAGCAGCCGACACGGACGCCGACATCATTGTATTCGCAGGCGTCCACTTCATGGCGGAAACGGCCAAAATTCTGAATCCGTCCAAAAAGGTGCTTCTTCCGGATTTGAATGCCGGATGCTCGCTGGCCGATGCCTGTCCAGCGGACGAATTTGCGGCCTTCAAGGCGCGGCATCCGGGTCACACGGTGATTTCCTATATCAACTGCAGCGCCGCGACCAAGGCGCAGTCGGATATCATTTGTACGTCGTCGAATGCCGAGCACCTGGTTCGCAGTCTGCCGGAAGACGAGCCCATTATTTTTGCCCCCGACCGCAATCTGGGGGCGTGGCTCAACCGGAAGACAAATCGCAACATGGTGCTGTGGGACGGTGTCTGCATAGTGCATCAGACGTTTTCGGAGAAGAAACTGGTGCGGCTCAAAATGCGGTATCCGGGGGCGCCGGTGCTGGCCCACCCCGAGTGTGACGAGCCGGTGCTCAGGCAGGCGGATTTCGTCGGATCTACCAGTCAGATCCGCTCGTATGCCCGCGATTCGGACCAGGACACGTTCATCGTGGCCACCGAAGAGGGCATTCTGCACCAGATGCAGAAGGACTCTCCGGAGAAGACGTTCGTTCCGGCGCCGCCCGACAGCGGGTGCAACTGTAATCAATGCCCGCACATGCGCCTGAACACGATCGAGAAACTGTATCTCTGCCTGAGGCACGAGGCCCCGGAGATCACCATGGACGAGGAGATCCGCAGGCGCGCGCTCGTGCCGATTGAGCGCATGCTTGAAATGAGTGCGGCCGTAGTGTAGGGCCTGTCAACAGGCCCTGGGGCCGGCCATTCGACTCAGAAGTCGAACCTCA
>Ga0210046_1001871_pt1 | contig 15554 bp, 16 predicted proteins | sample CryGeyCG2114_250_FD_185461 | JGI IMG/M metagenome (GOLD analysis project Ga0210046, IMG submission 185461) | Groundwater microbial communities from aquifer - Crystal Geyser CG18_big_fil_WC_8/21/14_2.50 (SPAdes) (version 2) | ecosystem: Environmental > Aquatic > Deep subsurface > Groundwater ... | reverse complement strand
AGCCGCCAAAACCCTTTATCCTAAAGCCCCCTTCTATATGCCAATAGAAGGGGGCTTTTTGCGGTTAGGAGAGTTTTCTTGTATAAATCGCCTCCCTATCCTGATCTACTGCAATAACAATAATTTTAATGTTATCAATGATTCTTAAGGTTACTCTTCCATTTCCCAAATAAGTAATCATATCTTCAAAGGGGAAACATAAAGCCCTTATAGTCAGGAATACTTTTTTATTTTAGCTAGTATATGAATTTGATTAGATTATATTATACCAAATAGCAAGAAGATACTTCCATATAAAAGTGATAATTCTACTCAAATCCGTCATCTGAAAGAATCTTCTGAGTAATCTAATCAGAAGATTCTTTCAGATGACGGTCGTAAGTACGAATAAGAGTAGTTGGACTATACTTAAAATCGAAAGCATACCTATGGAACTAACTTTATACTATTTAGTATTACATAAAAGTTTTTATTTCATTGCTCAAAGTTTTCTTATATAGCATCAATTAAATTCAACTTTCCAGCACAGAAGTAAAATCAATTGGGCAAAGCTAATTTCCTGGTTAGCTGTTTGTTCTTTTCTCTCCAATAAAACCTAATTATATCTCCAGTTTAAACTTTATCAGACTTGCCCTTAGAAGTAATTATTATAACTTACAAAGGGTATAAGTTATAATAATAAAAGATAAAAAAATCTTTTTATCTTCTTTATTGTATTTGTACCTTTACCCAATAGTAAAAACAAGAAACAATAACCCCATTATTGTAATCCATGAAAAAAATAAGTTTAAGTCCTGTAATGGCCTGGTGCAGAGTACAATCCGGCTCTCTGTCGAAAATGCTCATGATAGCTGCCAGTTGCTTTGTTTTTAATTGCTCATCGGGTTCTAACGAAAACGCGGGCTCCGAGAATCAGGAATCCGGAACGGATGCCGCCCAAACTGAAGCAACTGGAACCGAATCGGCAGGTGCCGACGAAAGTAAGGGCGTAGGACCGGTAACCAGTGCAGAAGTGGGCGCTACGGTAGACCAAGCCTTAGCCGATAAGGGCAAAGCTATTTTTGAGAGTAAATGTACCGCTTGCCATAAATTTGGTGAACGCTACGTAGGTCCTGATTTAGCTGGCGTAACCGACCGGCGTAAGCCCGAGTGGATTATGAATATGATTCTGAATCCGCAGGAAATGACCCAACAAAACCCAACCGCTAAAGAGTTGCTGGGTGAGTTTATGACGCAGATGCCGAACCAAAACCTTACCCAAGACGAAGCCCGGTCGGTGTATGAATATTTCCGGACAAAAACCAAATCATAGACTTTATTAAATATTTAAATCATGAGAACGCTATATAAAACTTCTCTTACTTGTGCCGCCGGCCTGCTGGTAGGAGCCGCCGTTATGAACGGCTGTCAGAAAGGTTCGACCCTGGCCAATGATTCGGCTAGCACTACCGAAGCGGCCAGAAAAGTGTACGTGGCCCCCGGCAAACACGACGAATATTACGCTTATCTTTCCGGTGGTTTCAACGGGCAGGTAGACGTGTACGGCCTGCCTTCCGGCCGCTTGTTGAAAGTAATTCCGGTATTTTCGCAAAGCCCCGAAAATGGCTACGGTTACAACGAAGAAACCAAGCCCATGCTGAATACCTCTTTCGGGCATATTCCGTGGGATGATTTGCACCACCCTAAACTTTCGCGCACCAATGGCAAGCCCGACGGACGCTGGCTATTTGTGAACGGGAATAATACACCCCGCATTGCCCGGGTAGATTTGACTACCTTCGAAACGGCCGAAATAATAGAAATACCCAACAGCGCCGGCCAGCACTGCTCACCTTACCCAACTGATAATAATGAGTACGTAGTAGCCGGTACCCGTTTTGCCGTGCCGATTGCTACCGATGGCAGTGGCATCCAGGACGTGCCGCTGGATACGTACAAAGATAAATTCCGGGCTTCCCTTTCTTTTATAAAGGTGGATAAAACCACCGGTAATATGGATATTGATTTCCAGATTCTGGTGCCGGGTTTCGACTTTGACTTAGCCAACGGCGGCAAAGGCCCTTCATCCGACTGGATGTTCTTTACCTCTTATAACACCGAACAAGCGGGTACGCTGAAAGAAATAGGCGCGTCGCAGAACGATAAAGATTATTTAGCGGCCATTAACTGGAAAAAAGCGGCCGAATACGCCCGGCAAGGAAAAGCTAAAGAAATTCCGGCTAACTACTACCACAACCGGATGGATGAAAAAACGCACATGGCAACCTCTACGAACAAGAAAACCGTACGAATATTGCTACCTGAAGATTGCCCCGGTATGATGTACCTGATTCCGGTACCTAAATCGCCGCATGGCGTAGATATTGACCCTACCGGCGAAAACATTGTGGTAAATGGTAAATTGGCCGCGGCTATTCCGGTGCACTCATATTCTAAAATGATTAAGGCCATTGAAAATAAATCCTTCGATAAAAGTATCAGCGGTATACCGGTGCTGAAATACGAAAGCGTGTTGGCCGGCGAAGTAGTGAAACCCGGTTTAGGCCCGCTGCACACCGAATTTGATGCCAAAGGCAATGCTTATACGTCCATGTTCGTGTCTTCGGAAGTGGTAAAATGGAACGTAAAAACCCGCGAAGTGCTGGACCGCATTCCGGTTTATTATTCTATTGGTCACTTAATGATTCCGGGCGGCGATACCCAAAATCCGGATGGAAATTATCTGCTGGCTATGAATAAAATTACCAAAGACCGTTATTTGCCTACCGGGCCGGAACTGGCGCAAACTGCCCAGTTAATTGATATCAGCGGTGATAAAATGAAGATGTTGCTGGACTTCCCGACTTTTGGCGAACCGCACTATGCGCAAGCTATAAAAGCCGATGTAGTAGCTAAAAATTCTAAGAAATTCTACCGCCTGGATGAGAATGCGCATCCGCACGCCACTACAAAAGAACCCGATGCCCGGGTAGAACGCAAAGGCAACCAGGTACACGTCTATATGACCGCCATCCGCAGCCACTTGGCACCCGATAACATTGAAGGTATCCACGTGGGCGATGAGGTATATTTTCACGTTACCAATTTAGAGCAGGACTGGGATGTACCGCACGGCTTCGCCGTAATGGGTAACCAAAATGCGGAGCTGCTGATAATGCCGGGCCAAACGAGAACCTTGAAATGGGTACCAACTAAATCCGGGGTAACGCCATTCTACTGCACCGACTTCTGCTCTGCTTTGCACCAGGAAATGCAGGGATACGCCCGGGTTTCCCCTAAAGGTGCCAACACGCCAATAAAATTCTGGCTGGGCGAAAGCAAGAAACCAGCTATCTAATCTTAACTTAATTATGTTTTAACCCCATACAAAGGCTGCTCCAGTAGTAGCCTTTGTATATTTTAAACCCATTCATCAGGCCATGAAAAAGACCTCAGTATTATTCTTATTACTAAGCAGTGTTTTTTTAGCGGCTGTCTATTTTGCGCCGCTGTGGCATATACGGCTGGAGGCACCCCAATACCCCGATGGGCTTGATATGTATATCTGGATAAACCAGATTACCGGCACCGATGACTTTACTTTGCAGAATGTCAACATTCTGAATCACTACATAGGCATGGCCGCTATTAGTCCCGATTCTTTCGTGGAATTAAATATAATGGCTTATATCGTGGCGGCTCTTATTTCAATGGGCTTAATGGTGTTGGCCTGGCGCAACCGGAGAGCTTTAGTGGTGTATACCTTTATTTTAATAACCGCCGGAGTAGTAGGTTTAACCGATTTTTACTTGTGGCTGCAACGCTTCGGCAATAACCTAGACCCGAAAGCGCCCATCATTGTGCCCGGCATGACCTATTCGCCGCCTTTTTTAGGCTATAAATCATTGCTGAATATTACCGCTTCTTCTTTCCCGCATTTAGGCGGCTATGCTTTTGGTCTGTCGGTTTTGTTTGCCGCGTTGGCCGTTTATTTTGCATTTAAAGATAAGCTTAAAAGAACCAAGCCCCACACTACGCCAGCAGGAACTTTTACCGCTATAGTGACTGGCCTGCTGTTATTTTCCTGTAAGGCCGAACCGCAGCCCATTGCCTACGGTAGCGATAACTGCGAACACTGCCGGATGACGATTTCGGACCAGCGTTACGGTGCCGAACTGGTAACCAAAAAAGGCAAAGCTTATAAATTCGATTCGGCCGAATGCCTGGCCGCTTATGTAAGCGAACAGCCCGACATTGAAGCCGAAATGTTATTAGTAACGGATTTTAGCCGGCCCGGCGAATTGACCAATGCGCAGGCAGCCATTTTTTTGCAAAGCGATAATCAACCCAGCCCCATGGGCCTAAATATAAGCGCTTTTGCCAGCCCAACCGAAGTTGCCCAAGCCGACCCGGGAAAAATGGGTAAACTCTTGCGTTGGGTCGATGTATTAAAATTGGCGGCTAATCAGGCTAGCCATAAGTAAGACTGCTAGGTTATCAGGTAGCTATAAATTGGAATACCAGCGTTTTTGCGCGTTTGATAAAGAGGAAGATGGCAAAAAGACCAATAGTAATTAGATATTTAGATTATACCAGAATAGCGGTTCTGATACTAGCTGTTCTGGGTATTACTTCCGCGCAGGCCAGAACCATAACCGTAAGTCCGACCGGTGAAATTCGGTCGGTGAAAGAAGCGGTGCGGCGGGCGCAACCCCACGATACCATTCTGGTTAATCCCGGCCTTTACCGCGAAAATGATATAACCATTAATAAACCATTAGCTATTATTGGGCAACAGCAGCCCATCCTGGATGCCGGTTTTCAAAAAGGTGTTTTTTCGGTGATGGCCCAAAATGTTCTGATTGCCGGCCTTACCATCCGGAACGTGGAAGAAAGTTTTGTGAAAAATTACGCTGCCGTTCGGGTTAGAGGCGGCGGACACGTCACGGTTCGGGATAATAATATTTTAAATACCTACTACGGTGTTTACCTGGAACAAACCGATAGCTGCGCCGTTCTCAACAATACCATTCGGGGACAGGCAAAGCAGGAAACCACTTCCGGCAATGCCATTCACGTGTGGCGCGCCCGCGCTATTAGCATTAAGAATAATAATGTGGCGGGACACCGCGACGGTATTTACCTGGAGAGTGCCGGTAATAGTATTGTTATCGGCAATACCAGTAACAACAATTTGCGCTACGGACTGCACTTTATGTTTTCCGATAATAACCGCTACGAACGCAACCGTTTTAGCCAAAATGGCGCTGGCATAGCCGTTATGTATTCCCGGAATATTCACATGAGCGATAACTTGTTCGAACAAAACTGGGGCGCGGCGGCTTATGGCATTCTGCTAAAAGATATTGTGGATAGCCGTATCGAACGGAATATTTTCCGGCAAAATACCACCGGTATTCATGCCGAAGGTTCAACGCGAATGGTAATAAAAAACAACGAATTTCGGAATAATGGTTGGGCGGTGCGCCTACTGGGCAGCAGCGAAGACGTTAGTTTCGAACAGAATAATTTTATTGGCAACACTTTCGAAATAAGTACCAGCACCAATTATAGCAGTTACAATACCTTTACGGGCAACTACTGGAGCAGCTATACCGGCTACGACCTGGACCACGACGGCATTGGCGATGTGCCGCATAAACCGGTTAAGCTCTTTACTTACCTAGTAGAAGACGTGCCGGCAGCGGTGGTATTGCTGCGCAGTATGTTTATGGATTTGCTGGAATTGATTGAAAAAGTTGCCCCGGTGCTCACGCCGGAAAACATCATTGACACGGCGCCCAGTACCCGTTTAAACCACTGGAAATCATGATAAAAATAAAAGACCTGGCTAAATCATTCGGTAAGCTGGTGGTATTGAAAAATATAACCATGCAGCTGGAAGCCGGCAAAATATACGCTTTTCTGGGGCCTAATGGCTCTGGCAAAACCACCTTAATTAAAAGTATCCTGGGTTTAACGCAGCCTGATGCCGGCGAAATACTAATTGATAACGAAAACATAAAAAATAACTGGCGCTATAAAAGCCGCATTGGTTACATGCCCCAGATTGCCCGTTTTCCCGAAAACCTGACCGTGGCGGAGCTGTTCCGCATGACAAAAGATATCCGCAAAACACCGGCTACCGAAGAAGACTATATTGCTTATTTTAACCTGGAAAACTCCCGTGACAAAGCGCTTAAAAATTTATCGGGCGGTACGAAGCAAAAGGTAAATGCTATTCTGGCGCTCATGTTCAACCCCGATATTCTTATTTTCGACGAACCTTCGGTGGGGCTGGACCCGGTGGCGCACCTGCGCCTGAAAGACCTGGTGCGCCAAGAACGCGACAAAGGCAAAACCATTTTGCTTACCACCCACATCTTAAGCGAAGTAGAAGAACTAGCCGACGAAGTTGTGTTCTTGCTGGAAGGAAAAATATACTTTAAAGGCCCGGTAAAAGAATTAATAGAAAGCCAGCAGGAACCTAATCTGGAAAGAGCCATTGCCCGGCTGCTGCTACAATCTGAAAAAAAAACTGAAATCCTTAACCCGGCAATTGCATGAATGCCTTAGTTAAAATTATAAAATATGCCTTTTACGATACCCTGCGCAGTTGGTGGGCCTTGTTTTACGGGTTGTTTTTCCTAATCATTACCACCACGCTTTTGTATTTTTCCGGCGATTTTAACAAAGCCCTGGTGAGTTTGCTCAACCTGGTAATATTATTGGTGCCGCTCATCAGTACGGTTTTTGGGGTGATGTATGCTTATAATTCGCGGGAGTTTACTGAATTGCTACTGGCCCAACCTTTAAAGCGGAGAGATATTTTTTTAGGACAATATTTAGGATTAACGCTTTCGCTCATACTTAGTTTAGGTCTGGGTTTAGGTGCTGCTTATATACTAAATGCCGGTTCTGTTTCCGAAAGCGGGCAATTAGGCATGTTAATTCTCTGCGGCTCTTTGCTCACCGCTATTTTTACCGGCATCGCCTTTTTGGTATCGGTGCTGTTCGAAGACCGGGTGAAAGGTTTTGGTATTGCTATTTTGGTTTGGTTATTTGCAGCGGTTATTTACGACGGACTTTTCCTGGCTTTCCTGGTTTTATTCAATGATTATCCGCTGGAGAAGGCCACCATCGGCATTGCCTTGTTTAATCCCATCGACCTTTCCCGCATTATGATTTTACTGCGCCTGGATACGGCCGCTTTGCTGGGTTACACCGGGGCGGTATTCCAGAAGTTTTTTGGTACCGTACCCGGCACGCTGCTTTCCTTTCTGGCGCTGCTCTTATGGATTTTTATACCGCTCTTGGCATTCATGAAAAAAGTACAGCGCAAAGATTTTTAAAAGACGCATTTAAGTCGGCAGTATAAGAAAACTTCAAATGTTTAAAATATTTCCGACAGCAAGTTTTATAGTCAAATCAGTTTAATTAAAATTAAAATAGAGTAAAACAGATGAAAAAGGTACTTATTTTATGCGTAGGCGTGCTTGCATTTGCCTGCAACAGCGGCTCCAACAACACCGCCGGGGAAGATGTCGGCAATATTAATTCTGCCGAAAACGTGGAAGAGAATTCTCAGGAAAATATATCGCCCCAACTCAATACGGAGGAAGGAACCGACAACAGTCGGTTGGAAGTGGATACCATCCGTTCGGCGGAAAGCGCGCAAGAACAAAAACAGGATTAATTTTTAGCTTAACAACTTACCCGAAATTGCATCGGCCTTGGTTTACAACCGGCTATAATTTACAAGTTTAGTTTTTGTTTGGAAAAAGAACCCGCTGACGCAGCGGGTTCTTTTTTTATGGGCTTGGTATTATTAAAAGGAGAGCAACTTAGAATGGGATAGTTTTTATTTTTAAATGTATATTCGTTAGTCCAATTCTAGTTATAGGTTAATTTTGGGCAGCTAAACGGAATAAACTCCATATATCTGGTAGTTGGGCGTAACAAATTGATAAGTTACCGGCTATTATTAAACAATAATAAAGATTAAAATACCTTATGCAAACCAAGGGGGGCTTTCGTACATATTTATCACTTGTTCTACTAATCTTACCAGCAATACTATTTGCTCTCTTGATATTTATATACCAGGGAAATCAAAAACTTCAAATATTTAATGTATTTCCATATTTACCATGGCAATTTTTTATAATTTTTATATTTGGGGTTACTGCTACTTTAGGAGGCTTTCTTGATTGGAAATTTCACAGAAACCCTCTTAATATGAAAATCCCTAAGAAAGAAAGAGATGCAGAAGCGATGGCTTTAGGACTTGGTGGGCTACCAATGTTTATTTTAATGTCGTTGGCTATGCTCAGTTCAAATGCATCCAACTATTTGATTCCAATCATAATTGTTTTGATTTATACTGTTGTGGCGATTTGCTATGACGAATTCGTATTCCATATCAAAAGGTGTGGAAGAATTGAAACCATTTATCATCGAATGCTAGTCTTCGGTAACGGCTTCGCCTGGTTAGCCTGGTTTCACTTTATTTACTACAAATGAAATACTATAAGCTAATCCAGCAAAGCAAAATGGAATTAGAAATGATTTCAGATTATAAATGTGTACCTGTTTCAAAGGCAATATTTAAAATGGGAGCAAGGTGGATGTTTGATAGGTTAAAGGAAAGGGAGTCAGGCTTAACGCAGAAATTCGATGATTCAATAAACTTCTTTGCTTACGGTTTGTTTAAATATAGCATATCTTTTATTGCATTCTTTTCTTCTGTCTACTTCTTATTAAAATTAAATCTTCTGCTCCTTCCTTTAGCCATTTTAATATTTTATTTAATTGAAATACATTTTCTGTTTTTATTCCCCATTCTTATTTACAAGGTAAAAAATCCTATTAGGTCTAGCATAAAACAGACTTACCGTACTGGATTGTTTATTATTTTACTAAATGTTATTCACATTGGTTTTTTTATGGTATTTGGGCTTTTCAACTTTAAAGACCCATTCCGTAATTGGTATATCGGATGTATGGCAATAGTTATCTGGTATCAGGATGAAATTAGAAATAGGGTATAAACATTCATTTGAGATACGTAGAGAGACTTTTGTTGTAAATACCCCGGATAATTTTAGCATTCTTTACCTATCGGATTTACATTTAAATAAATTCAGCAAAAGTATTATAACAAGCCTTATTGCAAAAATAGAGTTTTTAAACCCAACAATACTTCTATTAGGGGGAGACTATGTAGATTCTAAAAAGGGATTAATACACTTTGCCAATTTATTACGCTCCATCTCTTTGCGAGAAAACACCTTTGCTATTGCAGGTAATCATGATATTTATTTTGGAATAGATGAAATAGAAAAGATAATAACAGAACACAATGTAGTTTGGCTGGAAGGGAAATCTTTCACATTGAATTTGCCCAATTCCAAACTCAAAATAGATGGCAATATTATTACTAAAGCAGAAAACGACTATGATCTTTCTATCTTAGTATTACATAAGCCAATAGATATAAATCTGATTCAAAACGTTTATAATATAGCTTTAGCAGGACATTTACATGGTTGTCAATTTGTTTTATGGGAATCAGAAGATAAACTCTTTCCAGGCAAATTCTTCTACAGATGGAATATCCTAAAAGCAGCCCTTACAAAAGGTAATTATTATATAAGCAAGGGGCTTGGCGATACCCTGCCTATCAGATATAATTGTAAAAGGGATTTATTATTTATTCAGGTCATAAACAATAATACATAAACTAAAAAACAATGAAAACATTAATAGCAGTTGGTTTAGGGACTATTTACGGTTTATTACTCCGTATGATGTTTTGGTTTTTTAATGATTTCATGGGAATAATGAGTTTAAGCTTTCTTATTATTTCTCCTATCATTATTGGTTTTCTCACCATCATTTTGATCCCTAAAAACCAAACTGTAAGTGGACCTAGTGCCTTTCTAACGCCTTGGTTAACAAGCTTTTCTATTTTAGTGGTTACAATGCTATTCCAAATAGAAGGAATAATTTGCTGGATAATGATCTACCCATTGTTTTCCATTCTAGCTGGAATAGGTGGAATTATTGCTTTCTTGGTCCGGAAAAAAAGAGTTACAGATATGGATAATAACAATTGGAAAAAACCAAACTCTCTAAATATATCTGTAATTTTAATACTTCCCGCTTTCATTGGGGTGATAGAAGGAGAGCGAACACTTTCTGGTAAAGAATTTAATATTTCGAAATCAGTAATTATTCCGGCATCAACCAAAGTGGTGTGGTATCATTTGACGAATATCAATGAAATCAAAACAACCGAGAATTATTCACCATTATCGAATATGATGGGGTTCCCTAGGCATTTATGCACGACTTTGGATACTCTTTCTGTTGGTGGAAATAGAAAGGCAATTTATGAAAATGGATTATATTTTGAAGAAACAATTTCGGATTATGAAATAGGTAAACTCCTTGTTCTGGATATAAATATTGACCCTAATAAAATACCCAAAAATGTTATGGACGAACATATCGTGATTGGGGGTAAGCATGTTAATATTTTGCAGGATATTTATACAATAAAAAAAATATCTGAAAACAGTTGCAAGTTGACACTAACCAGTCGATTTACAATTAATACACCATTCAACTGGTATGCTAGTATTTGGTCTAAATATTTAATGGCTGATATTTTACATGGGCAATTAAACTTAATAAAAGGAAGAACCAAAAGTTAGTTAAAGTTTATATACCCTTGTAAAAGCATAAGAAATACATTTTTATGGTTCTACAGTGAATTTAAATTATCTATGGAAGCAGAAGCAAAAAGAAAATATCTTAATGATAGATTTATTCATGTAGCTGTTAGACTTGATTCGTTAAACTGGCTTAGAAATTAAAAGTGGATTCAATGCCAATAAAGTGTAAATAAAAAAATTATAAATAAGAAAAAATTACTTCGCCCAACCACACCTAAAAACCACTTCGCGCTTTTTAGCTAAAGAGCGTTAAAATAATCTTATTTTGTATTAATCGTATACGGGTCGTTATGACAAATATCAAAGACTATATCAGTATTGACCAAGAAATATTAGGTGGTCAACCTGTTTTCAAAGGAACCCGCGTTCCGATAGAGACGCTTTTCCTGCATTTAGAAAGAGGCGTTGCACTAGACGAATTTCTAGAAGATTGCCCTACGGTAAATAAAGAACAAGCAATTAAAGTGTTAAGGATTTGTCCTAATTAAAACCGCGGCCGCATTGCCGCCAAAACCAGCGGCGGTTAGCAATATTCTTTTAATGGATTGGGGTGATTTCGGGGAGATTAAATTAGGATAAGGAAGCAACAGAAATTGTTGTTCTTTCAGAATATGCAGCGCATATTCTAAACTCAAAGCCGCCGAAGCACCCAAAGTATGGCCATTTAAAAATTTGTTAGAAGTAATGATTGGCAAATTACTTTCTCCGAATATTTCTTTTAAGGCGGTTAATTCTGCGGCATCGCCGGCTACGGTTCCGGGCGCATGCATCACCACCAAGTCAATGGGTTCAGAAGAGTGGGCTTGCGTAAGCGCTTGTTTAATGGCCCTTTGAAAGTTTAAACCAGCGGCTGATATACCGGTTTTACTTTTTATTTTTTCGAAGCCAAAACCTACTGCTTCCAGGATTACTTCTTTTTCCGGCGACTTTTCTCCGGGTTCTCTTTTAACTTTTTCCAGGGCAAAAACCGCGGCTCCTTCACCCAGCACAAAAGTATTCCGGCGTTCCTGGTTATGGGGCCGGCAATAAAAAGCGGTTTCCTGGGTTGGAGCATAAATGCCGATGGCTTTCATCTGAGCCACGGTAAAAGAGGTGAGGGGCGCTTCTGCACCGCCTACCAGAAAACGGCGGGCCATACCCGATTGCAGCCAGGCAAAGCCATTGGCCAGGGCTTGCAGCGCCGTGCTGCACGTAACCGAATGGCTGATTGTTGGTCCGGAAGTTTCTAAATCATTCGCCACCCACGAAGATATATTTCCCAGCGTGGTAACCGGCGAAACGGCCGGCGAAACAGAACCGGTTTGAATAAACGTTGTTAAATGTTGCTCAAACAAACCGGTGGCTCCCCGCGACGATCCGATATTAATGCCGATATCAGTTTCATTTTGCCATTTTGCATCTTTAACCGCTTGCCGGGCCGCGTAAATGGCCATTAACACCGACTTGTCTAGGGCAGCGTAAGCTTTGTTCTCGTACGCTAAAGCTTGTAAAGCGATTTCGGCAGAAGCCGGTAAAACGCCTACGGGCGTAAGCTGTTCGTTTATGGAGCGGAGCGATATACCGGATTGGCCGCCGGCATAAGCCTGCGTAATAATTTCCGGGTTACAACCTAACGGCGATATGGCACCGTGACCTTTTATAACAATGTATTCGGCGGTGGGCAAGTTTTTATTTTTGAATGATTAAATCAGCCATTTTTAAAATAACTTCATAAACTTCTTCCAACTGGGCAGCCGTGATGCAATACGGCGGCAAAATATAAATAATATTGCCCAATGGCCGGAGCAACACTTTATTTTGCAGGGCAAAGTTATAAAGTAAATCCCGGCTATTGTTAAAATAAGAAGTAGCACCGGTTTCAAATTCCAGGGCCAGGATGGTGCCGGTCTGCCGGATTACTTTACAGGCGGCATGCGTGGCTATTTTTTTCCGGAAAGCAGTGTGCTGGGCCATAATCCGGTTTATATTAGTTTGCGTATCCGGCTGCAGCAATATTTCCAGGCTAGCTACACCGGCAGTGCAGGCAATTGGGTTAGCGGTATAAGAATGCCCGTGAAAGAACGTTTTGGTTTTATCGTCACTTAAAAAAGCCTCGTAAATTTGCTGCGAACACGAAGTAACACCCAAAGCCATAGTACCGCCCGTCAGGCCTTTGGATAAACAAAATATATCGGGTTGGTTTTGCCCCAGGTAATCGGTGGCAAATATTTTACCAGTGCGCCCAAAGCCGGTCATTACTTCGTCGGCAATGGTAAATATTTCGTGTTCCCGGCAAATAGGAAGTAGCTTATCCAGCACTTCGGGCGCGTACATGACCATGCCGGCGGTACCCAATACCAAAGGCTCAAATATAAAAGCGGCTATATCGGGACGTTGGGCAAATTCGGTTAGTTGCGCCAGGCATTTTTCTTCCTGGCCCGGCACCGGCACATCAATAAACAATACCTCAAACAAATACTGGTTAAATGGCTGGGTAAAAGCACTGCGGCTGCTCACCGACATGGCCCCGAAAGTATCGCCGTGGTAACTATCGCGGAAAGCAATGATTTTGTTTTTGGCTATACCTTTATTATCCCAGTATTGAAAAGCCATTTTCAGGGCTACTTCTACGGCCGTTGAACCGTTATCGGAATAAAATATACGCTTTTGGTTGGCCGGCAAAATTTTTAATAAACCTTCGGCCAGTTCTACGGCCGGTGCATGAGTAAAACCGGCAAATATGACGTGTTCTAACCTGGTTAATTGCTCGCTAATTTTTTGGGCGATATACGGATGACTGTGCCCATGCAAATTTACCCACCACGACGAAACCGCATCGATATAGGCTGTACCAGCTTCATCGAACAACAAAGCGCCTTCGCCTTGGGCAATGGGCAGGGGCAGGCCGGCAGATTTCATTTGGGTATAAGGATGCCAGATAACGGCCGCATCCCGGTCGGCTAAAGTCATGCTATCGTATTTAAATGAGTAGATAAAACTTCCGCGTATTTTTTAACAACCTGCTGGTTCATTTCATTTTCCGGCAGCACCGATAAGAGTTTGGGAAGTCCGGTGTATTGTAAAATATAGTCTTCGGTGGAGGGCGTTGGTTTTCCGTTGAAAATAATACCTGCTACCGGAATATGGCGCGCCCGCAAAGCTTCCACCGATAACAAAGTATGATTGATACTCCCTAAATAATTTGCCGAAACCAATACTACCGGCACGTTTAGTTTCTGGATCAGGTGGATCATGAGGCTTTGCCGGTTGAGCGGGACAAACAAACCGCCGGCGCCTTCAATTACCAGGTTGTTTGGAGTGGCAGGCAGATTTATCTGGTTGAGATCTATATTTATATCTTCTGCTTGGGCGGCGGCATGCGGCGATAAAGGTTGAAGCAAACGGTAAGCCTCCGGATGAAAAACCGATTTTTCGTTTGTTATGAGTTTTTTTACTTTTATGGTATCGCTGTTATCTAAATCGCCGGACTGTACAGGTTTCCAGTAATCGGCCTGTAAGGCTTCGGTTAAAATGGCGGCTACTACTGTTTTCCCCACGTCGGTGCCAATTCCCGTAACAAATACTTGCCTCATATATTTTCGTTTAATATAGCTGTTAGTTGCTGTACTTCCGCTTCGGTATTATAGGCATGCACAATAACCCGCAACTGTTCTTTACCAGCCGGCACCGTCGGACTAAAAATAGCCCGCACATCAAATCCTTGTTCCAGCAACTTGCCCGAAATTGTTTTTAAGCCCGAAATACTAAAACCCCGCACGGCTTTAACCGGACTATCGCCCGTATTAATGGTTATGCCATTGGCCTGCTCTGTAAGCAACTGACTTAAATAACTGGCCAGGGCTTTTAATTTTTGCCTTTCGGCAGATAAAGTGGGCAGCAGGGCATAAGCACATTTAATACCAAGTACCGCGTGTAAGGGCAGGGCTGTGGTATAGATAAAGGGCCGGCTGAAATTGATCAGAAAATCTTTTAAGGCTTTTGAACCGACGACTACCGCTCCGTGGTTTCCCAAAGCTTTGCCAAAGGTTAAAATACGGGCAAATACTTTTGTTTGTAAGTTCAGTTCGTGCACTAAGCCTTCGCCCTGGTTCCCGTAAATGCCGTTGGAATGCGCTTCGTCCACAATTAAGTAAGCGCCTTTCCCGGTGCAAAGTTCGGCCAATTGTGGCAAAGGTGCCAAATCACCGTCCATGGAATATAAGGATTCTACGGCCACATACACGTTACCGCTAGCTTGCTGCAATTTCTTTTGCAGATCTTCTACCGCGTTGTGGCGGAAAGAATAAGCTTTGGCAAAACTCAACCGAATACCATCTTTTATAGAAGCATGACAGGCCTCATCGTACAAAATAGTATCGCCGCGTTGCGGTACTGCCGAAAAAAAACCAGTATTGGCCGCATAGCCCGAATTAAAAAGCAAAGCGGCTTCTCCCTGGTGAAAGTTAGCCAGCGTCGCTTCTAATTCTTCTATTAAAGCCGAATTACCCGATAACAAACGGGAGCCGGTGGCGCCCAGTGGTAAATCGGGGTAACGCAGCCATTCCTGTTCTAAAGCTTCTTTTAGTTTAGGCGCGAGCGCCAAACCCAAATAATCGTTCGAGCAGAAATCTACCGTGGCCGCATTAATTTTCAGGTGCCTTATAATACCTTCTTTTTCTCGGTTTTGCAGTTTCTGCCGTAAAGTTAAGGGCAGCTCCATGGCATTAAGCAAGTACTTCGCCGGCTTCTTTAAAAGCTTTGCGGGGAGATAAGCCTAATAACTGGAACATGAGCTGATCTTCGTTGACGCCCGGATTAGGCGTGGTTAATAATTTGTCGCCGGAGAAAATAGAGTTG
>Ga0210046_1001869_pt1 | contig 15565 bp, 11 predicted proteins | sample CryGeyCG2114_250_FD_185461 | JGI IMG/M metagenome (GOLD analysis project Ga0210046, IMG submission 185461) | Groundwater microbial communities from aquifer - Crystal Geyser CG18_big_fil_WC_8/21/14_2.50 (SPAdes) (version 2) | ecosystem: Environmental > Aquatic > Deep subsurface > Groundwater ... | reverse complement strand
TCACCTGCATCGCCAAGTCTTTCAGCGGCACAGTGGGCTTGGTGATGAGTGGCTGGCTGGCGGTTTTGAGCGACTTGGTGACACCGATGGCATCCACGATGACATAGTGGGTCTTGGCGCTGACGGCAGAGGGGGTGACTTTGCGCAGGTCGTCTATGTCCAGCGTGCGCGTGCCGCGACCTTTCATCTGCTCGAAGTAGTTGCGGCTTTTTACATCGCGCATGAACAGCAGACATTCGAGTGGCTTCACGTCGGTGCCGGTGGCGACCATGTCCACGGTGACGGCGATGCGCGGGTAATACTCGTTGCGGAACTGCTGCAACACCGACTTGGGGTCTTCGTCGGTTTTGTAGGTGAGCTTTTTGCAGAAGGCATTGCGTTCGTCGAATTCCTCGCGCACGGTTTGAATGATGTCGTCGGCGTGGCTGTCGGTCTTGGCGAAGATCAGGGTCTTGGGCACCTCAAGGCGACCGGGGAATATCTCCGGCAGCTTGTTGCGGAAGGTGCGGATGACGGTGCGGATTTGATCGGGGTTGACGATGTTGCGATCCAGTTGCGTGGCGGAATAGGCTTCGTCTTCGTCCTGCAATTCCCAGCGTTTACGGCGGGTGAGTTTTTCGCGGCGTTCCACTTGCACATGCGCGGGGATAACCCCGCCGCCCTGGGTGATCTGCGTTTCAATCACATACACTTCATTGCCGACGTTCACGCCATCGGCCACGGCTTTTTCGTGGCTGTAGTCGCTGACCACGTTCTTCTTGAAGAAGCCGTAGGTGCGGTTGTCCGGCGTGGCGGTGAGGCCGATCAGGCTGGCATCGAAGTAATCAATCACCTGTTGCCACAGGTTGTAGATTGAGCGGTGGCATTCGTCAATGAAGATGAAGTCGAAAAACTCAGGCGGGATTTTTTCGTTATAAACGACGGGCATGGGCGCTTTGGGTAGCTTCAATTCCGCCGGATTGATCTCTTCGGCAGCTTCATCAAGCGATGTGCCTTTAAGGATGGAGTACAGCCGCTGGATGGTGCTGATGCACACCTGACTATCGCGGGCGACGAATGAGGACTTGAGCCGTTGCACGTTGTATAGCTCAGTGAATTTGCGGTTATCGTCAATCGGCACATAGGACATCATTTCCTGCTCGGCTTGTTCGCCGAGGTTCTTGGTGTCCACCAGAAACAGGATGCGCGCAGCCTTTGCGTGTTTGAGCAGGCGATAGATGGAGGTGATGGCGGTGTAGGTCTTGCCCGCGCCGGTCGCCATCTGGATCAGGGCGCGTGGGCGGTCTGCCTTGAATGAGGCTTCCAGATTGGTGATGGCGATTTCCTGGCAATCGCGCAGGCGCAATGCTTTGGCGGGCAGTTTGTTCGGGTTGAGTTCGGGGAGGTGCTGCAAGCGTGCGCGCAGTGAATCGCCTTGCGACAGCCATTCCTTGAGCGTTTCCGGGCGGTGGAAGTTGAACACCTCGCGCGAACGCGGCTTGGGATCACGCCCATCGGTGAAGCGGGTGATGATGCCGGTGCTTTCATACAGGAAGGGCAGGGGCTCTTTGTTGTTGACCCATTTGAGCTTGGCGGCAGCATAGCCACCCGTTTGTTCTTCCACTTCGGTGATCTTGTGCGCGAGGTCTTCTTTCTTGGCCTCAATCACGCCGGTCGCTTTTTTATCCACAAACAACGCATAGTCCGCTGGACCAACATCAGTCTGGTATTCGCGTACCGCGATTCCCAAGCCCGCATTCAGGTCAATCTTCTTGGCGGATTGCACCACCCAACCCGCCTGTGCAAGCTGCGCGTCGATGTTGTCGCGGGCTTTTTGTTCGGGATTCTGATTTTCGGTCACGCCGCACCCGCTTCCATTTCAGAGCCCGCGCTGGAAGCGGTAGGCCGCCGTGCTGCCCAGCAGGTTGGGCAACAAGCCGACTTCATGCCCGCCGCTTATCACGCTGCGCGCGGTGATGCTGACAGAAGCGTGACGGCAAAAATCTTCAAAGTCGTGCAAGGTACACAGATGCACGTTGGGTGTGTCGTACCACTGGTAAGGCAGTTCACGCGACACCGGCATGTTGCCCAGCAGCACGTCCAGGCGGGTGCGCCAGTAGCCGAAGTTGGGGAAGCTGACGATGCCTTCGCGCCCGACGCGCAACATTTCCTGTATCAGCGCCTCGGTATAGCGCGTGGCTTGCAGGGTTTGCGAGAGGATGACGAAATCGAAGGTGTCATTCTCGAAATCGGACAGTCCAGCATCCAGGTCGTTCTGGATCACGTTCACGCCGTTGGCGATGCACGACACGATGTCCACATCGTTAATCTCCACGCCGTAGCCGCGCACGCCGCGTGTTTCCTTGAGGTAGCAAAGCAGGCTGCCGTCGCCGCAGCCCAGATCCAGCACCGTCGCACCCTTGGGTATCCAGGCCGCGATGGCGGCAAAATCGGGGCGCTCAGCGGCGAGTTGGGACATTTCTTTACTCATGCCGAGAACTCCTTGCTGACCTTGCCGATATAAGCGCGTACCACATCGAAGTAATGCGCCTGTTCCATCAGGAAAGAATCGTGACCATGCGCGGAAGCGATTTCGGCATAGCTGACATTGCGGCGGTTATGCAGCAACGGGCGCACGATCTCGCGCGAACGCTGCGGCGAAAAACGCCAGTCGGTGGTGAACGAAATCACCAGAAAATCGGCCTGGGCGCGCGCGAAGGCGCGGTTCAAGTCGCCGCCAAAATCGTGCGAGGGATCGAAATAATCCAGCGCCTTGGTCATCAGCAAATAGGTGTTGGCATCAAAGTAGGCGGCGAACTTGTCGCCCTGATAACGCAGATAGGATTCGATTTCAAACTCCACCTCGTAGCCATAATTGTATTGTTCGGTGCGCAATTCGCGGCCAAATTTGTTGGCCATCACATCGTCCGACAAATAGGTGATATGCCCCAACATGCGCGCCAACCTCAGCCCGCGCGTTGGCACGACACCAAACTGGTAATAATCGCCGCCGTGAAAATCGGGGTCAGTCAAAATGGCGTTGCGCGCCACGTCGTTAAACGCGATGTTCTGTGCGGTCAGACGCGGCGCACAGGCAATCGCCAGGACATGACGCACCCGCTCCGGGTAGGCCAGCGACCATTGCAGCGCCTGCATCCCGCCCAGACTGCCGCCTATCACCGCCGCAAATTGTTGGATGCCCAGCCGATCGGCAAGCCGCGCCTGCGATGCGACCCAGTCTTCCACGGTAATCATCGGGAAGCTCGCACCATAGGGCTTGCCCGTTGCCGGATTGTTGGAAGAAGGCCCCGTCGAACCGTGACAGCCGCCCAGATTGTTCAGCCCTACCACGAAGAATTTATCGGTATCCACCGGCTTGCCGGACCCCACCATGTTGTCCCACCAGCCGATATTTTTCAGTTCACCGGCGTAGTAGCCCGCCAGATGATGATGCCCGGACAGCGCATGGCAAATCAGAATCGCGTTGGACTTATCGGCATTCAGTTTGCCGTAAGTCTCATAGACCAACTCATAGCGCGGCAGCACCGCGCCGCTGCGAAACGTCAGCGGGGTGTCAAATTCCGCGCGTTGCGCGGTCACGATACCTACAGAATTATCCAAACAAAGCTCCAATAAAAAACCCGTTCAGCTCGGGCTAAAACGGGTTCACACGCTTTAGCTGGAATGTTTAATGTGCCCCGCAAGCTGATGTCAAATCGGCACAGCGCGCAGTTTCCGTGTTTTCCGGCGAACTGTCAAATACAGAAATCCCCCTCCGCTGCGCTCCTCCCCCTTTTTCAAAGACTATGTCGTCGTTAACGGTTGTTATGCATCATAAATGACCGCTCATCACGATTACATCCCCCATCCCCACCCCAACCCTCCCCTTGAAGGGGAGGGAGTAGATTCCTCACCCTTCAAGGGGAGAGCGTTAGCGAGGGGGCAATGAGAGGGGAAACGGGCGTGGTGAATTTCATTATTCAGGGTGGCCTCTGCCATGCCCGTTAGGGGATGCCCGAACTGACCTTGAGAAGCACTGATTTATTCGTCATTCCGGCGAAAGACCGAATGCAGTGCTTTGATTATAAAGAATTTTTTATTTTACAAGAACGACAAAATCGGATAACTCAGCATCTCCCTAGAATGCCCCCATGCTCGACTCCCCCCTTTGTAAAAGGAGGGGCGGGGGGGGATTTGGATTTGGTTTTCAGGCGTTTAGTTTGTCCAGCAAATCGCGGATTTTCATCGGGTCGTCGGCGCGCAGGATTTTCTGCGTCAGTGCGGTAATTTCCGGCAGACTGGTGGAAAGGACACGCTGTTTGATGGTCGGCACCTGGGCGGAGAACATCGAGAATTGGCGCAAGCCCATGCCGAGGAATAATCGGGTATAGGCGACCTCGCCGGCCATTTCGCCGCATACCGACACGGGCACATCGAGTTTATTGCAGGTGCCGATGACGTGTGCCAGCAGTTGTAAAACAGCGGGGTGCAGCGGGTCATAGAGATGTGCCACATCTTCGTCGGTACGATCTATCGCCAGGGTGTACTGAATCAAATCGTTGGTGCCGATGGACAGAAAATCGAGCTGTTTGGCAAACACGCTCAACGCCAGCGCAGCGGCGGGCACTTCGATCATCCCACCGATCTTGACCTCTTTATTGTAGGGGATGCCTTCATCATCCAGACTTTGTCGGGTTGCGGCGATAAACTGCAAGGTCTGGTTGAGTTCCGCCGCGCAGGACAGCATCGGTATCAGAATTTTGATGTTGCCGTAATGCGTGGCGCGCAACAGGGCGCGCAACTGGGTGCGGAACAACTGCGGCTCGGCCAGACACAGCCGTATCGCGCGCAAGCCCAACGCCGGGTTGTTGGCGACCCGCTCGACACCCTTGATTTGTTTATCCGCGCCCAGATCGAAGGTGCGGATCGTGACAGGCTGGTCTTTCATACCCTCAGCCACGGCGCGATAAGCCTCGAATTGCTCTTCCTCATCCGGCAATTCATCACGGTTTAGAAACAAAAATTCGCTACGAAACAGACCGATGCCGGTCGCGCCATTTTCTTTTACCTCGGCAATATCCGCCGGCTTTTCGATGTTGGCATGTAGTTCGACAACCGCCCCGTCCAGCGTGTTGGCGCGCGCGCCGCGCAGCCTTTTCAGCTTCTTGCGCTCCAGCTCCCATTCGCTTTGCAGCAGCTTGTATTCGGCGAGAATGGCCTTGTCTGGATTGACCAGCATCACGCCCTGCTCGCCGTCCAGGATCAGCAGGTCGTCTTCGCGGATCAGCTCACGCGCATGATGCAGGCCGACCACGCACGGCGTATTCAGGCTGCGGGCGACAATCGCCGTGTGCGAGGTCGCACTGCCGACATCGGTGACGAATGCGGCATATTGCTGGGGCTTGAACTGGATCAGATCGGCGGGACTCAAATCATGCGCCACCAGGATCGTCTCAATGTCATGGCGCAGAGCGGTCGGCTGATGGCCGGGCTGGCCGTAAAGCTGGTTGAGCAGTCGCTCGGCAACCTGCTTGACATCGGCCTGCCGCTCGCGCAAGTAAGCGTCTTCAAACTCGTCGAATTGCGCCACCAGCGCGTCTGTCTGCACCTTGATCGCCCACTCGATATTGCAACGTTCGCGCTCCACCATCTCGCGCGGCCCGATGCTGAGCAGCGGGTCGTCCAGAATCATCTGGTGCAATTCCAGGAAAGCATCGAATTCTGCCGCCGCATAACTAGGCCGATTGCTGCGTAAACTGGCAAACTCGTTGCGCGTAGCTTGCAGGGCAGCATCAAAACGCGCGATCTCTTCACCGAGAAACTGCTTGGGCAACACATAATGCGCAACTTCCAGCGAAGTGTGCGAGATGAGATGTGCGTAGCCGATTGCAATCCCGCTGGATACGGCTATGCCATGTAGCGAGAAACTCATTCACTTTCCCCGAAACGGTCATTGATTAGTGCCAGCAATGCCTGCATCGCTTCGGCCTCGTCTGTGCCCATCGTTTCGATGACGATGGTCGTCCCCTTGGCGGCAGCCAGCATCATCACCCCCATGATGCTCTTGGCGTTGACACGGCGATTGTTGCGCGACAGCATCACTTCGCACTTAAAACTGCCGGCGAGCTGGGTGAGTTTGGCCGAGGCGCGTGCGTGCAGGCCGAGTTTGTTAATGATAAGTGCGTCTTGTTGCATGTTAATGCTCCATATGTACGATACAGTCGCGCCCGCCTTCGACCGCGAGATTAGCCAATTCAGACAAGGTTTGACCGGACGAGCAAATCACGCGCAACAGCATCGGCAGATTCACCCCGGCCACCCCTTCAACGCGCTCTGCATGGCAAAGTTGCCGCCCGATATTGCTGGGGGTCGCGCCGAATACATCGGCCAAAATCAGCACGCCGCTACCGTTATCGAGTTCCTTGATCAGCTCCTCGCCTTCGGCCAGCTTGTGCTGCGGGTCGTCCTTGGCCAGCACCGACAACACTTTCAGATTTTTGGGGACTGCGCCCAGCACATGGGCGACGCAATCCGCCAAACTAGCGCCCAGCGTATTGTGTGTTACCAACAGGATTCCGACCAATTCCATCTCCTCTTTAGCCAAGGCAAGACCGGCTATGTTAAACGCGAACAGGGCTACGCCCCACCTGCTACTCCACCTGAAGCCGTAATTTTTTGTCGCTGAATTCTAGTCTTTTCTGCATGGTGCGGGTGAGATGAATCGCGCCTTGCGCATCCACCAGCATCGCATCATTCAACCCCATCCGATCCGCTGCCGCCCGCCACCCGCGCGCGCCCGCGACGAACAAAGGCTTGGATGCCACATCCGACAACACCCCGGCACGCGTCCCGTGCGTCAACACCGTCACCGCCTGCACGCCCTGCACCGGATGCCCGCTCTTCGGGTCTATCAGGTGGCAGTAACGCCTGCCACCCAGCATGAAATAACGCTGATAGTCGCCCGACGTGCCGATGGCCTCCCCGTCATGCAGTTCCAGCGTCGCCAGCGCGCCCGACTGGCGCGGATGCTGGATGCCGACCCGCCACGGACGTTCGCCGTGCTGCCCCAGCGCAATTATATTTCCCCCGATATTGATCAGCGCATGATGGATGCCTCGCAGGTAAAGTATGGCTGCCGCCCGATCCAGTGCATAACCCTTGGCATAGCCGCCCAGATCGAGCTGCACCGCCTTGTTGTTGCTAAAAACCGCAACCCCTCCCAATCCCCCTTTATCAGAGGAGGAATCAGACGCACCTATCACCAGATCGCTCATCTGCGGGTTGCTTGCCACCCATTGCGCGACGAGCGATTCATCCGGCTGCACGGGCTTGAACTCGTCGGCATGAAATCCCCACACTTGCACCAGCCCGCCGATAGCCGGATTGAACAGGCCTTGCGATTGTTTTGAGAGCTGTGCCGCGTCCTGCAACATCGCCGCCAGTTCAGGCGACACGACCCGAGTTTCCCCGTTCGCAAAAGCCGTGTTCAGCGCGCTTAATTCCGAAGGCTGCCAGGCGTGCAGGCTGTTGTGCAGACGCTGGAACTCGTGCATTACGTCCGCAACAGCCTGTTTGGCGTGTATCTCGGATTCGCCATAAATGCTGATTTCTACCAGCGTGCCGAACACAAACCCCTGCTCCTGATACAGCGGCTCTTTGCCGCATCCGCTCAGTACAAGCAAGCTGCATAGTGCTATCCAACACCAGACATATCGAACGGCCATCACGCAGCAATGCCCTCCAGCTCCAGCGAGGCCGCCAGCAGCGCCAGCCGCGCCACCACGCCGTAAGCATAAAAACGGTTCGGCGTATCATCCGGCGCACATTCGGGATTGGGCAGGGTGCAGCAACTTTCAAACGCCAGCGGCACAAAATGCATTCCCGGCGCGTTGAGATTTTCGTCCACGCCGCGTCCGGTATGCACGCGATAAAAACCGCCTACGACGAAGTGATCCACCATGTAAACCACCGGCTCGGCCACCGCCTGATTGATGTTTTCAAAGGTATAGACACCTTCCTGCACCAGCACGTCATGCACCTGCAAGCCCTCCTTGACCACCGCCATCTTGTTGCGCTGGCGACGGTTCAGGCCGGTGATCTCAGAGGCATCCTTAACCGTCATGATGCCCATGCCGTAAGTGCCCGCATCGGCTTTGACGATGACAAAGGGATCGTGCTGCACGCCATATTCGGCATATTTCAGGCGCATCTTTTGCAGGATGCCATCCACCTGGGCTGCGAGACATTCCTCGCCGACGCGCTCCTGGAAATTGATCTGGCTACAAGTCGCAAAATAGGGGTTAATCAGCCACGGATCAATGTCCAATAGCTGGGCGAACTCGTTCGCCACCCGGTCGTAAGCTGCAAAATGCTGCGACTTGCGCCGCGTGTACCAGCCCGCCGACAAGGGCGGAAAAATCGCCTGTTCCAGATTCTTCAGAATCTCCGGCACACCGCCGGACAAATCGTTATTGAGCAACACCACGCAGGGATCGAAATCTTCAAGCCCTAAACGATTGCCCCGCCGCACTAGCGGTTCGAGCCGCACCGTGCCGCCATTCGGCAAGGCGATCTCGGTTACCGCCGTGATCTCCGGCAACAGGCTGCCCACCCGCACCCGCATTCCCGCCTGCTTGAGAATGGTGACAATCTGCTCGACGTTTTGCAGATAAAACAGATTGCGCGTGTGGTTCTCGGGAATCAGCAACACCCCGCGCGCCTCCGGGCAAATCTTCTCCACCGCCCCCTGCATTGCATGGACGCACAAGGGCAGAAAATCGGGGTTGAGATTATTGAAACCGCCGGGAAACAGGTTGGTATCCACTGGTGCCAGCTTGAAACCGCTATTGCGCAAGTCCACGGAAGCATAGAACGGCACGGCGTTTTCCTGCCATTGGCTGCGAAACCAGTGTTCGATGGTCGGCATGGCAGACAAAAAACGCCGCTCCAGATCGAGCAGCGGGCCGTTAAGTGCAGTAGTGAGATGAGGAACCATGATTTCAGCCGGATGAATTATTTGTTGCATTCTAGCCTTTCACGGGCAGTACGTAACAGCAGTTCTGCATTTTTACCAGCACAAGGACAGCACAGTGTTAAAATCGCGCTTCAAAAATTTTCCTAATCGAGTTTTTCATGCTTTCCACCGCCAATATCACCATGCAATTCGGGGCGAAACCCCTGTTCGAAAACGTCTCCGTCAAATTCGGCGACGGCAACCGCTACGGCCTTATCGGCGCGAACGGCTGCGGCAAATCCACTTTCATGAAGATTTTGGGGCGCGATCTGGAACAGACTTCAGGCGAGGTGATGCTGGACAAGGGCGAACGGCTGGGCAAGCTGCGCCAGGATCAGTTTGCCTACGAGGACATGCGTGTGCTGGATGTGGTGATGATGGGTCACGCCGAAATGTGGGCCGCGATGTCGGAACGCGACGCGATTTACGCCAACCCGGATGCTACCGAAGAAGACTACATGCGCGCCGCTGATCTGGAGGCCACCTTCGCCGAATACGACGGTTATACCGCCGAGGCGCGCTCGGGTGAGTTACTGCTGGGTCTTGGCATCAATATCGAGCTGCACCAAGGCACCATGAGCGCGGTCGCGCCCGGCTTCAAGCTGCGCGTGCTGCTGGCACAGGCACTGTTCTCCAACCCTGACATCCTGCTGCTGGACGAACCGACCAACAACCTCGACATCAACACTATTCGCTGGCTGGAAAACATCCTTAACGCGCGCACTTGCACCATGGTCATCATCTCGCATGACCGGCACTTTTTGAATAGCGTTTGCACCCATATGTCCGATCTGGACTACGGCAAAATTACCACTTACCCCGGCACTTACGACGATTACATGATGGCCTCGGCACAAGCGCGCGAGCAGCAATCCGCCGACAACGCAAAGGCTAAGGAAAAAGTCGCCGAACTGAAAGCCTTCGTGGCGCGCTTCTCGGCCAATGCTTCCAAAGCGAAACAGGCCACCTCGCGCGCGCGCCAGATAGACAAGATCAAGATCGAAGACATCAAGCCTTCCAGCCGCCAGTACCCCTTCATCCGTTTTGAATTCGACGAACGCGACAAACTGCACCGCACCGCCGTCGAAGTGCAACAGCTCTCCAAAGGATACGACAAGGTATTGTTTTCTAACGTTAATTTTAGAATTGATGCGGGCGACAAGGTTGCCGTAATCGGTCCGAACGGTATCGGCAAGACCACCTTGCTGCGCTGTCTGGCGGGCGACCTGCAGCCTGACACCGGCGCGATCAAATGGACAGACAAGGCAAAAATCGGCTACTACGCGCAGGATCACGGCCCGGAATTTGCCAAAGACCAGGAAATGATGGACTGGATGATCAACTGTCGCGGCCCGAACGATGACGACCAAGTGGTGCGCGCTACGCTGGGACGCTTGCTGTTCTCCGGCGACGATGCCCACAAAAACGTCAGAATCCTGTCCGGTGGCGAAAAAGGCCGCATGATGTTCGGCAAACTGATGTTGCTCAAACCCAACGTGCTGCTGATGGACGAACCGACCAACCACATGGACATGGAATCCATCGAATCGCTCAACACCGCGCTCGACCAATACAAGGGTACGGTGGTCTTCGTCAGCCACGACCGCGAATTCGTTTCCTCGCTGGCGACGCGCATCATCGAGATTTCTGCCAAAGGCGTAACCGACTACCACGGCACTTACGAAGAATATCTGCGCGATCAGGGTATGGCGATTTAATACACCCTTCTCCCGCTGGCGGGAGAAGGGACGGGGATGAGGGGCGTTCAGACATGGCAGCAATCGGCGTTTTTGATTCCGGTGTGGGCGGGCTGTCGGTGCTGCGCCATATACGCCAAACACTGCCGGACGCGCGGCTGATCTATGTTGCCGATTCCGCACATGTCCCCTACGGCGACAAATCCCCGCAATACATCGAACAGCGTTCCTTAGCCCTCACCCGGTTTTTGCTTGCCCAGGGTGCCGAGGCTATCGTCATCGCCTGCAACACTGCCACCGCCGCCGCCGCCGCGACCCTGCGCCAGGAGTTTAAATGTCCGATCATCGGCATGGAACCCGCCGTCAAACCCGCCGTCGCAGCAAGTAAAAGCGGCGTGGTCGGCGTGCTGGCGACCATCGGTACACTGGAAAGCGCGCGCTTCGCCGCACTCCTGGAACGCTACGCCGGAACAGTGAAAATCGTCGCCCAAGGCTGCCCCGGCCTGGTCGAACAAGTGGAAAGCGGCGACCTGCACAGCGCACAGACCCGCCAGCTGATCGCCCGCTACACCGCGCCATTGCTGGAGCGCGGCGCAGACACCCTGATACTGGGCTGCACCCATTACCCCTTTCTGGCTCCCCTCATTCGCGCAGTGGTGGGCGACAACATTACGCTGATAGATACGGGGGCTGCCGTCGCCCGCCAACTGCAACGCCGCCTGCTGACCGAGTTACCTGATCGTTCAGACTGCCTCACCCGACCTACAGAATGGTTTTTTACCAGCGGTGATACGACTCAAGCCTCGCGCATCATGTCGCTGCTGTGGGGCGGTAAGGTAGAAGTAGAACGGTTACCCGAAGCATTTGCTTGTTAAACAAAGGCTTAATGGGGGAATGCGACGTTGAAATCGTTGATTATCACTAACGGGCATGGCATATTGCCACCCCTGAGAATGAAATGGGGTCAAGTCCAAAAATTGCTGTAAATTCTCTCCGGTCACTGACGTTTTTTAGCCTGCCGGGGCAACGATATTGTTGCCCCGTTTGGCTATAGTTGTCACTTTGCCATTGCTTGTTGTGATGCGTGGCACAGCGCAATGCAGGAAACAGTGGTGCTCAAAGAAGTTCAGATGCTGCCACTCCCGTTCCACCGCATCGTGCACAGGACACGCAACACCTGTCTCATCTGGGAAGCGTGAACCACGAACAAAACCGATATGCAGGTGAAGTTCTTTGCGCGTGGATTCATCGGCAGAAAACGAAATATCGTTCACTTGCCAAGTCGATTGCAGACCGAGCGCCATGCTCAATAAAGTTGAGCTGTTCACGTCAGAATTATCGCATTACCCACTACAAATCACATAGAGCCTTTAATTCAAACGAGCAGCTAATTCGTGTAAAATGCCGTCATCGCTCATCATTTAGTTCGTCGCGAAACTTATGTGGCGGCATGTTCAATACGCCCATGAAAGATCCGGCAGTAAAGACACGCTCTATTCATTCTTCATCCCGTCGCAAGGGAGCTACCGTTGTGCTGTTCGGCGAGGTGCTTGCCGATGTCTTTCCCGATCGTGCCGTGCTGGGCGGCGCACCTTTCAATGTCGCCCGCCACCTGAAGGCTTTTGGCCTGAATCCCGTCCTGATTACCCGTACCGGCAACGATGCCTTGCGCGACGAGTTGCTGCGCACGATGTCCGCCTGCGGCATGGAAACGCTCGGGGTGCAGTCCGATCCGGTTTATCCGACAGGACAGGTGAAGGTGCATCTCGAGCCGGCAGGGCATCGCTTCGAAATCCTGCCGGATCAGGCCTATGACCATATCCATGCCTCGGTGGCGCGGATGGTTGTCTTGTCCATCCACCCGGCACTGGTGTACTACGGCACGCTGGCGCAACGACACAATCTGTCCGGAAGCGCGCTGAAGATGCTGCTGAACAGCACCCGAGCGCCGACCTTCTTCGATGTCAATTTGCGCGCGCCCTGGTATGACGCGCAAGTCCTGCGCCGCTCGATGAAGCGGGCCGACACGGTCAAGCTGAACGAGGAAGAGATGACGATTTTGGCGGACATGTTCGCGCTGCCGGGTGATACGCCGCAGGGTCAGGCAGGGTCGCTGATGCAGACTTTCGGCGTGCGCCGCATGCTGGTCACCTGCGGCGGTGCCGGTGCCTGGTTGCTGGAGAAAGACAAGGAGGTGGTGCGCGTCCAGCCGGAGGAGCAAGCCATCTCCATCATCGATACGGTAGGCGCGGGTGACGGTTTTTCTGCCGTGTTCATTCTCGGCAGGCTGCAGCGCTGGCCTGCCGCGCTCACTTTGCAGCGCGCGCATGCGTTTGCCGCGGCGGTCTGCGGGATTCGCGGGGCAGTTCCCGACGATAATGATTTCTACGCGCCGTTCCTGGCCGAGTGGCAGTCATGAAAAATCCGGAATCGACAGCAGCGCAACCGCTTTTCATCCTGCTGATCAGTGTGCACGGTTTGATTCGCGGACACGATCTGGAGCTGGGACGCGATGCCGACACCGGCGGCCAGACCAAGTATGTGGTCGAACTGGCGCGGGCACTGGGGGAACGGGCGGATGTTGAGCGGGTGATTCTGTTGACGCGGCGTGTCATTGATGAGCAGGTCAGTGCGGATTATGCGGAAGTGGTCGAGCCGCTGTCGGACAAGGCGAGCATCGTGCGCATCGAATGCGGCGAGCCGAAGTATCTGCGCAAGGAGATGCTGTGGGACACGCTGGAAAACTTCTCCGACAACGCGCTGGCGTTTCTCAAGACCTGTCCGCGCATGCCGGATGTCATTCACAGCCACTATGCGGATGCGGGTTATGTCGGTTCGCGCCTGTCACACCAGCTCGGGGTTCTGCTGGTGCATACCGGCCACTCGCTCGGGCGCAGCAAACGCAAGCAACTGCTGGCGGCGGGGATCAAGCGCGGCGAGATCGAAGACACCTACCACATCTCCCGCCGCATCGAGGCGGAGGAGACCACGCTGGGCGTGGCCGAGCGCGTCATCACCAGCACGCAGCAGGAAGTCGAGCAACAATACGGCTTGTATGATTACTACCAGCCGGAGCGGATGCGGGTGATCCCGCCCGGCACCAACCTGACGCAGTTCTTTCCGCCGCAGGGGGACGAGAAACAGAGCCGCATCGCGCAGGAATTGAAACGTTTTCTGGCGCAGCCGAACAAGCCGATCATCCTCGCCCTGTCGCGCCCCGATCCCAGAAAAAACATCGTCTCCCTGGTCGAGGCTTATGGCGCATCACCAGCCTTGCAGGAGAAGGCCAATCTGGTGATCGTGGCAGGCAACCGCGACGATATTCAGGAGATGGAGGAAGGTGCCGGCGGGGTGCTGAATGCCATTCTGCTGGCGATCGACAAGTATGATCTGTACGGCAAAGTCGCCTATCCCAAACACCATGCGCCGGAAGAAGTGGCCTTGCTGTATCGCCTCGCTGCCGCCACGCGCGGGGTGTTCGTCAATCCCGCGCTGACCGAGCCGTTCGGCCTGACCCTGATTGAGGCGGCGGCTTGCGGTTTGCCCATCGTGGTCACCGAAGATGGCGGGCCGAGCGATATCATCCGCAACTGCGAAAACGGCCGCTTGATCAATCCGCTCGACAAACCGGCCATGGCGGCAACGATCCTCGATACGCTCACAGACCGGCGCGCATGGAGTCGTCTGGCAAAGAACGGCATTGCCGGGGTGAGCCGACACTACTCATGGCCGGCGCATGTGGAAAAATATCTCAGGGTGATCCGACCGCTGCTGGAAAAATCCGAGCCGGTGGCCGCCATCAGCGGCAAGCGCCGCCCCGTTCTCTTCCGCGACCGGGCGATCTTCACCAGCATCGACCTGAATATGATCGGCGACGGGCAGGCACTGAAAGCGTTCCTCCAGCTCATGCAGGAGAAGCGCAAGACGACCCTGTTCGGCATCGCCACCGGGCGCCGTCTGGATGACGCGCTGGTCAAGTTGCGTCAAAACAACATCCCAAAACCTGATGTGCTGATTACCAATCAGGGCACGGAGATTTACTATGCTCAAAATCTGACCCGTTCCGAAGTATGGCGGCGGCATATCAATTACCAGTGGAATCCGCAGGCGGTTATGGAGGTTCTGGCCGAGATGCCCGGCCTGCTGTTGCAGCCAAAATCTTTTCAGAGCCCGTTCAAGATCAGCTACTACATTGATCATGCCGCAACGAACGCGCAGGAAATTCGCCAGACCCTGCTACGCAACGAACAGGCGGTGAATACCATATTTTCTTTTGGCCAGTATCTGGATGTGGTCCCGTTGCGCGCTTCCAAAGGCCTGGCTCTGCGCTGGTGCGCAGAGCAGTTGGGTTTTGCCCTGGAAAACACGCTGGCGTGCGGGGTGACAGCGGCTGATACTGACATGCTGTTAGGCAATACCTTGGGCGCTGTCGTGGCCAGTCAGCATGTGGCTGAACTGTCTGATCTGGCCGGCATCGACAGTATCTATTTTGCACAGCAACAGCATGCCGCCGGAATTATTGAAGCGATCGCTCACTACGATTTCTTCGCCGACAAACGGGATGCACCATGACGCGCCGGCTGTTGTGCACCGATCTTGACCGCACCCTGGTTCCAAACGGAGTGCAAGCCGAATCGCCCCGCGCGCGCGCGCGTTTCCATCAACTGGCAAGCCGCGAGGAAGTCACGCTCGCCTATGTCAGCGGTCGCCACCGGGCGCTGATCGAGCAGGCGATCGAAGAATACGATTTGCCGCAGCCCGATTACGCCATTGCCGATGTGGGTGCCACGATCTATCGGGTGAAAGCGGGGAGTTGGGAAATCTGGGAGGAATGGGAGGCGCAAATCGCACCCGACTGGCGCGGGCTGTCCCATGA
>Ga0210046_1001865_pt1 | contig 15596 bp, 18 predicted proteins | sample CryGeyCG2114_250_FD_185461 | JGI IMG/M metagenome (GOLD analysis project Ga0210046, IMG submission 185461) | Groundwater microbial communities from aquifer - Crystal Geyser CG18_big_fil_WC_8/21/14_2.50 (SPAdes) (version 2) | ecosystem: Environmental > Aquatic > Deep subsurface > Groundwater ... | reverse complement strand
CAATCTCGTGTAATAGATAGGCACCAGTAGGTGCTGCAAAAACGCGGGGCCGCGTTAGCGTCCCCGTATAGCCGCTTTGAGCGGCTCACATAATGAAGGCCCCCGGCTATGCCGGGGGATTGTTACTGATGGAAAATACCGGGTGATGAGCGATTCCCTGGTTAGCGCCTTCAAGAATGTATCTACCGTTACCACGCCGATGCGGATCGATGCATCGACCAAGGGGGCGTCGAGTACCGTTCTAGATCTGAAGCAATCGATTTTCATACGCAAGCCTGATCCTGCTCAGGAAGCCCGTCAGAAACAGCAGAAAGAAAAAATGAAGGGGGTCGCCGAGGATCTTCTTAAAGCGATGGAACCCCTGGTGAAAGAGGGGCAGGTCAGGGTCAGCCAAAGCATTCACGGCATCGCGATCGAGATCAATGCCAGCGTGCTGTTTGCTTCAGGCCAGGCGTCTTTGGAACCGGGCTCGATCAAGGCGCTGCGCGCGGTAGGGGGTGTTTTGGCAAAGGTGCCGAATGACGTTCAGGTGGAAGGTTTTACCGATAACACACCGATAAATACCGCCGCTTTCCCGTCCAACTGGGAACTGTCGACCGCGCGTGCCAGCAGTGTAGTTCGCTTGCTTGCAGAGAGCGGGGCGCCGACCGAGCGCCTAGTTGCCGTGGGTTATGGGGAATTTCGTCCGGTTGATTCCAATAGCACGCCGGAAGGGCGCGCACGGAACCGCCATGTGACCATCATGATTCTGTCGGAACAGCAGGATAAAATTACAGACATTCCGCTTGCCAGCCAGGTATCCAAGGCTGTGCCGGGGGGGATTCGTACTACCAAGTCGCCCTAAACCTTACCGATCGGTCTCCCCAGACCCAGAGTCTGAGTCTGGCCGTCCGGCCCATACAGCGCGCTTTGATTGGCCGCCACCTGAAGGATGGCAAGTGCTTGCTGGTTGTTCCTGAGCCGGGTGTCGATCAGGCCGCCGTTGATCTGGTTGAGTTGCTGGGCGTTTTCTGCCAGTGTCAGCAGTTGCTGCCAGAGTTCGGCAATTTGTGGATTTCCTCCATCGCGCTGCTTCTGCAGCCACTTTGCCATGCCGTCATGCTCCTGGGAGTAATCCCGCGCGCTGAGGAAACGGGCACGGCTCTCGGCAAGCTGCGACAATAACACCATTTTTCCGGATTTGATCCGGGCCAGTTCGAGCAGGGGGTCGATATTGCCCTGAACCAGAGCATCCTGCTCGGTTTGTAATACCTGGATGAAGTCCTGGTATGCGCGTAATTCCGCTTCCAGGTTCTGGATTAAATCGGAGGGAGAGGCGATTGCCGGGTTGACTGTCAATGTCAGCCCTTCTGGTTCTGCATCAGGTCTTTAACTGTTGCCAGCAGGCTGTCTGCAATGACTTCCGGATTGATTTTGAAGCGCCCTTCGCTAATGGCCAGTTTGATTGCTTCTACGCGCGCGCTATCCACTATCGGCACGTTGTTCATGCTGCTTTCCATGGCTTGAAGCTGCGATGAAAGCGAGGTGATCTGGACGTTGTCCTGCGGGCCTGATTTTCCTTGCGCAGGGGCGATCGGCGCGCCCGTCCCCGCCTTCGTGGTGCGTGTCGCGGTTTCTTTGACGCCGCTACTGGTTGGCGATTTTACGGAGGCATCGATCTTCAAGGTAAATTCCTTCAGGTTGCAGATCGTTTTTCGATAACGTCATTGACGCCTCGCGATCCATTAGCGGTTATCCGATTTATGGTAGGAATAACGGCATGAACGGATAGAACTTTAGCGGAGAATACTTATTTTTTCAAGTTAGCCAGGATGATTCAGGTTGATGGCGCAATCCAGCGTTGTGCCGCTGTTTCGTCACTTTCACGTGCGTCCACCCAATGCGCGCCCGCTTCGGTCTGCTCCTTCTTCCAGAACGGAGCCCGGGTTTTCAGGTAATCCATGATGAATTCGCAGGCGGCGAAGGCGTCGCCACGGTGCGCGCCGCTGACCGCTACCAGCACGATTTGGTCCGTGGGTTTGAGCGGGCCGATGCGGTGGATCACCAGTGCGTCGATGATATTCCAGCGCCGTTTCGCTTCCTCCACGATTTCGGCCAAGGCTTTTTCCGTCATGCCGGGGTAGTGTTCCAGGGTCATTTCGGTAATCGTGGTGCCGTGATTCAGATCGCGCACCAGACCGACAAAGCTGGCGACGGCACCTATGCCGGTATTGCCCCGGCGCAAATGGAGGATTTCCGCGCCGAGGTCGAAATCTTCGGTTTGAATCCGAACGGTCATTTCAGCCTCCCGTCACGGGTGGGAAAAAAGCGACTTCATCGCCGTCATGCACGGTGGTGTCCGGATCGGCCATGTCCTGATTGACGGCCACGCGTACCGGACTGTCCTGGGCAAGTTCTTCCTGCCATGCGCCACCGCGTTGGCGCAGCCATTCAGTCAGCGATCGAACATCGGCGACATCGGCAGGCAGGTTCGCCTGCTCCGAGGAGAGGCCGAAGCTTTCACGCAACCGGGCGAAATAAAGCAGGGTGATCATGCAGGCTTCTCCTGTTAGTTGAGCAATCCAGTGAAAGGAAGGAACTTGACGGTCTCACCGCGATGGATCGGTGTCCCTTCCGGCACTTCCACCAAGCCATCGGCCCAGACGGTGGAGGTGAGGACGCCGGAACCCTGGTGCGGGTAGAGCTGGACGCCCATTTCGCCATTTTCCGCCGCGTGCAACCGTGCGCGCAGAAATTCGCGGCGCTTGCCGGGTTTCAGCCAGTCGAAATCGGCTTTCAGCGAGAAGGCTTGCGGGGCGGCGGCAGCAATGCCCTGGCTGCGTAAAATGAACGGCCGCACGAACAGGCAAAAGGTGACAAAAGCCGAGACCGGATTGCCCGGCAGGCCGATGAAAGGTACCTCGCCGACTTCGCCAAAGGCCAGCGGCTTGCCCGGTTTGATCGCGATTTTCCACAAATCGAGCTTGCCTACGGCTTCCACTGCGGCTTTGACATGGTCTTCCTCGCCCACGGAGACGCCGCCGCTGGTGATGATCAGATCCGCTCCGGAGGCAGCGGTTTCGAGCACCTTCACGGTAGCGGCGAAGTTATCCGGCACGATCCCCAGATCGACGACTTCGCAGCCCAGCGCCTGCAGCAGGCCAGTCAGCACGAAGCGGTTGGAATTGTAGATCTGGCCCGGCTTGAGGGGCTCCCCGGGCATGACGATTTCGTCGCCGGTAAAGAAAGTGGCGACTTTCAGCTTGCGGTATACGAGCAGGCTTGCAATGCCGACCGATGCCGCCAACCCCATTTCCTGCGGGCGCAGCCGGATGCCGGCGGGAAGTATCTCGGCTCCGGCAGCGATGTCCTCGCCGGAACGGCGGATATTCTCGCCCATTTTGGGAGGTTTGCTGACGGTTACCGTATCGCCTTCGACTCCACAATATTCCTGCATCACCACCGCATCGCAGCCCGCCGGCACCGGCGCCCCAGTGAAGATTCTGGCGGCTAGCCCGGCTTCCAGCGGCTGCCCGACTGTGCCGGCCGGGATGCGTTGAGTCACCCGCAGCCGGGTCGATGCGTTGACGAGGTCGGCGATTTGCACGGCGTAGCCATCCATGGCGCTGTTGTCCAGCGGAGGAACATTCACCGCCGAAGTGAGACGCTCGGCCAACACCCGTCCCAGCGCGTCGGCTGTGGCGATTTGTTCGGTTTTATTTGCTGGCTGCACCCGCGCCAGCAGAAAGGCCAGCGCCTCGTCAGCGCTGAGTAGGTTCGGTTTCTTATCCATGTTTTATGAGACCTGTTTGTTGCAAGATAAATTCGGCGATTTTTTCAGGCTGGTCAAGAGCGAATTGCGGCAACTCTGTTTCCGCTGCTTGATCGCTGGCGATGGCGACGATATGCGGGTCCTGGGGAAAAAGTAACGGCTTGCCGATGATGGCGCGATGCACCTCCAGTTTGGCAATTGCTTCGTTCTTGAAGCTTTCCACCAGCACCAGATCGCAGGGCGTCAGCCGCGCCAGTTGTTCTTTCAGCCCCGGTTCCGGCTCGCCGCGCAGCTCATGAACCAATGCCCAGCGATAGGGTGAAGTCACCAACACTTCGCCGCAACCCGCAGCGCGGTGGCGGTAGGAGTCCTTGCCCGGCTGGTCGATGGTAACATCATGGTGGGTATGCTTTATCAAGGACACCCTTAGACCCCGTGCCACGAACAGCGGGATGAGTCGTTCGATCAAGGTGGTTTTGCCGCTGCCGGAGTAACCGGCGAATCCGAATACCCTCATTATTTGTTCCGCATCAGGCGCTGCTTCTCGCGCTGCCAGTCTTTTTCCTTCTCGGCATCGCGTTTGTCGTGCTGTTTTTTGCCTTTGGCCAGGCCGATTTCCAGCTTGATCCGGCCACGGACGAAATGCATGTCCAGCGGCACCAGAGTAAAACCGGCACGTTCTACCTTGCCGATCAGCTTGCTGATTTCCTCGGCATGCAGCAGCAGCTTGCGGGTGCGCACCGGGTCGGGGTTGATGTGTGTGGAGGCAGTCGGCAGCGGACTGATATGGCAACCGATCAGATAGAGCTCGCCGCCACGGATGATGACGTAGGCTTCCTTGAGTTGCGTTCGCCCGGCGCGGATGGATTTGACCTCCCAGCCATCCAGGACGATGCCGGCTTCAACTTTTTCCTCGATGAAATAGTCGTGAAAAGCTTTTTTATTTTGCGCGATGCTCATCGGCAGGTGAATTTCTCTGGTGAGTTTCTTTGGGAATTCGTGTATTTTAGCAGTTTTTGATAGCGGCAGACCGATGGTGGTAGTGGAAAAATCCGTGCTGGTCTTTTACTCGGCACGGCAAATGTTCGTGCTGGTCGATCGGGTCGAAGATTATCCGTTGTTCCTGCCTTGGTGCGGCGGGACAGAAGTGCAGCGGCACAGCGACGAAGCGCTCGATGCGACGGTGCATATCGACTATCATCATATCCGGCAGAGCTTTGCTACCGAAAACATTCGGCAGGCGCCGCATTCGATCGAAATGAAGCTCAGCCATGGCCCGTTCAGCCATCTTGAGGGCAGTTGGAGATTCGTTGAACTGAGTGATGCCGCCTGCAAGATCGAGTTTAAACTCCATTATGAATTCTCGAGCAAGATCATGGAGAAATTGGTCAGCCCGGTTTTCGGACATATCGCAAACAGCTTTGTCGATGCATTCGTTCAACGTGCAGCAGACGTTTATGGTGAGCCATGAGTGAAGATATTTTGGTGGAAGTGGCGTATGCCTTGCCACAGAAACAGGAGGTCTTGTCCTTGAAGATAAGATCGGGGGCCTTGGTGTCCGATGCGATAGCACGATCCGGCATCCTGCGGGATTTCCCGGAAATTGACCTGGCCACCGCCAAGGTGGGGGTTTACGGCAAACAAGTCAAGCTTGACGCCGTGCTCCGGGATAAGGATCGAGTCGAGATTTACCGCCCGCTGATTGCCGACCCGAAGGAAATCCGCCGGAAACGTGCGGCAGAAGGCAAGGAAGTGAAGAAGGAAGCAGCAGGAGCCGAGGCGGCCCCAACCTGATTCAACTTATTTGCACCAGGAATCCGCCGATTTTTTCGTTTCCTCGATGGCTTTGGCTCGGTCGCTGTCTTCGAGGAAGACGCGTTCGCCTTTTTCGTTGAATTTGCTGATCCTTTGCCCCTCCTGCAAGGCCTGTAGCTGGTGGCGCGCCTGCGCGCAGTTTTCTTTCTTTTGCTTCGTTTCTTCCTGATCCTTGGCTTGCTTGGCAGCGGTTTCTTCCGCCTGAACCTTGCGTTTCCGGTATTCCAGATCCTTCTCCGCCAAGCTTTTTTCTCCGCTTTTGCTATCGGGCGCAGCTTTGGGTGGGGCCGGGTTATTCTTCAGGTCCAGATTTTTTTGTGATTTGGCGGTGGTTGGCACAGGTTGGTCGGAATAATGCACCTTGCCCTCCGCATCCACCCACTTGGTTACCCCGGCGTTCGTTACGGTTGCAACCATCAGCATAGAAATGATTATCAGCAGTTTCCGCATGGCCGCAACCTTCTTTAACATTTATTTGGTTGAAGGGTAATTCAGCTGTTTCATGCCTAAGTGTGCCTGATCGCTTGCGATTTTGGAAAATTTCAGGGTAGCCGCGCTGTCACCCTTGGCGGCAGCTTCCTTCGCCTTTTTCAGGGCGCCTTCCGCTGTGGTCCATAGTGCTTTTTTGGTTTTTGCTTCCTTGACGTCGGTCTCGGCTTTGGCGAGCGCCTGCCTGGCTTCTGCGGAGAGTGCGGGTTTGGTGGCCTCGGTGGCCGGGGTGGCGGCGGATGGGTCGGGTCTCGCCATACCGTTGTTTTGGCAGCCGCCGAGCAGCAAAGCACCGAATGCGACAAATGAAATCATAAAGTTACGCATGGTTTGTGTATCCCCTTTCTTGAATTATTTGGACACCATCTTGAGATGGCCTTACGCTGGCAAACATAGCGTTTCACCATCCACCCGTCAATGGTCCAAGTGTACCGGAAATGTAAAGGCTGAGAAGCCAGTTTACCGGGGATGCCCGAAACTTGTATAATAACGCTTTGGTAACAAGGATAAAAGCATGCGTATTTTGCAGAAAGCGCTGACCTTCGATGATGTTTTGCTGGTCCCCGCACATTCCAACGTTATGCCCCGTGACGTAAGCCTCGCCACGCGGCTAACCCGAGAAATCTCCCTCAATATTCCCTTGATTTCGGCGGCGATGGATACCGTCACCGAAGCGCGCCTGGCGATTGCTCTGGCGCAGGAAGGGGGGCTCGGCATCGTTCACAAGAACATGACCGCCGCCGCGCAAGCCGCGCAGGTGGCCCGCGTGAAGCGCTTCGAGAGCGGCGTGGTCAAGGATCCAATCACCATTTCCCCGGAGATGACAGTCCGGGATGTCTTGGCACTGACCCGCCAGCACAAGATTTCCGGCCTGCCGGTGGTGGATAATGGCCATGTGGTCGGCATCATCACCAACCGCGACCTGCGCTTCGAGGTCAACCTTGATCAGCCGATCAGAAATATCATGACGCCGCGAGACCGCCTGATCACGGTCAAGGAAGGCGCCAGCCGCGATGAAGCCATGGCGCTGATGCATAAATACCGTCTGGAGCGGGTGTTGGTGATCAACAATGATTTCGAGCTGCGTGGCCTGATTACCGTCAAGGACATTCAGAAATCCACCGAGCATCCGCTGGCAAGCAAGGACAGCCAGGGCCAGTTGCGGGTTGGCGCTGCGGTGGGCGTGGGCGAGGGCACCGAGGAGCGCGTCACCCTGCTGGCTGAAGCGGGTGTGGACGTGATTGTGGTGGATACCGCGCACGGCCATTCCCAAGGTGTGCTGAGCCGGGTGAAGTGGGTCAAGGACAACTTCCCGCAGGTGCAAGTGATCGGCGGCAATATCGCCACCGCATCGGCGGCTCTGGCGCTGGTTGACCACGGCGCCGACGCGGTCAAGGTCGGCATCGGCCCTGGCTCGATTTGCACCACCCGCATTGTCGCCGGCGTCGGTGTGCCACAGATTACGGCCATCGCCAATGTGGTACAGGCGCTGAAAGGCAGCGGCGTGCCGGTAATCGCCGATGGCGGCATCCGTTACTCCGGCGACATCGCCAAAGCGATCGCTGCCGGTGCGGATTGCGTGATGCTGGGCGGCCTGTTCGCGGGCACCGAGGAAGCTCCAGGCGAGATCGAGCTGTTCCAGGGGCGCTCCTACAAATCCTACCGTGGCATGGGTTCTTTGGGCGCCATGCAGGAAGGCTCGAAAGACCGCTATTTCCAGGAAGCCGAAGCGAATGCCGACAAACTGGTGCCGGAAGGGATCGAGGGTCGGGTGCCCTTCAAGGGTAGCGTGCTGTCGGTGATTCATCAGTTGCTCGGCGGCGTGCGGTCGAGCATGGGTTATCTGGGTTGTTCGAGCATCGCCGAGGTACACGTCAAGGCCGAGTTCGTCGAAATCAGCTCGGCGGGCATCCGCGAGTCCCACGTCCACGACGTGCAGATCACCAAGGAAGCGCCCAACTACCATGTGGAGTGAGGCGTAAGGAGTGAGGGGGGAGGCGTAAAACCTACCCCTCCGGTTTCCCTCCTCACGCCTATCCCCTCACCCCTCACGGAAAAAACCATGCACCAGAAAATCCTCATCCTCGATTTCGGTTCCCAATATACCCAGCTGATTGCCCGCCGGGTGCGCGAATCCAGCGTTTACTGCGAACTGCATCCCTATGATGCGAGCGAACAGTTCATCCGCGATTTCAACCCCCAGGGCATCATCCTTTCCGGCGGGCCGTCCTCGGTCTACGAGGAGGAAACGCCGCGCGCGCCGGATGTCGTGTTCGATCTGGGCGTGCCGGTGCTCGGCATCTGTTATGGTATGCAGACCATGGCGGCGCAACTGGGCGGCAAGGTGGAAAACGCCCACCACCGCGAGTTCGGCTATGCCGAGGTGCGCGCCCAAGGCCATTCCGCGCTGCTGCGCGATATTCAGGACCGGATCAACGAGGAAGGCCACGGCCTGCTCGACGTGTGGATGAGCCATGGCGACAAGGTGACGGAACTGCCGCCGGGCTTCACGGTGATCGGCTCCAACGCGGCGACGCCGATCGCCGGCATGGCTGACGAGAGCCGCCATTTTTACGGCGTGCAGTTTCACCCCGAAGTGACCCACACCCTGCAGGGCCAGGCTCTGTTCGAGCGCTTCGTGCATGGCATCTGCGGTTGCGGCTACGACTGGAACATGCCGGATTACGTCGAGGAAGCGATCGGCAAAATCCGTTCCGAAGTGGGTGCGGATGAAGTTATCCTCGGTCTATCCGGTGGCGTCGATTCCTCGGTGGTGGCCGCGCTGCTGCATCGCGCCATCGGCACGCAGTTGACCTGCGTGTTCGTGGATAACGGCCTGCTGCGCCTGAACGAAGCCGAGCAGGTGATGAAGACTTTCGCCGATAATCTTGGCGTCAAGGTCATCCACGTCGATGCCGGCGCGGAATTCATGAAGCACCTGGCGGGTGTCGCCGACCCGGAACAGAAGCGCAAGATCATCGGTCGCGAATTCGTCGAAGTGTTCCAGAGCGAGTCGGCAAAACTGCCGAACGCCAAGTGGCTGGCGCAGGGAACCATCTACCCGGACGTGATTGAATCGGCCAGTTCCAAGACCAACAAGGCCCATACCATCAAGTCGCACCACAATGTCGGCGGCCTGCCCGATACCCTGCATCTCAAGTTGCTGGAACCGCTGCGGGAATTGTTCAAGGATGAGGTGCGCGAGCTCGGCGTCGCGCTCGGCCTGCCCCATGACATGGTATACCGTCATCCCTTCCCCGGCCCCGGCCTGGGAGTGCGCATCCTGGGCGAAGTGAAGCAGGAGTACGCCGATCTGCTGCGCCGTGCCGATGCCATTTTCATCGAAGAGCTGCGCGCCTCGGGCTGGTATGAAAAAACCTCGCAGGCCTTTGCCGTATTCCTGCCCGTGAAAGCTGTCGGGGTGATGGGCGACTGCCGCACCTACGATTACGTCGTCGCGCTGCGCGCAGTGCAGACCCAGGATTTCATGACCGCCCACTGGGCAGAGCTGCCCTATACGCTGTTGGGGAAAGTCTCCAACCGCATCATCAACGAAGTGCGCGGCATCAATCGCGTCGTCTACGACATCTGTGGCAAACCGCCTGGAACGATTGAGTGGGAGTGATTTGATGCCTCGTACTGTCACGCATTGAACAGCACAAAAACCATAAAAGCCCGTGTTACTGCGGGCTTTTTTGATTTTGGTATTGCGTGTCAGTACCAACACACAGGCCAATCAAGCCTGTTTATATCCGACAGCTTTTGAGTTTGGTCGATGGCGTCAAGGAGTTGCAATCATGAGTGAAACCTCAATCAAAAAAATGGCCAAGGTGATTCCACCGTATCCGTTTGAAACCTAAACCCACATCGCCAGTCCTTTGTCGGTCGAGGATGGCGGGGGCTATCTGATTACCTTCCCGGATTTGCCAGGTTGCATGTCCGATGGCGAAACCGAGGCCGAGGCTGTGGCCAATGGTCGTGATGCTTTCGAATCATGGGTATCGGCCAGAGTTGATACTGGCAAATCGATTCCTGAGCCCACTTATCACCCCGAGCCGCTGCCGACGGCTTCCGGTCGCTTCGTAACTCGTTTGCCCAAGTCATTCATTCCAAGCTCGCCGAGCGTGCCAAGGCAGAGGGCGTTAGCTTGAATACGCTGGTTCTGGCCTTTATTACCGAGGGCCTGGGGCGCAAGGATGCCCGTTTGAGGTGATGGTGCGGATGAGGGCATCGGCAAAATCAAGAATATAAACTCATTGTTTTCGTTTGTCTTTTTTATGGACAATGTGGCCTCGCTTAACACGAAGTTTGAGCCAGTTGAACGAAGTTCGGTTCGTTGCAAGGAAGCGGAAGTCCAGGTTGAACTGCATGACCGTCTCTTGTTCGGCCAAAGCGGACTATCAAAACCGTCCACCTATCCAAGGATGATTCAGCGTATACCCCCGTCATACACAAAGATGCAAACGAACCGATGGCTCCTTCCGCCTCACGGCTTTGACACTCCAAGCCTGTCTATTGTTCGAGGCTCACCACGCTTTCGAAGAGAGGTTTCTGTTAGTATTGATATTTTGATAAATATTATGACCAGAAACATTTAAAATCTTAAGATATATGCACGCTGGCACTTTAAAATTTGCAAGCCTATTCTCGGGCTGCGGGGGATTTGATCTTGGGTTTATCAATCAAGGATTCCAACCTATTGGCGCTTACGACTGCAACCAGGATGCAGTTGATAACTTTAAAGCAAACATCAATGACGACATTTTCAACGTAGACCTAACGAATGGCGTTCCTAACGAAAGAATTCTGTCAAAAATTGACGCCCTAATCGCTGGGCCACCTTGCCAAGGTTTTTCAACAGCTGGGAAAAGGCGGGTTGACGATGAGCGGAATCATTTGCTCACACTAACTGGGCACCTAGCCAAAAGAATTTATCCAAAAGTATTGGTAGTTGAAAATGTTGCCGGAGCGCTATCGGGAGAACATGCTCGTTACTGGAATGAGCTAAACGAGACTATGAAATCTGCGGGATACCGCACTGCAACTCTGCGTTGCCAAGCAGCTGACATCGGCATGGCGCAGTTACGCAAACGAGTCTTATTTTTTGCTTGGAGAACAAAACGAGATATTGATTTCAATGTGCCAATCGTTGCTGCCGGCTCATTACGCTCTGTACTTGCCGGTGCTAGCGGTCAAAAAAACCATAATCCTTCACAACTGATGTCAGATAGTCGAGATTGGCTAATAGCCAAGAAAATCAAGTCCGGCCAAAAGCTTTCAAATGTTCGTGGCGGCGAAAACGCTGTTGCCACTTGGGATATTCCTGAGGTGTTTGGAGAGATTACAGAAAGCGAACGCACAGTTCTTGAAGTGCTTCGCCGTCTTCGGCGACAGGAGCGCCAACGCAACTATGGTGATGCTGATCCCGTCTCGTTAGCCAGATTGGAATCTGCGCTTGGCGAGAATTTTCATCGGCTAGTCACTGGGCTTATTGCAAAAGGTTATCTTCGGCGCGTTGAAGACGGCATAGACCTAGTCGGCACTTTCAATGGTAAATTTCGCCGCCTTGCGTGGGATAAGCCAAGCTGTACGGTAGACACGCGCTTTGGCTCCCCAAGATACTTTCTCCATCCTTCCCAGCAAAGAGGCTTTACGGTACGTGAAGCTGCCAGAATTCAAGGCTTTGACGATAGCTACGTTTTTTGCGGGAATGAAAAAGGGCAATATCGTCTGATCGGCAATGCTGTGCCGCCACCTCTTGGCGCATTCGCGGCACAATTTGTAAAACGACTACTTGGTAGAGCCTGATGACCCTGGAAGAATTGCGCGCAAAAGTTCGAGAATGGGACGCCAAGAATACCGGAGGGCAAGTAGCCACGTCGTATTTTCAAACCATTCTGAATGAGCTTGATTACCACGCGACAAGGGAATGGCGAGTCTATTTGCCAGCGCAGCACCCAGATTTCAATGCCAGCTACATGGAAAGGTTGGCGAGTTGGATCGGAAATCTTGCTGATGAAGATGACCAGAAACTCTTTCTGGAATACGCTCTCCACATTAGCTTCTTCTCCCACGATGATTTTGTCGCATTGTATCGCACAGCCCTAGATCGAGAAGTCACCAGATGGATTGCCTGCCAAATCGGATTATCAATCCAACCGGACATTCAAGCATTTCAAGATGTCATTCAAAAAACAATCCATCGTCATACATGGTTTTGCCCAGTAACCGATAGCATGGATATTAACGAGTTTTACAAAGCCAACCACCTACAAGGGGTTGGCCATCGACCATGTTTTGCAACGCTTCATATGTTGGCTGAAATGTGCGACACACAAGACACCGTGCTCACATCAAATCTTGTTCATTACATGAAAAATTCGAGCCTCGACCCCAGCGATCCATCACCGCCAATTGAGTATTTGGTATTGCTTGAAGATATTGTCGGATCAGGCACCCAATGCCTTGATGCGGTTAAATGGGCAGTTGCAAATCTGGGCAAACCTGTCTTGTTTATTCCACTAATTCTTTGCCCCAATGGAGCTGATGCACTACGCATTGCAGAAAAACAACTTGGTGGACGCCTGACCGTACGGCCCATAATTGAGTTATGTCGTGGCGACTTGCTGGGGCCAGAGCGTCAGGGTTCGCAAAATTGGAACAAGACACAAGAGATGGAGGCCTTGGCTATGTATTGTCATAAAAATAATCCTTTTAACTATTCTTCTGCGTTCGGATATAGGGATACAGGCAGCTCATTAGTAACTTTTTCCAATACACCAGACAACACCCTTCCTCTTGTGCATGACCGAGCACGATCTGGCACATGGAAACCGCTTTTTCCTAGAGTTTATCGGGACAGCTGACATGAACATTTCAATTAACCCATTTCAGCAACTCTATTTCTCTGATGACACACAAACAGAGAATAACTTTGTCGAGCTTTTTAGTGATGAGGTATTGCAGACAGCAATTCACCCTGTCTTCCAAGGTGGAAATGTCGTATTAAGCGGAACGCAGGGCTGTGGCAAAACAATGATATTGAGCCTGCTCCGTCCAGAAATACGTATCGCTTATTGGAAGGTGAAGAAAGAATTTCCCGTAAGAAAAGAAATGAGAAACTTTATTTCTGCGGGAATGAACCTGACTCGCAGCCGGATTGCCGACATTGCCCAGGTTACTTTGTATCGCGGGGAAGAGGCCGACGAACGAGAAATGCCGCTCTATTTTGGCGACTTCTTCAACTACTTGATTGTTGAAGACCTTCTTAATTCCATCGAGACGATTGGCAATCACCCAGAAGTTTTTGAATCGATCATTGATTTCTCCAATGCAGAAAAATTTGTTTCCGCACTGGCGAAGCAAGATTGTTGGTTTGGCTATTTGGATGGAGTTCAAACATTTGGGCAACTCAAAGATCGAATTGGCAAGCGTATAAGTTTCTACAGAATGTGGGTCAATGGCAATATTGATGACCCGTCCCCCCCCGATGAAATACGCCAGAGCAAGACAAATATTGGCGAGCCAATTGCGCGTGCGGCTGAATGTTTACGCCAAAGTGGGATGATTCCAGAGAATGTTCCGGTGCTTATCCGCGTTGACCAGATTGAAGAGTTGCATAGAGCCTTCACCGACCGCCAACGACGTTTGCTTTTGGCTTTTCGCAAAATGATTAACCGCGTGTTTGCATCACGAGACGCCAGGGTCCACTATCGCGCAGGCACCCGACGCTATGGTTGGAACAACCCGGAATTCATGGGTGTATGGGGAAGTGAAGCGCGACTTGAAAACAGGCGCGATTACAATTTAATCGATATGGATGAGGAGCTGTTTGCACGCGGAGAAGTCAAAAATACCATTTTTGAGAAATTTGCTAACGATGCATTTCAAAAAAGGGTTGGCTATTACTTCCACAATGAACAAACTGAAATTCCCAAACATTTAGCCAAATCAATTTTTGGAAAATCACCTAAAGCCCATGAAAGGGTTGGACAGCTAAGTCTTCAACAAGATGAAGTTCAAATTGACAGAGCATTAGGCCTAGATGTCGCCTCAGACAAAAATGGTTGGAGCACTGAATGGAGGCAATATCTTAGAGAGCTTTATCGAACTGACTATGCCGGAATGCTGGATGCAACCTTGGCCGCTGCGTGGGGCCGCCAAACTGGCGGCGCACGATCAAAGGTGCAACACCGTGAATTCCCGCCACCATCAAACCATCCTTGGAGGGAACGCAAGTGGTGGCGTAAGGAACGGCTTGACCAAGCTGTCTTGCAATTGATGACGCGTTGCCAACAACGATTTATGTGGTGGGGCTATGAGGACGTAATTTCCCTAAGTGGCAGCAATATCACCGTATTCCTTCATATCTGTCACAGGATATGGGATGGTTTCCTGAAGAATGAAGACAGCCTTCCTGAAAACAGACGTTCGGACATCCTTCACGGTCAGTGCATACCTGCCAGCATTCAGGATGCCGGGATTCTTTTTGCCAGCAATGAATGGTTTAACAAACTCCCTGAAGAACCAGGGGGAAATTCCAGAAAGAATTTTGTCGAAAAGCTAGGAACCAGATTAAATGAAGAAATGATGCGAGACTTGCGTATGTCATATCCCGGCGGCAATGGCATCTCAATCGTGCTATCTGAGTTTGATTCAGACGCCCCAGATATTTCGGAATTAAGAAATTTCATGTTCGAGGCAGTTGGTTACGGTGTTCTATTTGAGACGGAGCACTCATCAAAAAGTAAATCTAGCGGACGTCGAAGAAAATTCTATCTCAACCCAATTTTATGCCCAAGATTCCAGCTTCCAGAAGCGCGAACCAAGGAGCCTTACTATTGGAAAACTGACGATTTACTCGATTTGGCATCAAAAGCACAGATCACATTGCCCCGGAGAAAAATCGCTCAAGAAAAATTTCCCCAAAATCTCTCCCTATTTGCTGATACCGAAAGTCCAAAGGCATGAAATATCGTCCTTGGGGTTCAGCCGAGTGGATCCTTTCGCTAAGCGGTCCTAAACAATGGCATTTTATTGGTGCCATTGGCACCGAAGAAAGATCTCTGTGTGCGTGGGCACACATGCGAACTCTCGGCATCATCAACAGCGAATCATTCGCACAAATCCACGATGTGGATTCTGAAAAATACAGAGAACGCAATCGTATCGCTTTCGAGTGTCGTCGCCACGAACTGGTTAGCCAAGGTGGAAACTTAAATTCGATTAGCTCCTTTAATCTGATGGATGAGCTATTTCAAATTATCGCTTTTGCTCGAAATGCCAAGAACACCAAAACATCTATTGTGCTGGACATAACATCACTTCCCAAAAGATTCTTTTTCCCCATTTTTAGGTTATTGGTAAAAAATCCTGATGTGCACAACCTGCTGGTGACATATACCTCGCCAGACTGTTGGACGAAGCCGCTATCGCGGAGAAATATTTCCCACCAATCTGATTTATTGACATAATTCCTCCTCGACCCGCAAGGGATTGTTAATACTTTAGCATGAGGAACATGATTATGGAACACGAATAC
>Ga0210046_1001862_pt1 | contig 15617 bp, 8 predicted proteins | sample CryGeyCG2114_250_FD_185461 | JGI IMG/M metagenome (GOLD analysis project Ga0210046, IMG submission 185461) | Groundwater microbial communities from aquifer - Crystal Geyser CG18_big_fil_WC_8/21/14_2.50 (SPAdes) (version 2) | ecosystem: Environmental > Aquatic > Deep subsurface > Groundwater ... | reverse complement strand
CATTAAAATTCCCAGTATTTTGATATGAATGTGATGGGTTTTGTTCAGCACTCGTTTCTCCATCTCCAAAGTTCCATAACCAAGAAGTGGGTGTTCCAACAGATAAATCAGTGAACTGTATGGGCGATTGTATGTACATCATAGTAGTATCCGTCTCAAATCGGGGAATCAGGTTAACCACATTAATATAGTCAGTTCTAACCAATGTATCGAAGGAATTGCCGTCGGAAACAACCAGCTTTACAGAATATTTACCCGGTGTATTATAAACCAATAAAGGGTTTTGGTCAAATGAATCATAGCTGCCGTCATTGCTAAAGTCCCATTGCCATGATGTAACATGGTCAAATGACAAGTCCTCAAATTGAATAGATAGCGGATAGACACCCACAGGATTATATCCGATAAATGATGCTGTTAATTCTTCGTTGATCGTTTCGCCTGTTTCGAAATCCCAGGTGTCATTTAAGGCTCCCCCTGCGTTTCCACCAAATAATATGGGTAGACTAGATCCATTCATACTTGTTTCAGTCAGCGATAGCCCGTATCGGGAACTTGGCTGTAAATATTGATATGTTTTTTCTGTCCATTGATCCAATGCCAGATCATAAATCCATGTTTCATCAGAGTCTCCGGCACCACTATATAGAAGTGCTTTTTTGTTACCGATACTTGTCATTCCAAAATAACTTCTTCCTGACGGGCTTGATGTGGGATTTTTTTGAATCCAGGTATTTGTATTGTAATCGTATAGCCATGTTTCATTATTGTTCTGATAATTCCAAAGACCACCTCCGAATAATACCACAGAGTCATTTCCCATATATGCCATTCCGTAACCTTCTCGTGCAACGGGTTTAATATCCCCAACCGGGTTTTGTTTTGTCCATGTATTTGTGCTTAAATCATAAATCCATGTTTCATCGGTTCGTCCATTATTGTCCAAACCACCATAGCCGCCGAACAACAATGCTTTTCCATTTTTTAGATATGACATATTTGCACCATACTCGGTTAACGGATTTTGGTCAGTAACTTTTTGGGCCCAGGTATTCTGGCCATAATCATAAACCCAAGTTTCGTTACTTCCATTGTTTCCACCGTAGAGCAGCACTTTGTTGGCCCCTAAAAATGCCATGCTATGCAAGGATCTGCCGCTTGGTGGATTAGGAGTTTGCATATCAGTCCACGAACTATCAGCAATATTATATATCCATGTTTTTGTGTCATATGCCCAATCCCAACCGGCTTCCCAATTACCGCCAAACAACAGCACTTTTCCATCACCGCAGTAGGCCATCTTATGGTACCATCTTTTATGGGGATTGACTTCAGGAAATAGTTCTGTCCAGTCTTCTTCAGGATAAATGGTGATATAATCAGTTTTAGTGATGGTGTTTTGCTGAGAAGCGTCGGAACTGGTGAGAGTAACGGTATAAATACCAGCAGTTAAAAAATGATATTCTGGGTTACGCGCATAAGAATCAACAATTCCGTCGTCATTAAAATCCCACTCCCAAGTAGTTGGAATACCAGTTGAAAGGTCAGTAAACTGTATTTTTCCAAGAACAGCTGCTGTATTTCGATCTGAGTAAAAATCTGCAATTATAGGCCCTGCCTCGAATTGATACTCGAAGGCACCCATATCTATTGTGTCATTGAATATCCTTTGATTACCAACAATATCTATAGAAAAAAAGCTTGTGTCTGTAGTGAGGTCCCCTGAATTTATACAGGGTGAATTGCTCAGCAGGTTGAAGTTCGAATTACCTGAGGATAAAAATAATGGGTTTATCTGTATATTATTTGTTCCATTGTATTGTTGAGTTTCCGGAGTATTCCTGTAAACTACTATTATCCCTTCTGGCTGAATGCAATTGTCGTGTATGTTTAGGCCTGGCGGTATTGTACCTCCCGGGTTCCATCCTGTTTGGATGGCGATCTGTTCTTCATTGGCCGCATCTGTATTCCCCCATACAATATTATTGAAAATGTTGCCTTCATAGCCATCTCGGGTCAGTATACCACTACCCTTCGGACTTGAATTTCCAAAAATGGTATTGTTAATCACTGTAAAATCACCAGAAGACAACAATATTCCGCCTCCACCTTCAGAATTTGGCGCATCTGTTCTGTCATCTATATTGTTAATTACAAGGTTATTTGCAATAATTGCAAATGAACCTGTTCCTGCTCCAGAAGCATAAATACCAGCTCCCCCATCATAGGAAGAATTTCCTCCTGATACAGTATTGTTTTCAATAATACTATTTCTTAATACAGTAAAACGATCATAGCTTTTATATAAAGTAAGGCCACCTCCATTTGATGTGGCTTTATTGTATCTAATTGTACTTCTATCTATTAGCACATCTGAATTACTAACAAATATACCGCCCCCGTATCCATCAATACCAGAGCCAGATGCATTACCATGCTCAATGATACAATAGGACAGTACACTTGTATCTGCATAGGAATTGTAGAACTTTATCCCTTTACCCATGCTTTCATCAGTAGCCTCATGTCTTGTAAAAACTATACTATCGTTAGTCGTCCCTTTTGCGAGAAGTGTTCCATAAACCATGAATATATATTGTCCGGCAAATCTAATTTCAACACCAGGTTCAATAGTTAACAATGAACCATCTTGAATGGTCACATTGCCAGATATTAAATAGGGTGAATTTGAAGGTGACCAGGCGCCACTAATGTCTCCTTCGGGTACATTTGTTTGACCAAAACTTGAAATTGCCACAACTATTAAAATTATTAACAATTTTATTTTCATGATATACTGTATTAATTGTAGGTACTAATTTTAAAATAAACCCTCAAAACCTCTCTATTGCCAGAACAGCAATAGAGAGGCTGACCAAATTTCCTACCTTTGATATTTATAATATTGAGGGTTTTATTTTTATACAAGCGATTATTCTTATTCGTCAACGATATTTTTTAATTTATAAACCTTCCTCCCTCCGTAAACAGCTCCCAAACCAAGCAGAATAAAGAGTCCGCTACCGATGGGGGCACCACCTCCAATAGGATCGCCACCTCCGATTGGGTCGCCACCCGGATCACCCGGATTGGTTTGTTGAGCATAGCTTAGTAGAGAGAGGGTACTAAAAAACAGAATGAACATGATTTTTTGGATGACTCTTTTCATGATTTACTACTTTTAATGAAGGCTACTGAATGAAAACTTTTTTTGTGGAAACAACCGAGTTATTCACTGCCCTTACTACATAATACCCGGTAGTATTAACTTGAATTTCATTCATCCCGGGATGTCCAGCTATCTGGTGTGTAATTTGCCCTGTGAGGTTATAAACAAAGATTTCAGTCTGTTGTCCTTCGGGGATAATCACCCTGATTTCCTTATGATAGGTATAAATTTTAAAAAATTCCTTTTCCAAGTCATCTATTCCGGTAACCGTAGTGAAATACACGGTAAACCGATCTGTAACAGACTGATTATAAATAAATGAGTAATCCTCAGCGGTTAAATTGGTTTGTCTACCGGTAAAATGATCTACCAAATAAACAGCATCAAAACCCTGATTTTCCGTGAGAGAAATCGTCATTTCAAGGTCTTGTGCTCCACGGACATCGATGGGCACTTGATAAGTTGACAGGGGTAACCCGTTGACTGCCATCAACTCATTTGCAGTGGAAAATATTTGGGGAGCATCCGTATTAAAACTAAATAGTTTGTGGGCATCGAAATCTGAGTCAAAACCTTCAGTGAAATCTTTGTCTAACTCGATGATGGTTTCATCACTAAAGCTGTTAGCAGAAACTTCTAACCTGATTAAGTTGTCCGGTGTAACTACTTTTTCTTTTAAAAATGGAGCGGTATTATGCACCTGAACATCATTGTCCATTTTTAAGGTGCCTGTTGAACTACCCTCATTTACATTGACGAAAAAACCCTGACCTGAAGCGATATATTGAGAGCCCTCATTGGTTCCAGTTGAACCATTCCATGTGGCCCAATTCGGTGAGTTATAAGTGTAAATTGTTCCCCCAATATTTGTCTTTGTCCAGCCGGATGCCGCATTCCAGTCGATGGCAGAGGTGAAAGGATTGCCAACGAAATTCCAACCACCGTTTGATCCTGAAACTGATCGGACCATGTTATTGTCGGATCCCACTTCGCCAACCCTTATGTCACCAACAATGTCGAATGTTTGAGGATTGGAGCCACCTACCCAGGCAAAGAACCCCTTCATATCGCCAAGAGGTTCATTTAGATCTGTTATGTAGGTGTAGGCATTGGTAGCCTCATCATGATCTTTTAACCAAACATCGGGACTTCCATTTAAATACAATGAATTTACTGTGGCACCACCGAGGGGTGATGAAATACTGTGCCATTGGCCAGCGGTGGTGTATCGTTGGGCAATAATTGTGCCTGTTGAGGAAGGGATTCCGCTTACTATCAGTGATCCAGTATTTGTTACATCACTTTGAATTGTGAGTGTTGCACCTGGATTTATGATCAAATTATTGCAATTCGCTGTGCTGTTTACTCCAATAAAGGGGGAATTTGTATGGTCATCAAGCACAATATTGTCTGTTGGTGTGGGCACTGTATTTCCACTCCAATTGGTTGCATTATTCCAATCTGTATCCGTGGAGCCTTCCCATACAATGCCATTCTCCATTCCTCCATCAGTTATTGTCCATGAATCATCAGCAATTATTGCTGCTCTGGCCGCTGCAGCAGCTCCTGGGCTGTACTTGCTGCTGCCACCGTGAAAATTTACACCATTGTATAAATCTAAAGCTGACCAAGATATCAGTAAGCTATTGTAATTTGATGTTGAAAGGGTTGCATTGTAAAACATATTACGCATATTGGTTACATTACTAACATTCCAGTTGCTGATGTCCTGATCAAATTCATTGGTATATGAAAACATATCATGCATATTGGTTACATTACTCACATCCCAACCACCTATATTTTGGTTAAAAGCAAGTGCTGTTCGAAACATCCCCTCCATATCTGTAACACTACTGACATCCCAATTGCTAATATCCTGATTAAAATAATAATGGCTATTAAACATATAGGCCATAGATATCACATTACTTACATCCCAACTGGTAATGTCATGCATAAACCTAAAAGCATTTGCAAACATTCCACTCATAGAGGTTACGTTGCTCACATTCCAACTGCTGATATCTTGATTAAAATAAGCAGCTCCATAAAACATTCCGCCCATATTGGTTACTTTGCTCACATTCCAGCTTCCAATATTTTGATTAAAATTAGTAGCACCACTAAACATTCCACCCATACTGGTTACATTACTCACATTCCAACTGCTTAAATCTTGATTAAAATTATTAGCACCGCCAAACATTCCAGACATATCAGTAACATTACTAACATCCCAGTTATTTAATCCAGTAATACTTGATTGGCCTATATATCCAAAGGAATTCCAGAGATCGTTGATTCCTGAAGGAAGAACTGCAGGCACTTCAGTCAGATTGAAGGCGAGATAGAACGCACCCCTTAGACTTGTAAGCCCAATGTTTCCAAAATCTAATACCTTTACGAGTTTCTCATTATTGAATGATAAATAAGTTTCACCAAATTGCGTTAGTGAACCCGTTATGCTTACTGTTTTTATACCTCCTGTTGAATAATAATGACTAATAGAGGTGATATATGTGACTGGCTCAATGTTACCATCCCCCCAATCTATTATAACATCTACGAAACCATTTAGCATCAATGTAATACTCGTTCCATTGGAAAGATCTAAATTATATTCGAGTACCATCGGTGTGTTTTCGCCACCGTCAATTATTGTCCAAACATCATCGGTAATTATTGCAGCTCTAGCAGCTGCTGCTGGGCCTGGGCTGTACATACTATTCCCACCATGGAAATTAACGCCATTATACAAATCCAAGTTAGCCCAGGCAATAAGCAGGTCATTATAGTTAGATACTGAAAGCATTGCATCATAAAACATGTTTTGCATATTCATAACATTGCTTACATTCCAGTTACTAATATCCTGGTTAAAGCTGGAGCTAGAAAACATTCCTTGCATATTTATGACATTGCTTACATTCCAGTTCCTGATATCCTGGTTAAAGCTGGAGCCAGAAAACATATCTTGCATATTTGTTACATTAACAACATTCCAACTGCTGATATCCTGATTAAAACTTGAGCCAGAAAACATGCTTTGCATGTCTGTAACATTGGTAACATCCCAATTCGAAAGTGAAGTGTTTAATGCCATTATATTTTTAAAAATATAACTCATGTCAGTTACACTGCTTACATTCCAGTTACTTATATCTAAATTAAGGTTCGTACCATCTAAAAACATTTTCTTCATGCTTGTTACATTACTTACATCCCATAAGTACAGACCAATAATCCATGATGCACCAGTTTGGCAAAAAGCATTGTCTAATATTGTAATTGTACTTGGAAGTATTGCTGGTACTTCAATAAGGTTTGTGGTGCCATAAAATGCTCCATTTAGAGAGGTGAGCCCTAGAGTTCCAAAATTGGTTACCCGAACAAGCTTGTCAGCATTACTATAAGCATTGCCACTTCCAAACTGAGTAAGTGTTCCTTCAATTCTTACTTTTTTTAATCCCCCGGTTGCGTATGTATGATCTTTGTCACCAGTTGTATTAAATGTTTCACTACTGCCATCGCCCCAATAAACTGTAGCATCAACAGTACCATAAAGCGACAAGGTAACGGTTGTGCCATCAGAAAGATCTGTATTAAACTCAAGTGCCATTATACTTTCGTCAAGGCCCCCATCAGTAATCGTCCACGCATCATCTCTGATTATTGAAGCTCTGGCAGATTCGGCATTACCAGGGCTATATTGGCTGTTACCGCCATGGAAGTTGACTCCATTATTCAAATCCAAGGCAGCCCAACCAATTAATAGGTTGTTGTAATTGGGTATTGAGAGACTTCCGCCATAAAACATTTGATACATATTAGTTACATTACTTACATCCCAGCTACCAATATCTTGATCAAAATCCGTTGCATTATAAAACATATAACTCATATTTGTTACGCTGCTAACATCCCAATTGCCGATATCTTGATTAAAATCCGCTGCGTTGTAAAACATATAACTCATTAACGTAACACTGCTCACATTCCAACTGCTTATGTCCTGGTTGAATGCACTTGCCCTAAACATATGCTCCATTGTAGTAACATTGCTTACATTCCAGCTATTGAGTGGTTGGTTAAAAGAAGTTGCTCCATTAAACATTGATCTCATATTAGTTACACTGCTCACATCCCAACTGCTTATGTCCTGATTAAAAGCGGTAGTGTAAAGAAACATATTGCGCATTGTTGTTACATTGCTTACATCCCAACTGTCTAATCCTGTAATACTAGCTTTGCCTGTACTATAAAATGTACTATACAATTCAGTTATTGTACCTGGTAAAGTAACAGGAACCTCCTCAAGATTGGTTGTGCCATAAAAAGCTCCTTAAAGGCTTGTTAGTCCCAGATTTCCAAAGCTGGTAACTCGTACTAATTTATCAGCATTATTGTAGGCTACTCCACTCCCAAATTGTGTAAGGGAACCACTTATACTCACTGCTTTTGTGCCACCTGTTGCATAAGTATGGTTTTTATTCCCTGTTGTTGTATATGGCTCAGTATTGCCATCTCCCCAGTCTACTGTAACATTTACGGTGCCATACAAGGGTAATGTTATAGTTGTGCCACTAGATAGTTCCAAATTGTATTCAAGTATCATCTGAGACTGTATAGCCGGGCTCAATGCCAATACAATAAATAGCAGTGTTAATTTTGTAAAGAGTTTTTTCATGATTATGTTATTTATAAAGATATTTGCATTCGGGTTTTTAATAGAAAAAAACAGGGGGCTCTCACAATTTATAAGGTTATAAAGGTTTACCAATAATATTCGCCGCAATCCCATTCCCCAAATCCGCCGCCTTCTGAAAATACTGAATGGCCGCTTTTCCCAGTTCCATGTTGCAATCGCGCATACCCAACTGATTTAAGATCACGCCAAGTTGATGGTAAGCAAGATGAAAATCCGGGTTTAACTCGATTGTCAGGTCAAAATCTTCCATGGCCTCATTCAACTTATTGTGTGCCATCCGGGTAATGCCCCGTGCATAAATAAAATCAACATTGTGGGGTTCAAGACGAATGGCAGCCTGATAGTCGAGTATCGCCTGATGATAGTACTGGCTATCTGATTTTGAAAGTTCAGCGTAGTAATTGGCTCGCTCGAAATAGACCATTGCTTTTTCCGATTCAGGTTCAAAGGACTGATTGTGTGTAGATAATGTCATAGGCGCTTCATTTCCATGTCACAGGATATTCTCCTGATAGTTTAAGTCGATAAATATTGTCCGGTTAACCATAATTATTTACGCAAATAGTTTTTAAAAAGAATTGGGACAAAATGCAGACAAACCATTTATCAATTTTTAAATGAATATTACATACTATGATACAATTCCGGTTATTGGTAAACAATTTATTCAGTAATGGTATTAAAAAAATTATTTTTGCAATTCTGTTTACCCGTAGCCAATCTATTTGTCATTGTAATTGAATCTGATTTGAAACCGTTTAACTCAAAACATGTCATTACTTCCAAGGAATTGTTTATCAGCTTTTATTTGGATGAGGTTGAGTACAAGCGGTTAATAAATGTTGTTTTGACTGAAAGTCATCGGTTTCGGTTTAAAAAAGGGCTGCGGCTCAAATTAGATGAAGATGAGATTTTTGATGTAACTTCCGCATGCTTGTTAAAATTGCTGGAACAAATACATAAAAAAGAATCCAAAGGTGAATTGATTCATGATGTTTCAGCTTATTATGCCAGATCTTTCGAGCATGAATTGTATATTTATTTGAATCAACAAAATAAAAATCGTAACCGTTCGGTTTATTTAGGTGATTTCACAGGATTCGAGGTTGAAAATGAGCAGGATGATAACCAGCTATTTGAAGAAACACTTGAAAGTGTAACAGAAGATATTTTGACGTTAAATGAAAAAGAGCGGTTAATTATCAAAATGCAATTTTCTGATGCCTTACTGCAAAAGGAAATAGGTGAAATATTGAATATGAGTGCTGACTCGGTGAAAACTACTCTGTTTCGAGCCATGAAAAAGCTTCGAAAACTACTCGCTGCTAAAAGAAACACCAAATGAAAAAAGAAGCTTACATAGGATATATTGTTCGTTATCTCAACAATCAAATGGAGAAGGAGGAAAGGATTGGGTTTGAGCATGAGCTGGATAACAATCAGGAATTATCGAGTCTTTTAAATACCTATGTCAGTCGTGTTAAGGTAAAACATGATCTGGATCAAATGGTAAAGCAAAATGCACTCGACATGGGGGCAGTTAGTTCAAGGTCGACAAAAGCTTTTTCCCTGATACTCAAAATTGCAGCCATCGCACTTATTGTGCTCATACCATCTGTATTTTTAATCAATCGTTATCTGTTTTCTACCGACACTTTGATCAATGAGACCAATATGAGATATTATGGAGAAACCAGTCGGGGAAGTGATGCGGCTGAGATGAACTCTGAGATATTGGCTTTTAATTTATATCAAAACAAGCAATATGGTGAAGCGGCAAAGCAGTTTCATTTGATGGCCGATACAGCAACCAAAGCCACCAGATATGAGCTTTATTCAGGAATTTGTATGCTTTGGGGCGGTGAGTCAGCGGATATGGATACCGCCATGTTTTATTTGCAAAGAGCTATACAAGCCAACAATCAATATAGCCGGGCGGCTCAGTGGTATTATGCCCTTGCCCTCTATGAGGTGGGTCAGAAGGAGGAGGCAAAAAAGATATTCTTGCAATTTGCAAACGATAGCTCAAATTTTAAAAAATCTGAGGCTACCCACATTATTAGTGACAAGTACTAGGCTAAAGTTTTTTTATCAGCCAAACAATACTCAGACTCAACACCAAACCCGCGAGTATCCAGTACCCATAAGTTTTCCATAATGAGTGCTGATTCAGTAAGATTGGTTCATTGTTGCCCACAAGAATAAAGTTGGCCCAATAGTAAGGACTGGCATGTGCCGGGTCGGTGGTTTTTAAAAAGGTTATTTTGGCATTTTTAAGTGCTGTGGCCAGTGGGATTCCTTCCTTAATGTTTTTAAAGAAAATCTCCATTAGTTGACTGCTCGTTGCATCATTGGCTGGCCAAAGGGTAGAAATAATGTTTTTTACGCCTGCAAACATAAAGGCTCTGCTTAAACTCATAACGCCTTCGCCCGATTGCAATACCCCGTCGGCTGTATTGCATGCACTTAAAACAGCCAGATCGGCGTTTAATTTCATGTTGTAGATTTCGTAGGTATGTAAATAACCATCTTCAACACTATCGCCTGTATTGGTGAATATCAAGGTGGATGAAAGTGGATTTTTGTCGTTGATCAAGGCATGCATAGCTAAATGAAGTATTTTGTACTCATTGGCCGTTTTTTTAAATGCTGCTTCGTTGGCCTGAGAGCCAATATAGGTATCTCCATCTAGAAAATTTCCTGCCTGTTCTACTTCAAAAATGTTTTCGGTCAGACTTACCGGGGAGCTTCTAAACGTTTCAAATTCATCTAATTCATTGGCAGAAGCCAGCAATAGTGCATCATAAGAGGGTGCAAATCCGGCGTACAACGAGTTGGCCTTTTGATGCTTTATGGCTTTAGATAGCATGGAAGCCGAATACATATAGGTGATTGAAAAATCGTTTACCAGATAGGTGTCTGGCGATGGAGTTTGATTTTCGCTGTCATCAGCACGGAGTGCCTCAAAAGGGATATAGCATAACATTCCATCAGGAATGATGATTAGGTTGGATTTGTTTTGTATGAGGTTTCTGCACTTTTGCGGAAATAGCTCGTTATATAATCGGTTAGCAGAGTGTATGTACATGGCTGATGCTACATCAGAATTACCCTGAATGAACGAATAATTACCTGTGCTTTTCCTGAAATCATCTACAATTGTCAGCAAAGAGAGGTCAACAGGAAGTCTTTCCATGGCCATGCTCTCTTTGGTAATCGTAAAAACAAATAAGGAAGTGTCACCAAGATAGTACTCCACCAAAGCATCTTCTTCTTGAAGTAACGAATGTTGGATTTCTTGAATGGTAGGCAGGTTTTGGCTGTATTTCAGCTGATAGTAATTGGAGTAGTTTTTCTCCAGATTTTTGGTGAATAGTTCGAGGGCTCGTTTGGCATGAAACAAAGTGTCGTTCAAATAGGTATTGGCAAGGGCTGAATCCAAAGGTAAAGTTGTTACAATGGTTTTGTATGAATTTTCCCTGCTTAATAACTCCTCCCGCAATCTGCTGTCTTCTTGAATGATGTCCTCCGGGATATCAGCAAAAAGTTGCGCTTTGTCTGCGTTTAACGCGGCTTTTAGTATTTGCGCATTGGTTTTTTCAGAAAATAGAAATGCCTCATTCAGGAATTTTTCATCTTTCGTTATTTCGTATGCCTGATTACAAAACAGAATTGCCTCTTCGTAGGTAGTCAGATAATCCCGATACAGGGCAATGATGGCATCTTCTTCTTTGTATTCATTTATTTGCAAATCAATAACACATGAAAATAATTTATAATTTTCCAATGCCAAATCCAAATCATTGATCTGGCCTGATTCTTTGAAACGCTCAAATAAAACGGTGGCCTTCCATACGAAAGATATACCTAAATAGTAATTTGAAAAAATGCCTTCAAGTACTGGTGTGGCCGTGATTGATGTGTCGTTAAACTGAACTATATTTGCTATAATCGACTTTTGCAAGCACATGAGGGATGAGTCATATTCTCCTTTAGCATGATAAATTCTTCCCAAGTATTGATAATCGTTGGCTATTTCAGGATGCTTTGAACCATATTTTGCTTCATATAGTGGGATTGATTTTTTTTCCAATTGTAAAGCTTTGTCATAGTTACCCATCATTTTATATATCGTTGCATTGTTATGATATAACCTGTAACTTTCAGGATGAGGATTGTTGGTATTGCCGCCATAATTGTACATGGCACGTTTGTTATATTCGATGGCTTTTTCAAACGCACTGTCGTTGGTGGCTATTGATGCCATGTTTTGATACATTTGGGCAAAGTTCAAATGGGGTTCTGAAAGCACTTTCTCATATTCATCAAGTGCTTTCTGATAATATTCCAGGGCTTTTTCGTAATTGAAGTCCTTTACGTAGGCTACCCCCAAATTTTGATACGCACGACCAATTGAAAAAGCATTGTCAGGATCTGTTCTTAGAACTAAATCTAGGGACTTTTGCGCATACCTAATGGCCATGGTACTGCTGTTCATGTATGAATAGGCAACGCCAATATTATTGTAGTTGTTCAGTAGACGAGCATCGCTGTCGTCGGTGGTTTGTTCATTTATATTGATGGCCTTTTCCAGCTGAATGACGGCTTCTTGTAAATTTCCTTTTAACAATTCAATGGTACCATAATTGTGATATGCCTTTGCGTATTGTACATGGAGTGAGTCAGCATGAGCATTGTGTAGCAAGCGAAGAGCTGAATCATTGTATAGGGAAGCATTTTTTAAGTCCCGAAATTTCCATGAAATTCCTGATAAATAGCTGTATATATCAGCCTGGGTTTCCCATTTGTTTAATTTCTTGTAGTACATAAGCACCTCTTCAAAGTTGCTAAACGCACTATCGTAGTTTGCAGAAGTAAAATAAGAATGGGCTATTTCAAAAATCTTTTTTGCCTGAATGGAGTCGTCAATAGTTGAAAGGTCTTGCGATAGCCTGGTTGAACTCTTGATTTCATTGTGAATTTGGGCATAGCTCAGAGTCAGGGAATACCAGCTCATTACAGCTACTAAAAATAATCCTCTATGCATTAGCAATGTGTTTAATATTATGGTATTAGGTTTTGGCTTGTCAAAGATAAGGATTTATTTGAAATTGGACATGGCTGTTCCATATTCTGCAATGCCGAAAAAAGGCGGCTTGATTTCAAGCCGCCTTTTTTATCACACAGAAAAAATCTAATCTTCTTCTTTTTCCGATTCCTCGTATTCTTTCAGCAGTTTTTCCTGAACATCAGTAGGAACCTGCTGATAAGCATCGTAGGCCAGGCTGAAAGTACCCCGACCTGAAGTTAGCGCACTTAAAGAAGTAACGTATTTACTCATTTCGGCACCCGGAACCTTGGCTTTTATGATTTGATTTTTCCGGGCCGACTCCATGCCCATAATAATGGCACGACGACCTTGTAAGTCAGTCATTACGGCACCCATCATATCTTCAGGAACACTGACTTCTAAATTATAAATGGGTTCCATAATTTTAGGCCCGGCCGATTTGAAGGCTTCGATGAATGCAAAACGTCCGGCGAGTTTAAATGAAATTTCATTTGAATCAACCGGGTGCATTTTTCCATCGTAAACATACACAACGATGTCGCGTGCATACGATCCTGTTAAAGGTCCTTCGGTCATGCGTTCCATAATCCCTTTTAGGATGGCGGGCAAAAAACGCGCATCAATGGCACCCCCCACGATACTATTTTTAAAAATCAGTTTTCCTCCCCACGGTAGTTCGTGTTCTTCGGTTCCTCTTACGGGGAAATCGGTAGGATCCTGATAACCTTCGAAGTAGGGCTGAATGGCCATGTGGACTTCGCCAAACTGACCCGATCCACCCGACTGCTTTTTATGACGGTAGTTGGCACGGGCTGCTTTGGTAATGGTTTCGCGGTATGGAACTTTTGGGGCAAAGGTTTCAACATCCACTTTGTACACGTTTTTCAAATACCATTTGATGGTATTCAAATGGAATTCTCCCTGCGATTTGATCAACATTTGCCTCAATTCGCGTGAAAGTCCTACCGAAATGGTAGGATCGGTTCGGTGCATTTCGTTTAATGCACTTGCGACCTTTTCATCATCAGTTGAATTTTCGGCCTTCACAGCAACTGTATAAAGCTCTGTTGGCAGGTTAAGTTCTTCAAAGCGATCGTCTCCAAATTTGGGATCCATTAATGAATCACCGGTTTTGATATCTTTTAATTTAATGGCAATGGCAATGTCTCCAGCCATTACTTTATCTACTTTTTCACGGTTTTTACCATTTAAAATGAACAGTTGCGATAAACGTTCTTTATGACCGTTGCGTGGGCAAATCAGGTCGGTACCTTCGGTGAGTGTACCTCCCCAAAGTTTAAAGAAAGTTACTTCTCCCAGGTGCTGTTCGACAGAGGTTTTGAAAACAAACATTCCTACCGGATCCTGAGTGCTACACGAAAAAACCTTTCCGTCTTTAGTTTTTACGGCAGGCATGGCTAAAGGTGAGGGACACGAATTATTAACGAAGTCCAGGATGCGGGTGATGCCAATACCATGTTTGGCCGATGAGCACATTACCGGAAATATGGTTCTGGTGGTAAGTCCTTTACGGATACCTTCACGCATCTCACTCAGTGACAATGTGTCGTTTTCAAAGTATTTCTCCATCAGGGCTTCGTCCCCTTCTGCAGCTCTTTCAACCAATGCCAGGTGGAGTTTTCCTGCTTTATCCTGTTCTGAAGCCGGGATTTCTGTAATCACGGGTTCTCCACCACCTTCATTGAATTTAAGCTGTTTCATCAGCACCAGGTCGATGATGGTACTAAAACCTTCTCCCGGATTTACCGGATACTGTATCACAGTGACTTTATCTCCAAAATAATCCTTCAATGCAGTAACTGTTTCTTCAAAATTGGCACTATTGTGGTCGAGTTGGTTGATGGTAAATACAACAGGTGATCCGGCAATTTCTGTTTGTTTCCAGGCAGTTTCGGTGGTAGCTTCCACACCCGACTGGCCATTCACGAGCATCAGGGCGGTATCGCAAACCCTGAGTGCCGCGATAGTTTCGCCAACATAATCAGAAAAACCAGGAACGTCTACAATATTAATCTTGTTGTCGTTATAAGTTGTATAAAGCAGTGAAGAGTGTACCGAGTGTTGACGCTCGATCTCGATTGGCCTATAGTCGGAAACAGTATTGTGGTCTTCAACAGTACCCTTCCGGTTAATTATTTTTCCCTCAAACAGCATAGACTCGGCCATAGTAGTCTTGCCGGATTTCGCACCTCCAATCAGTGCAATGTTTCTGATGTTTTTTGTTTCGTATACCTTCATCCTTTTATAAATTAATATTGTTTATAACTATTAAAATCAATGTGGATATTTCGTAGATGAATCCGATTAATTAGAAAATGTCTTCGGAAAATATCCTTAGCATTCAGCTTGTTAACAACAAAGGGGGTTTTTAACAAGAAGGCAAATGTAATAAATTAACTGTTAGTGGCATAGCTCTTTTCTTATTTAGAGCGTGTCTAATATGAACCTTAATCCATGTAGGATATTTCTGTGGATCCAGGGGGGATTGAATATCAAACTGCCTCCATACCTAAAGTAAGTTCTCCAACCGTAGGTAGGTTCACCTACCGTAGGTAGGTAAACCGGCAGTCAAGCTATCGAAAAAGGAACGGACGGATAACGTCAATCCCTAAATATGATTGCCCCTATTTTTTAATTATTCAACA
>Ga0210046_1001860_pt1 | contig 15624 bp, 6 predicted proteins | sample CryGeyCG2114_250_FD_185461 | JGI IMG/M metagenome (GOLD analysis project Ga0210046, IMG submission 185461) | Groundwater microbial communities from aquifer - Crystal Geyser CG18_big_fil_WC_8/21/14_2.50 (SPAdes) (version 2) | ecosystem: Environmental > Aquatic > Deep subsurface > Groundwater ... | reverse complement strand
AATTCCTAATTCCTAATTCCTAATTAATATTTTGGTACTAAACACATAACAACTAACTAACAAAGGAGAAAAGTCATGAAAAAACTTTTCATTTTAATGATACTTATGGGTTTGATGCAAGTGTCGCAAGCTCAAAAGTTAATCGAAAGTTTCGACAATGCTGTTGGACCGGTTTTTTTGGATCCACCGGTGTTGAACGATAACTTTTTTACAAACGGTCCAGGCTCTTATTGCCTTTTAACTACTGATACCTCACACGTTGAAGGTACCGGCTCGATGAGAATTGATTATCATATTCAAGCTTCAGACGGTTGGGGAGGATATGTTGTAAGAACAACTTACAAACCTGGTTTTACTGACTCGGTTGCTTATATGGATATGTCAGGCGGTACTCATCTAAGACTTCGCTATAAAGTTCTTAGCCCTGCTCTTATGACTGTTGCAGGGGCTACTACCATTGAATTTAAAATGGCGGAAATTGATGCCGCTGGTAACCGTGACCTTTGGTTACACAAAATTGCAATTGATTTTAAAGATGCTACCTCTGATTGGTTAGAGGTTGATATCCCGCTCGAAAAAAATACTGATAATACTAAAGGTTTCTCACTTCAGTTTGGAGACGGCGATAAAGAATTACAACTTGAGCATATTAAAGGTTTTGAATTTGCTTTAGTTTATGGAACTACCGGCGGTGATACTGCCGTAACTTCTACGGGTTCTTTACTTTGGGATAATTTAACCCTCGAAGGGAAAAGATCTATCGCTACCGTATTCTTTGCCGGAAAAGCTCTACCTGCAGCTTTAGGTGTTCCATGGGCTTGGGGGCAATCAACTATTGAGATGGTTGAAGGCGCCGGTCGTGTTGCTGAATTAAATGCTCTTAAGTGGGTTCAAGGAAATGAATGGAGCAATGGATGGACAGGAATCGGCTTTAATATTAGTCCGGCTTTTGATATGTCATGGTCGTGGTCAATTGACTCACTGAAATTCTGGTTAAAAGTGCAAGAAGGTACCGGTGCGCTTCGTGTGCAGTTCGAAAGCGGTGCTGCTAAAATCGGTAAAGTTTTCACACCAACTACTGATAACGAATGGCATCAATATATAATCGCTTTAAATGACTTTGTTCCTCAAGACGGCACAACCGGTTTTGACTCGACTAAAGTAGGTGTTCTAGGCTTTATGGCGGAAGCTTCCGGTATCGCCGGCAAAGTTATCTATATGAGTGAAATTTGGACGGGGAACCCGAAGATTGATGTTGTCCCTCCGAAAGCAGTTGCATCACTTGATGTTGTTCCGGGGCAATATTCAAACTTAATTACCTGGACAGACGTGCCTAACGAAACAGGTGAAGCGTATGACATTTATTATTCAGAACAACCTATTGCAGATATCGCTAATGCAAAACTTCTTAAGGGAAACGTTCCTGAAAACACTCAAATTGTTGAGCAAATTCTTCGCACTCCTTTAACAGATCAAAGCCTTACTTATTATTATGCTATTGTCTGTAAAGATGCTTTTGTTAATTTTTCTCCTGTTACATTCCAGAACACTCCTACCGCAAACAATGGAAAGGGTGTTCCTACAATCGCAAAAACTGCTCCGGCTAATTTTGTTGCAGATGGTGATTTGAGTGAGTGGGCAGGCGTTCCTGAAATCAGAATTATTCGTTCTGAAGGAACCGGCTTCGACGCTCCAAGCGGTTTACATGACGGAGACGATGATTATAGTGTTATAGCTCATTTAGCCTTTGATCAAGATTATCTTTACTTTGCCGCTGATGTTACCGATGACATTTATGGCTGGAGTCTGAGACATGGTGATCCATGGATGAATGACGCTATCAATTTATATATCGGATTGTTTGACGCAAATACCACAGGTACGTTTACTAGCTTTAAACGCGGAGCTACTCCTCATTACGAAATCCGCTTTGACGAGGAAAGAGTTACAACTGCCAATAGCGACAGTTTGGTATATCCAGGTGCAAATTATTACTTCGGTCAAAAATCACTCTCTTCAGGTTATTACTTTGAAGCTAAGATTGCTTTAGCTGATCTTGCAACCAAACGCAATGCAAGTTATTCCGGTGACCTCGATGATGTTTTTCATCCTGTTGAAGGAATGAAAATCGGCATTGATTTTTCATGTAATGATAGAGATAATGGCGCCGATAGAGAATTAGTTTTCTGCTATTCTCCGTTTAATAATGATCAATCTTGGAGTGATCCTTCAAGATGGTTATGGACCTGGATCGGAGAAAAAATGACAGTTGGCGTTGAAGATGAAGCGAACAACAATGTTGTAAATAGTTTCAACTTAGCTCAAAATTATCCTAATCCATTTAATCCATCTACAAAAATTTCTTATGCTCTTCAAAGCCCTGAATTGGTAACCTTGAGAGTGTTCGATGTTCTTGGACGTGAAGTTGCAATGTTGGTTAATCAGCATCAATCTGCCGGGAACCATACCGTCAGCTTCAATGCCAGCAGCCTTGCAAGCGGAATGTACTTCTACAAATTAGAAGCAGGTTCATTCCAAAGTATCAAAAAAATGATGTTACTTAAATAGTTCATTCTATCCCCGCTTATACTTAAATTATATAAGCGGGGCTTCTTTATGTTTTCGAGAATTAATAATTTTTTTAGGAAGAAAGACGTATGCAAACTACATATTCACTGAAGGAAAAATTTCTCTTCGGTCCGGGAGAAACAGCAAAAAAGAGTATTCTTTTTTCTCTTTTCCTTTTCGTTTTTTCAGCCACTATATTTGCCGGGCAAACCGGAAAAATTTCCGGTAAAGTTGTTGATGCGGAAACCGGTGAAGCGATCATCGGGGCAAATATAGTTATTGAAGGAACTTTTTTAGGAGCTGCCGCCGATTTTGACGGCTATTATTTCATTAATAATATTCTTCCCGGTGAATATCGAATTGTTGCAAGCGCTGTTGGATATCAGAAAGTTTTCGTTCAAAAAGTTAATGTTAAAATTGACTTGACGACAAAACTTGATATCAAACTTTCACCTCAGACTATTAATATTGGCAGTGAAGTTGTTATTACGGCTGAACGAAAGTTGGTTCAAAAAGATTTAACATCTACCTCGGTAACGGTTTCTGCCAGCGATATCAAGATGATGCCGGTCGAAAATATTAGTCAGATCATCAACTTACAAGCGGGTGTTGTAGATGGTCACTTCCGCGGCGGTCGTTCAGGCGAAGTTGCTTATTTAGTTGATGGAGTTTCAGTTACCGATGCATTCAACGGCGGATTCGGTATCCAGCTTGAAAATAGCTCCATACGCGAAATGGAAGTTATCAGCGGTACGTTTAATGCTGAATATGGACAGGCAATGTCGGGCATCGTTAATATTGTTACACAAGACGGTTCTTCCAAGTTTAGTATGAATGCCTCTGCTTATGTAGGTAACTCCTACACAACTCACACAGATGTCTTTAGAAACTTAGATAAATTTGCTGCAATTAAAACAAAAGATTTTCAACTTAGCCTCAGTGGTCCTGCTGAAGTTTTAGATAATTTATCCTATTTTGTTACTGCCCGCTATTATAAAGACGAAGGAAATTTGTTCGGTAAACGGGTCTATCTGGTTACCGATGACGCAGCAATAAAAATAAACAACCCGTTTAACCCTGATCAATTTTTTGTTCTTGACAGCCATTCAGGAGACGGTGCAGATGTTGCGATGAATCCCTACGATAAGAAATCTCTTAATGCAAAATTAACTTACACCGCGAAACAATTTAAATTTAGTTACAGCTATTTTGGAGATGCGAGTAACAGCAGAGGGTATGATCATTATTGGTCATGGACTCCAGACGGTACAATGAAGCATTATGGGTTTAGTCACATGAATAGTTTTTCGATCACTCATGTTCCTTCACAGAGTACTTTTCAATCGCTTAAGTTTAATTCTAATTATTTCAATTATCAGGGGTATCTTTACTCCGATCCTTATGATTCCCGTTATGTTTCCTTAACCAAAGGCGCGCCGAAATCGGGTTATACATTTCAACAAGGTGGAAACCAGGGAGGCAGATACGCAAGACAAACACTTACAAACATTATTCAGTGGTCAATTAACTCCCAAATATCAAAGGAACACAAAATAGGCGCCGGCATCGAAGGACGTTTCCATGCCATTTATAACCACAGCTCGGATCTAGTTGATAAAGATGAAAATGATTCCCTCTTTACGCCCTGGTATCGTAATCTTGGTTCACAGGGGAACCAGGAGTATACAAAATATCCGAAAGAATTTGCCGCTTACCTCCAGGACAAAATGGAATATGACATTATGATTATCAACGCTGGATTGCGTCTTGATTATTTTGATCCCAACTCGGAACTGCCTGCTGATTTGAGAAATCCATCTAGATTAACAAGCAATGCTAACTTCCCGGGTTATGGGTTAAGAGTAAAAACCAGCAAAAAATTTCAACTTAGTCCACGTCTGGGAGCTTCTTTCCCTATTACCGATCAAGGAATAATCCACTTCTCTTATGGGCATTTTTTCCAGATCCCAAGTTTCGAGAATTTGTTTTCCAACTCTGATTATCTCGTAACGCAAGCATCCGGACTTTCGCAGGTTACCGGAAATCCCGATTTGAAACCTCAAAAAACGATCATGTATGAAATAGGTTTACAGCAAGTTATTTTCCCGAATGTTTCTTTGAATACCTCAATTTATTATCGTGATATTAGAAATTTGTTAGGCACCGAAATTCTGAACACGTACGAAGGTGTCCGCTATGCCCGATTCGTAAACAGAGATTATGGAAATGTTCGCGGTTTTATCGTAACGCTTGAGCGAAGATTTGTTGATTTTTTTGGAGCGAAGTTTGATTATACTTACCAAATAGCTGAAGGCAACGCTTCGGATCCAATGTCGGTTTTTAATAACCATCAAACCAATCCTCCTATTGAAGCAAATAAAAAAGTTGTTCCGTTAAATTGGGATCAACGTTCTACCTTAAATCTTTCACTCACCGTCGGGCAGCCGGGAGATTGGAGTGTCGGATTAATCCTCGGTTACGGTTCAGGATTTCCTTACACTGAAAGCGATAGAGTTTCTAATGGTGTTCGTTTTGAGAACGGCGGTATTAAACCTCCTACTTATAATGTTGATCTCAGGGCAGAAAAAACTTTTGATCTTTATGGCGTAAGGCTCAATACGTTTGTGTTGATCTACAACCTTCTTGATACAAAGAATGAATATGGCGTAAATTCTGCTTCCGGTCGTGCGAATGTTGATATTTTCACCTACGAAGCAAGCCAGATTATTGGCTTAAATACAATTCAGGAATATTTGAATAACCCAACATCCTTTTCATCGCCACGTCAGATCAGATTTGGTATGCAATTCGGAATATAGGATAAACAGGAGTCACCCTTATGAAAAACAGTACATCCATTTTTCTCTTTTTTCTAATTGGCGGTTTAACCCTGTTTGCTCAGGTTGATCCGCAGGTACAATTATACAGAGAGGACGAGAGAGGAAATTTTAGATACGAAAAAGAAAGTATCATGGACGGGAATCTCGTTCGAACACTTTTTAAAAATACTACCGAAGTAGCTCACTGGCCCTTTCAACCTTCAGGTGAATGGCCTAAAGGTTCCGGTCATCCATACATTGATGGAGTTACTGTGTTAATTGCTGCACAAACCACCGCAGCTAACGGGCAAATTATTCATCCGGTAGAAGCAAGCTACCGCGAGGAAATGGATATAGACCCGGTAAACGGTGAAATCTGGGGGCTTGAACCTCTTCCCGGTTATGCCAATTCTTCTTCGACCAAACCGGCAATGAGCATTGATAAAACTTCATGGCCCTCAGTTTGGCCTAAAGCTACTTTTCGATATGATTATCCAGCCGCTGATGCAGAAAGATGGAACGGTCATTGGTATGGCTATTTTGGACTCGATCAGAAGAACGCTGACTTTGAAACATTCTTTGTTGTTGATGACAACAGGGATGGTGAATTCAGAAGAGCCCCTTACAGCTATTTCCCAATAAAGTCTGATACATTGTGGGGCGGACTTGGAATCCGCGTTGAAGCAAGGGGTTTCCAATGGTCGCACGTTTTAGCTGAAGATATTATTTTCTGGCATTATGATATTGTGAATGTTTCCGATTATGATTATGACAGCACTTGTTTCGGATTTTATTCCGATCCGGGTGTCGGCGGACCAAGCAGCGGCGGTGATGATGTATGGTATGAAAAATATTTGGATTTGACTTATGCATGGGATCACCAGGGTCTTGGGGTTCCTGGTGGTTGGACTACAGGTTATTACGGTTACGCTTATCTTGAAAGTCCCGGTAACGCTACGAACGGGATCAATGATGATGATGACGTTGATGCGTTTGGCGTTCCAATGATAGATGAAAGAAGAGATGACAATATTGATAATGACAAAGACTGGGTTCCTTATTTAGATGTTAATAACGACGGAAATTGGGATCCGGTTACCGAACCTGTGAATAATGATGTTGGTAAAGATGGGGTTGGACCTTACGATCCTCAATACACTGGACCGGATGAAGGTGAAGGCGATGGAATACCAACTGACGGAGAACCAAATTTTGATAAAACCGACAAGGATGAATCGGATCAGATCGGTTTGAATGCGGTCTCCTTAGTAGAACTTGCAAAAACGGAAAACAATCCCTGGCCTAAGTGGGATGAGACCGTTTGGAAAACAATGACGGGAGGTTTTAAAGATACTTCCATTCAAAATACAAACGTAAATATTGTATTCTCCTCCGGACCTTTTCCCTTAAAAAAGGGATTAAGAGAAAGGTATTCTATGGCGTTGGTTTTTGGAAGTGATAAAGACGATATGATCTTCAATAAAGAAACGGTTCAGCAGATATATAATGCAAATTACAATTTTGCAAAACCACCAATAACCCCTGCTCTAAAAGCAGTCGCCGGCGATAAAAAAGTGTTTCTCTTTTGGGATAAAAAAGCTGAAGAATCAAGAGATCCGTTTTTAGGATATGAACAGAACAATCCTTCACTAGGATATAAAAAGGATTTCGAAGGGTATCTCGTTTATAAAAGTAGAGAACCTGAATTCCAGGATATTAAAGTAATAACCGATTCAAAAGGAAGTCCGAAGTTCTGGAAACCGATCGCTCAATTCGATCTCATTGATAGTATTTCCGGTCCTGACCCGGTTGGTGTAAACGGCGCCCGATTCTGGAGAGGTTCTCAAACAGGTTTACAAAATTCCTATGTTGATACTGATGTAAAAAACGGTGAAACTTACTACTACGCTCTCGTTTCGTACGATATGGGAGATCCCGCATTCGGTACTACAGGTTTACAACCTTCTGAATGTACAAAAATTATCTCGGTAGATTATGCCGGGAATCTGCAATTTGTTGATATTAACTGCGCAGTAGTTACACCAAACGCTCCGGCCGCCGGTTATGTTCCACCCCAAGTTGTCGGAAGTCTTGATCAGGTCAGCTCTGGCATCGGCACCGGGTCTATTGTGGTGAATGTGTTGAATCCGGATGAAATAGTGGACGGTGCTGCATACTCGGTCAAGTTTAAGTCAGATTCGCTTATCTATAGTTATAAGACAAAATCTTATGATGTAATTCGTTCGTATCAAGGAGTTGATACAACTATTCTTAGCGGTGTAGATTCTACCTTCTTTGGACTTAGTAAAATGAGTTCCTCTTTTGACGGTATATCTATTTCAGTAGTCAATGATTCCGGTCTTGCTCTTGATATCATGAAAAGCGGCTGGGTAAAGGGAAAGAGCAATGCCAATCTTATGCTAACTCAGGATATTACGCCGAACGGAGTAAAATGGCCTGCCGATTATGAGATTGAATTCTTCGATCATGTTGTTGATACGACATATATTAAGCAAGGTGCATATGTAATTTTGCCGGTTAATTTCAGAATTAAGAATATTACCGAAGGACGGTATATTAAAATGGCGATGACTGATCCTGATAAATCAGGTACATTAAGCCTTGGAGATGAGTTAAGAATTCTTGAGTTCAAAACCCCTACCAAATTTGGTACGGTTTGGTCAATCTTCTATTCGCTTCCGTGGGATCCAACTGCAGCATTAGTTGACCCTGCAGCAGGGGACATTTTTAGAATTACTACTATCCGTCCGTTTTTCAACAATGATGCTTTTACTTTCACAACAAAAACCGCATCATCAAATAATGAGAAAGCAAAAACCGATCTTGAAAAAATATCGGTTGTCCCAAATCCTTATTTAGGTGGAGCCTCATGGGAAAAAAGAAACTTAAACTTTACCGGTCGCGGTGAACGTAAAATTGATTTCATTAATCTTCCGGCAAAATGTGAAATAAGAATATATACGATGTCCGGTTATTTAGTGAAAACATTATCAAAAGATTCAGCTCCCGGAGACGGCGCTCTTTCATGGAATCTTGTCTCTGATGATGGAATGGATATAGCCTACGGCATTTACGTTTACCACGTCAAAGCTGAAGGCATCGGCGAACATATTGGCAAATTTGCGGTAATTAAATAAGGTGGAAATAACTATGAAAACATTAATAAAACTTACACTTCTTTTATTCATTGTTGTTGGAAACACCTTTTCTCAATCTGCTAAAGATGTTTCAAAGAAAGGGACGGTTGCAGCTCCTTTCCTTTCGATTAGTCAAGGTGCAAGAGCCACGGCAATGGGCAGCGCTTTTGTTTCTCTTGCAGATGACGCAAGCGCAATTTATTGGAACCCTGCCGGATTGGCAAAACTACAAGGTACCGGGGTAATGTTTGACAGAACCTCATGGTTTGCAGACGTTAATTATAACTTCGTTGCAGGGTTTATTAATCTAGGTGAAATGGGAACCCTGGGGCTCAGTTTTACTTCTTCCGAATATGGCGATATGAAAGTTACCACTATTGATCGGCCGGAGGGAACGGGAGAACTTTTCTCCGCTACCGACGCGGTCTTTGCAGTATCTTATGCTATGAACCTGACCGATAATTTCGCAATTGGATTTACTCCCAAAATTGTTTACCAATCAATCTGGAAAATGAACGCAGCCGCTATTGCGGTAGACCTTGGCGTTCAATACGTTACTCCTTTTGATGGAATCATTTTAGCAATGTCTATTTCTAATTTCGGAACCAAGATGAAACTTGGAGGAACTTCAAATCTTCTTCTTGTTGACCTCGACCAAACAACATCCGGAAACAATGATAAAATTCCCGGAAATCTTCAAACAGAAGATTGGCCGCTGCCACTCAATTTCAGAGTTGGGCTTGGCTACAGTTTTCACATTGGCGAGGAAAACAAAGTTACGGTTGCGCTTGATGCATTGCACCCAAGTGACAATTATGAAAGTATAAACGCAGGCGCAGAATACGGATACAATGATTTCCTCTTCCTGCGAGGTGGATATAAATCATTATTTCTTGAAACGTCCGAAGAATCTTTTGCTCTGGGATTTGGTGTTAAGCAAGCGTTGTTAGACAATCTTGCCATCAAGTTTGATTATGCATTTCAAAAATTTGGCAGATTAACAAATATCCAGAAGTTTACGGTTGGGATTGCTTTTTAAATAAGGCTTATGAGACGCACCGTAGTAGTCAATAGTCAATAGTCATTGGTCATTGGTCATTAGTCAGTTGCAAAATATTTGTTTTTCAAGTTACTGACTACTGACCAATGACTACTTCAATAAAGTGCGTCTCTTTTTATCTTTTTTTTAATACAAAAAGGTTCTTTTTAATAAAGTTATTGTTCCAACATTCATCAATCAACTGATTTTCTAATTTTTTTCCTGATTGCAGTTAAATATTCAGGTGGTGGAAAAAGAGGAATGATTTTAATGAACAGTTCTGTGTTTAAGATATGCAAAAACTTTGTCTAAAAATATTAATACTGTTTATCCTCTTCTTCACCTACGGAGAATTGACCACCGCGCAATTCCGTTCTTTTGCGTTTGAGCGGCTTACTATTGAAGACGGATTATCCAACAATTCCATTAATTGTATATTACAAACCAGAGACGGGTTTTTGTGGATCGCTACAAAAGATGGGCTGAACCGTTATGACGGGCAATCGTTTAAAATATTTAAAAACATTCCGCTGGATTCAACTTCTCTGCCGGAAAATTATGTGATGAGCTTGCTGGAAAGTCGCGACGGGACGCTTTGGGTTGGCACTTGGGGCGGGGGGGTATGTAAATATAATTCAATGTATGAAACATTTATGCGGAGTGATTCACCTTCCCCATTAGATGATTATATTCAATGCCTTTTTGAAGACAATCAAAATAATATTTGGTACGGAACAACAACCGGCGGTCTTAATAAATTGAATCGAAAGATGGGTAACATTCATTCTTACAATAAGAAGCCCAGCAGCAAAATGCAGTTTCCAGCGGATAATATTACCTTTATTACCGAAGATAAAAAAGGATTTTTGTGGATGGGTACTTGGAACGATGGATTGATCCAATTCAATCCGCAGAAGGAAACCTTTAAACAATTTACACACGATGTTTCGAACATTCACTCGATTGCCAACAATGGTGTCTGGCATCTTTTAAATGATGATGAAAAATATCTTTGGTTGTCAACTTTTTCCGGAGTTGATTTATTAAATTTAAATACGTTTGAAATTACTCACCAGCCAAATTTTTCCACTGAAGAAAAAAGTCATTTGACCACCCCTATCAGACAAATACTGAAAGACCATTTTGGTAAATATTGGATTGGGACGTATGACTATCGCGGATTATTTTATTATGATAAATTCCCAGATAAAAAACAGCTTAATGGAAACGTGCTTAGTGCGTTTCTTAATGAAGAAGACAATCCTAAGTCTCTCTCCTCAAACCGTATCCGTTGGATGTATGAAGACCGAAACTTTAACATTTGGATTGGTACGGAAGACGGCTTGAACGAACTTCCCGCTACAAAATCGTTTGTTCAATACAGACGTTTTCCCCTACGAAAATCAAGTCTTGGAGGTAATGTTGTCAGCAGTATTTGTGAGGGAAAAAATAATTCTTTATGGGTTGGTTTTGGAGGCGGAGGATTTGATAAGATTGATCTTAACACCAACGCTATTTCACATTTTAATCATTACTCGGATCAACAACACGGCTTGTCAAATTATGATGTTGTTACCATCTACGAAGATAAAAAAGGATCTGTTTGGATCGGAACAAGATATGGAGGGCTGAATCTTTTTAATCCGCAAACCGAAAAATTTAAACACTATCTGAACGACTTAAAAAATCCGAACAGCATAATTTCAAATTGGGTGCAGCAAATTTTGGAAACCCGGCGCGGGCAATTACTAATCGGGACAAATGACGGTCTGCAAATATTTGATCGCGAAAAAGAATTATTCACTTCTTACAATCCGGTTATAAAAAATGATTCCAATTCTTTTCCGTTGACACTTTCAGTAAATGCTTTGTTTGAAGATAGAGAGGAAAATCTTTGGATCGGAACCTGGCTTGAGGGACTGTTTCGTTATTCGCCGAACGAGCAAAAATTATATCATTATGTTCCCGATGTTAGAAATCCTTTTAGTTTAAGCTCAAGTAAAGTTACAACAATCATTCAAGATTCAAAAGGATTTATTTGGGTGGGAACTCACAGTGGTGGTGTTAATAAGTTTGACAAAAAAACAGGTAAGTTTTATCATTTCTCTACGTATAACGGACTTCCGAATGATGTGGTCTTCGGTGTTCAAGAAGACAAAGGCGGCAATTTGTGGGTGAGCACTTTAAATGGACTGGCAAAGTACTCGCCTATTTCAAACACTTTCCGGGTTTATGATGTGTTTGACGGACTCGTCCATAATCAATTTAATTGGCGTGCTAGTTACAAAAGTAAATCGGGCAAAATGTACTTCGGTGGAATAAATGGGTTTGTCGCCTTTTATCCTGATTCAATTGTTGTTGATACAATCATTTCTCCTGTTGCGTTCACCTCTTTTAGAGTCTTTGATAAAGAAGCCGCACTTCCGAAAGCGCTCGCTTCAACCAAAGAAATTGTTTTACAGTATGATCAAAATTTTATTTCAATTGAATATGCTGCATTGGACTTTTCGCCAAATCAAAAGCATAACTTTGCTTATATGTTGAAAGGAGTTGATCCAGTTTGGGTGAATGCCGGCAGGCGCACTACTGCCTTCTATACCGATCTTCAGAACGGCAAATATACTTTTTTTGTTAAGGCAAGTAATGCTGATAATGTTTGGAGTGAGCCAATTTCACTTTCAATTATTGTGCTTCCGGCATGGTGGATGACATGGTGGTTCCGCCTGATGGTGATTGTCGTAGTTATTCTCTTCGGAATTTTGATTTATGAGTATCGTGTGAATCAGTTGCTAAAAATTGAACGAATACGTTATGATATTGCAAGTGATTTACATGATGAAATTGGAAGTAACCTAAGCAGCATTAGTGTAGATGGCCAAATGTTGCTGCGAAGTAATACGCTTAATCAAATTGAGCGCGAACTCTCTTCGGATATTAGTAAAACCGCTATGGAAACAATTGATGCGATGAGAGATATTATCTGGTTCATCAATCCTAAAAACGACGCCGGCGAAGATATAATATTTAAGATGAAAGAAACCGCAGCAAAATTATTAGTCGGGTTAGAATGGTCGTTCAACTCTTCGCCCGGAATTAGGTTAGACCTGTTCAGCCTTGAAGTTAGGCGAAATATTTTTTTAATCTATAAAGAAGTATTAACAAATGTTATTCGTCATTCAGCTGCTAAAAAATGTTCCATTGATCTTTTAAAAGAACCTAATATTCTGAAAATCATAATTCAAGACGACGGGAAAGGTTTTGATATTGAGAAGGTTAAAAAGAATTATGGATTATTGAGCATCCAAAAACGGGCTGATAATATTAAAGCGGCATTGGAAGTGACGAGTAAATTGGGAAATGGAACGCTGGTTATTTTGAAAGTTTTAACGAAGTAGAATATATGAAATACAATAATTCGTTTTATTCTCAAATGATGCAAGAAATGCCACGAACGTGGTATAGTGAAACTAATTTCAATAAATTAATTTAAAGTGTTTTCTTAATTGAAAAAAGAAAAAGTCACGGACAAAAACATTATAAATATTTGGCTCGTTGAAGATAATCTTCGCTACCGTAAATCAATGGCCGGAATGATTAACTCAACCGAAGGGATGCGCTGTTCGCAAGCGTTTCTTTCGTGTGAAGAAGCGTTCTCTTTGTTTTCAAAAGAAGCTTTACCCGATGTGATCTTGTTGGATATCGGGTTACCGGGGATGAGCGGTATTCAAGGTATAGAAAAATTTAAAGAGCTTTCACCCTCAACTCTCATTATCATTCTTACAGTGTATGACGACAATGACAAAGTATTTAATGCTTTGTGTGCTGGAGCGTCGGGTTATTTATTAAAAGATTCGCCTCCTGAAAAAGTAATCGAAGCGATCAAGGAAGTTCTTGCCGGCGGCGCTCCGATGAACATGCAGATTGCTCATAAAGTGTTAGGAATGTTCGCTCAGTTTAAACCTAAAAAAGCGGATTACGGATTATCAGACCGCGAAAAGGAAATTTTGCACTATATGGTAGCAGGTTTAACGAAACAACAAATTGCCGATAAATTGTTTCTTAGTTTCCATACGGTTAACACGCACTTAAAAAATATCTACATCAAACTTCACGTAAACACACGTTCTGGGGCGGTCTCAAAAGTTTATGAAGAACATTTGTTGTAGCGCTTTTCATAATCATTTTAACAAAAACTAAATCTGCCACTGCCTTTTCTTAGAGACTGTATTATCCCATGGAACGCTCTCAGATCCCTTTGATGGCAACCTTCCTTCAGATCACTATCCGTCGCTGGCAGAAATTATTTTTAATCTCGCTGTAGAGTCATATCTTTTAAATTTCCTTCAAGATACCACGAACGTGCTATTGCGATACTTAGTTCGACAATATAATTTATTCATACCGAAAAATAAAAATTTTATGGATAAGGAAATTCTGTAAACTCCTAACCTGGTAGAACTAAAACTAAAGAGTTAGCATTCGGCAGGAAGCGGTACGCAATGGCAACATTTGCTTTTATTCATTCGATCATTTTACATACTGCCAAGTTATTTTGTCCTGAAAATATTCTTGCCGGTTTGATAGGTTCATAGTGGCGGATTTACTGCTAACTAATGACTGACTTAAAGTAAGAATTTGATGGAAGTTTACAGTGATATTTTTTTAAAATTGACACGTTCAACTAATACGGTATTTACAAACATGAAGGTTTTATTAATTCATATCAATTCACAAATAATTTCATAACACAAAGGATTAATTTTATGAAAAAGATTATGTTACTTTTTGTCGCTTGTATGGTGATGGCGGTTCCGATGAAAGCTCAAGATACGACACCGCCTGTTGTTTCTTATGCTACGACATTTGGAGCTGCAAGCACGGTGGTTGTTCAATTCAGCGAGAAAGTTGATGCTGTTACCGCATCCACAAAAACCAACTATACGATTAATAATGGGGTTACGGTATTAGATGTAAATCTGGCGTTGGGTCAGAAGAGCGTCATTCTTTCGACCACAAACATGAATGATGCCTCCTACGATCTTACGGTAATAAATGTTCAAGATACAGCGGCAAATGTGATAGCAGACAGCATTATTAGTTTTGATCAAAAAAACTTCACATCGAACAATGTTGCGTACTACCAACTTGATTCCCTTGGATATCAAGAAGCTGATACGGTTGCCGGTATTGATACGGTAATCTACGATGCAACAGGCAAGGCTGAAAACAGAGGTATTGTGAAAAATGGCCCTGTTGTTTCTGAAGGCTTTTTCGGAAATGCATTGAGTTTTGACGGCGTTGATGATTACGTTCAATTTGATACGACATCATCATTTAACAGTCCGTCCAGTGCTGTTTCCGTTTCAGTATGGACAAAGTTAGAATATTTGCCGTCAGACATGGCGGCTGGTTTTATAGGAATTTTTGATTCTCAAGGTGACCAATATGTTCTGTATTTAGACAGAGGGGCTAAGGAATTGCGAATGAAAGTTGCTACATCCGGTGGTGCGGCTCGCCCTGGTATACCAGAGTCGGCTTTAAAAACAGGAGTATGGATTAATGTTGTTGGTGTGTATGATGGCGCCTACGCAAAGATCTATTTAAATGGTGTGATGCAAGGGATCCTTCCACTTACGGGCACAGTGAATAAGGGTCAAGCGGCGTACTTAGGGAAAAACGGTAACGCGGGACCGCCTTACTTTATGGGTAGTATAGATAATGTTCAAGTTTTTAATAAAGCATTAAGTGTATCAGAGATTGTTGACATGATGCCTCCTGGTTTACGACCGGATACTACGTTGGAAGATAAAACTCCTCCGGCATTAGTCACCGGTGTAAATGTACTCAAAACTTCTCCCTACGTGAATACCATTATTTGGAATGATGTACCGAACGAAGCCCGTTCGGTGTATAACGTTTACTATAGTAAGGAACCATTTACTAAAATTTCCGACCAGGGAGTCTCACAACTTCCGCCGTATGATATAAAATTGGGCACACAAACGGCAATACACATATTGCGTTCGCCTATTACCGATCA
>Ga0210046_1001856_pt1 | contig 15643 bp, 15 predicted proteins | sample CryGeyCG2114_250_FD_185461 | JGI IMG/M metagenome (GOLD analysis project Ga0210046, IMG submission 185461) | Groundwater microbial communities from aquifer - Crystal Geyser CG18_big_fil_WC_8/21/14_2.50 (SPAdes) (version 2) | ecosystem: Environmental > Aquatic > Deep subsurface > Groundwater ... | reverse complement strand
GACCAACGGCCTGGAACGCATCAACCGCGAACTCAAACGCAGAACCCGCGTGGCTTCGATCTTCCCCAATCCGCCTTCTTGCCTGCGCCTCGTTTCGGCGCTGCTCGCCGAGTGCGACGAGGAATGGTTGACCGGAAAAATCTACTTGAATATGAACCCTTGATCCACCCAGCCCAATGAACCCTTCTGCTAACTTTTACAGAAAAGATGTTGCACAATCCGAAGCGGATTGGCGATGGCAAATTTACTGATGGCGGCCTGCGGCAGTTTTTGCACTGTCACTTTGGCCAGTTCAGGCCTGAGACTCCACAGCACGATACGCCCCACCGCATAAGGTCGCGTATTGCCTGCGGCCAACCCTTTTCTTTCCAATTGCTGCGGATAGGCAATGTCGGCGGAGAAATACAGATCGAACGGCGCGCCATTTTCGATTTGGGTCAGGAATTTACCGCTGGACCCATAGATCACTTCAACCTTGTCGGCAGGATGCTGCGCGCGGAAATTCTCCACCACCTCCGCCATGGCGAATTTGAGATCGGCAGCCGCGGCGATGGTCAGCTCTTCCGCTTTGACCGGGGTCAGCAGCGCCAAAGCAACTATAAAACAAGTGAACCGGCAAAAATGGACAGAGGGTTTCAAGGGCTATTTACAATCCGAGGTTGGAATCGTGTTCTTTCTGGTTGCGCAGAAACTAAATCATCGTGGTTGAAAATTGGCGGCGCAGCATAATTCATCGAAAACGCATGTTGGTTGGATACCCTACCTGAAAGACAGTAATTCGGCCTTATGTAGCGCGCTACATAAGGCCGATTATGTAGACCAGTTGATTATGTTGACGCTCTGCGCCCGCTATAAGCCTTGCGCTGGCGCGGAGAACGTGAAGGGGACGGTCTACATAATCCGCAACCCACTAAGGGTGGGGCGATGTTGTCGAGGTGACACTCACAGGATCATCATCGCGGCATTACCATCTCCTGTGCGGTCTCACCGGAAATCTATGACCGATCTTGCCTATCCAGGCAGTTACCCAGATCCGGAAATTATGTTGAGCATGTCGTTACATCAATAGCCGAAAACCCAGATTACGCAAGGCTCCAATGCCATGCCGCACAAAACAGTCCACATAATCGAGCAGTCTACATAATCGGCCATAGCAGCCGCTTCAGATTATTTCGAAACTTGACTGTTTAGCAGACCAGAGGGGACATCACTAAACATTATCCGCGCCATCTTTCGGCGACGGCTGAATGCTCTTGTTGGGCACAGTCAACGCAATCACAGAGTGCCCAGGAAACTTCTCTTTGAGCATCCGATGAATCTCGTCGGTGTGATCATGGGCTGCTCCGACGATGCGGTCCACACCTTCCACCATGAGGTCAGTCAGTATTCTCATCGTTTGAGCATTTCTCTGGCCCAGCTCCTTGTCCATTTGCGCGACACTCATCGGGCTACCCACTTTCTTTTCAAGCTCTTCAACCGTTGGCTGCACAACCTCCACATGGAGGTGCGAGCGTTGTTCGATCACGCTGAGCGTAGATGCCACCTCTTGTTCGAACATGGCAAGGCGCCCCAGCAAGTTCGGGTCCTTTGACTCAAAGAGGAATGCCAAGCTATCAAAATCGAGTTGTAGATGATGGAGGCCGCCCGCCATAGGCATGATGAGAATATGCCGCGCTGGATTGTTCCTATGTTCCTCAATGAATTGGTTCTTGATCGCGAGAAACTGGTTGAATGTGCGACCCAGCTCAAAGATTGCCTTATTTCCAGCAGACACCAGCTCCTTTGTCTTTACCTTTTCTAGATGAGCCGCTTGGAGCTTGAAGGCATACCACGCACCAACAAATGCCGCCACCAAGGTGGCTAATGCACCCGAAACATGCTCTAGGTAAGGAATGACTGACAGCTCTCTTGCGTAAGCCATCAGAGCGGCGCCCGCAAAAAAGAAAACAATCATTAAAACCACTTCCGTGTCACCTTTCATTGTTCTGCCCAAGGTTAACAGTTATTCGACGGATGCTACTGTCCGCATATGCATAATAGTATGGGCAAGCGCGAATGTCTCATTCACGGCATACAGCAGAAGTAACACGCCTCATTCCTGAGTTTCCGCAATGGCCGACGATGCGACGGTCTGAATCCCTGCCTTATTTAACGCTCTAACCAACTCTTTCGGTTTGCCTGATTGAGCGCAAGCTGGCGCCGGACATGCTGTTCGGCACTTGATTTGACTACAAGCTGCGCGACATGTCGCCGCGCAGGAATCCTGCCAGCGGCTGGTCTATTCCTTTTCCCAGCGCAATCACTTTGAACAGCTCGCCCATTTCGGCCGGGTGGGTGAGTTTTTGCAGTTGCGCGGCAAGCGGAGCGTAGGCGCGGGTGTCCTGCGGCGAGACGGCTTTGAGGAAATCCGTGACGCCGTTGTTGATCAGGAAGTGCGCCTGTGAGGTGTAGCCGAGAAAGTGCGCGCCGTGGTCGATGGCGGTCTCGGCAATGGCGGTGAAGTCCACATGCGAGGTGATGTCCTGCAGGCCGGGCAGATAGAACGGATCGGCGTGCGCATGGTGGCGGTAGTGGCACATCAGCGTGCCACGATTGCGCTGCGGGTGGTAGTACTCGCCCGCGCCAAAGCCGTAGTCGATGAAAATCATCGCGCCTTTGTCCAGGCGCTCGCACAGGCTGGCGATGAGGCCGCGCGCGGCGAGCGATATTTCGCTTAGATAGTCGTCGGGGACGCGCCGGCTTTTCGCAAATTCGAGCAGTGCCGGGTGGCGCGGCAGGCGATCACGCCAGATGAAGCGTGTGCCTTCCAGCGCCACGCCGCGCTCGGTGATCGCGGGTTCAGTGGGGGGGGCGGCTTGGCCGGCGCCGGGCGGGAGCAGATGAGCGGCCGGATCGGAATCGGCGTCGAGGCGCCAATGCAGCAGATGCACCGGCAGGGCATCCAGTACTTCGTTGGCGATGACCGCGCCGGAGAAATTCTCCGGCAGCGCATCCAGCCAGTGCACGCGGTCGGCGAGGTGCGGTGCTTTTTCACGCAGCAGGGCTTGCTGGCGCTGGCGCAGGTCGGCGCTGACTTCCAGTATCGAATAACTTTCCGGCAGGGTGCCGCGCGCGGCCAGTTGCGTGAGGATGTCCAGTGCCAGTTTGCCGCTGCCCGCGCCGAGCTCGAGGATGTGCGGCGCGCTGGCCCGCATCACTTCGATTAGCTGGTTGGCCAGTGCGCGCCCGAACAGCGCGGATAGCTCGGGGGCGGTGGTGAAATCACCCGCCTCGCCGAATTTGCGCGCGCCTGCCGTGTAGTAACCCAGCCCCGGCGCGTACAACGCCAGCTCCATGAAACGCGAGAACGGGATCCAGCCGCCTTGGCTGCGAATGTCCCGGCGGATCAGTTCGCACAGTTGTGCGCTGTGGGTAAGTGCATCGGCGGAGGGGGCGGGCAGTTGGGCGGGCATGGTCAGGTATAATTTGGCAGTTGCGCGAGTTTAGAGGGGAATGTGATGCAAGGCAAAACAGTGTTGGTGACGGGCGGTGCGAAGCGCGTCGGCGCGGCGATCTGTCGCCGTCTGCACGCGGCGGGCGCGAATGTCGCGATTCATTTTCGCAGCTCGGCTTATGAAGCGTTTTCACTGCGGGGCGAGCTGAACGATTTGCGCGAAGATTCCACGTTTTGCGTGCAGGCCGACTTGCTTGAACCGGCCAACCTGCCGCGCATGGTGGCGGAGGTAGTGGAACATTTCGGGCAGATTGATGCGCTGGTGAACAATGCGTCGAGTTTTTACGCCACGCCGCTGGCCGGAATCGATGCGGCGCAATGGAACGATCTGGTCGGTACCAATTTGCGCGCGCCGCTGTTGCTGGCGCAGGCGGCCGCACCGGAGTTGCGCCGCCGCCACGGCGCGATCGTCAACATCGTTGATATCCATGCCGAGCGCCCGATGCATGGCCATCTGCTGTATAGCGTGGCCAAGGCCGGCCTGACCGCGCTGACCAAAGGGCTGGCGCAGGAACTGGCACCGCAGGTGCGCGTGAACGCGGTGGCGCCCGGTGTCATCATCTGGCCCGAAGGCGAAGCGTGGAATGATGAAGAAACGCGGCGCAAGATCGTGGCGCACACCCTGCTCAAGCGCGAAGGCGAGCCGGACGATATTGCGCGCACCGTGAAGTTTCTGATCGCCGATGCGCCCTATATTACCGGCCAGGTCATCGCGGTGGACGGCGGGCGCAGCGTCAACCTTTAACAACCAATAAACCTCTCGACAGAGACGCGGAGAAAACCCCGGCAGAAACACACGAGGGTCTGGTCTTTCTCGGTGTCTCGGGGGTAAATTGTTTTGAATTTAAAATGAACGGCATCCGACCCATCCATTTCGAGCATCATTCGTCCAATTTCAACCGCCTCAAGGGCCGTCTGGAAAGTCAGGTCGGCAAGGCCATCGGCGATTTCAACATGATTGAGGACGGCGACACCGTGATGGTGTGCCTGTCCGGCGGCAAGGATTCCTACACCCTGCTCGACATTCTGCTCACCCTGCAGAAACGCGCGCCAATCGATTTTAAAATCGTGGCGATGAACCTCGACCAGAAGCAGCCGGGATTTCCGGAAACCGTGCTGCCGAATTATTTGCAGAAACTCGGCGTCGGGTTCCACATCGAGACACAGGACACCTATTCCATCGTCAAGGAAAAAATTCCAGAGGGAAAGACGACCTGCTCGCTCTGTTCGCGCCTGCGGCGCGGCATCATTTACCGGGTGGCAGGAGAGCTGGGCGCAAACAAGATTGCGCTGGGGCACCACCGCGACGACATGATCGAGACTCTGTTCCTGAATATGTTTTTCGGCGGCAAGTTGAAGGCGATGCCGCCCAAGCTGGTCACCGACAAGGGTGACCACATCGTAATCCGCCCGCTGGCGTATTGCGCCGAGAAAGACATCGCCCGTTACGCGCGCGGCATGGAGTTCCCCATCATCCCGTGCAATCTGTGCGGCTCGCAGGAAAACCTGCAGCGGCAGAATATCAAGGAGATGCTCACCGCGTGGGAGCGCCAGTATCCGGGACGAAGCCAGACCATCTTCACCGCCATGCAGAACATCAAGCCGTCGCATCTGCTCGATGCGGGCTTGTTCGACTTCAGAAATCTGCAATTGGGAACAGCGGTGGACGAAGGGGACGTGGCGTTCGACTGACAGGTTTTTTGCCTGTGCGGGTCGGACTTCAGTCAGCGCTTCCTGCCGGGTTAAAACCCGACCCACAACGATTACGCGGGGTTCACCGCCACCTTGAAGATCACCTTGCGCACCTGCCCGTTGCCAACCAGCGGCGCGTGCGCATCCTCCGGAAAGAAGATGCAGAAATAATCGGGCGGCACGGCGATCCAGGAGGCGGGCGCGTCGTGGAAGAAACGGATGTCTTTCTCCGTGCTGTGCTCGCTCATCGGATTGTGGCAATCCGCCAGCGGCTTCCAGCCCATCGTCTCGTCGCCTTCCAGTACCAGCTGAATGTCGATGTATTGGCGATGCGCCTCCAGCCGCGCCATTTCTTTTGTCTTGCCCGGAACCTGTTCCACGATGGCAATCAGATCTTCGCCGGCGATGGTATGGCGTCCCGGCGCGAGGGCGATCAAGTCGGTGGCGCGAATGTAGTCGAATGCGCGCTGGAACAGCGGGTGCAGCACGGCGTAGTGTTGGGCTTGGGATAGGTTGGCGAGAATCATTTTTGATGCGGCAGCATGAGGTTCAGGGTGTTGTCATGTTTGATGTGATGATGGTACAGGGCGGCCAACACATGGATGCCGATCAGGTAATACCCGGCGGTGCCGATCCATTCGTGCACTTCCTTGATCTGCTTGGACAGCTCTTTGTCAGTGCCGATCAGCGCGGGCAGTTCCAGGCCGAAGAACGGGATCGGCTTGCCGGCGGCGCTAAGCATGAGCCAGCCCAGAATCGGCATGACGACCATGAGGGCGTAAAGCGTCAGGTGCATGAGTTTTGCCGCGCGTTTTTGCCATGCGGGCGGCGCGGGCACGATGACCGGAGTCTGTCCGGAGAAGCTGGCGGCAATGCGCAACCAGATCAATATAAACACCAGCAGCCCCAGCGTGAAGTGCCAAGCCTTCAGCATATCGCGCGGCTCGCTGCCTTTGTCGAACAGTTCGCGCAACTCGATGCAGCTATACACGGCGATGAACAAAAGCAGCATCAGCCAGTGCAGGCCGATGGAAAGTGATCCGTAGCGGACGGGGGTGTTGTGCCAATTCATGTTTTGTCTCCTGCTTGGTGGTAGAAGGCGGCTCGGTGGACACGCAAAATCCCCCGCAGTTCGGAGAATTTCAAATAAACCGCGCCACCATGCCGTTTGCCAATTCGCCTTGCAGTTGAATCTGCACGCGATGGCCGCTGCCGGGGGCAATGGTGACTGCTTTTCCATCGAGGTTCTGCATCACTTTCAATTCGACGATGTGATTGCCGGACGGGTGGATGATTTCCAGTTTGTCGCCGACCGAGAATTTGTTCTTCACGTCGATCTCGGCCATGCCATTGGCACAGGCGACGATGTCGCCGACATATTGCTGACGGAAACTTTCCGAGTGGCCGCGCAGATAGTTTTGCTGTTCATGGGTATGGTGGCGCTCGTAGAAGCCGTCGGTGTAGCCGCGACTGGCCAGCGCGTCCAGCGCGCCAAGCAACTCCAGATTGAAGGGCCGACCTTTCATGGCGTCGTCGATGGCCTGGCGGTAGACCTGCGCGGTGCGCGCCACGTAGTAGATGGATTTGGTGCGGCCTTCCACTTTCAGCGAGTCGATGCCGATCTTCACCAGCCGCTCGACGTGCTCGACTGCGCGCAGATCCTTCGAATTCATGATGTAAGTGCCGTGCTCGTCTTCCAGCACCGGCATCAGTTCGCCCGGATGATCCTGGCGCGAGATGACGTAAACCTTGTCTGCCTCGGGATGGCGCGGCTGCGCGCCGCAATCGGACAGCGGGCTTTCGCTCAAGGCCTTGTCGAAATCGAAATCGATTTTCTGGATGTCACCCGTGCCGTCCTCGATCGCGTTATCCACTTTGTAATCCCAGCGGCAGGAGTTGGTGCAGGTGCCCTGGTTGGCGTCGCGGTGGTTGAAGTAGCCGGACAGCAGGCAACGGCCGGAATAGGCGATGCACAGCGCGCCGTGGATGAATACCTCGAGTTCGATATCCGGGCATTGCTGGCGGATTTCCCCGATCTCGTCCAGTGACAGCTCGCGCGACAGGATGACGCGGGTGAGTCCCAGCGATTGCCAGAACTTCACCGCCGCGTAGTTGACGGTGTTGGCCTGCACCGAAAGATGGATCGGCATCTCCGGCCAGCGTTCGCGCACCATCGCGATCAGGCCGGGGTCGGCCATGATCAGCGCGTCCGGCTGCATCGCGATGACCGGCGCCATGTCCGCCATATAGGTTTTCACTTTGGCGTTGTGCGGCATCAGGTTGCTGGCGACAAACAATTTTTTGCCCAGCGCATGCGCTTCAAGAATGCCGGTGCGCAATCCATCCAGGGTGAATTCGTTATTGCGCGCGCGCAACGAATAGCGCGGCTGCCCGGCATACACCGCATCCGCGCCGAAGGCGTAGGCGGTGCGCATCTTGGCCAGCGTGCCGGCGGGGAGGAGGAGTTCGGGAGTTTTCATTTCAGAACCTTACCCGCAGATTACACAGATTCACGCAGATTAAAATTGCGGAAGATACCAAAATCCGGCCAAGAGTTTTCATTGTTTCCAAATCTGCGTCAATCTGCGCAAGACATGCTTTTACGCGCGATAGCCCAGCCGCTTCAGGATTTCCATCGAAGCAGTCGCCTGATTCAGCGTGTAAAAATGCAGCCCCGGTGCGCCCCCGGCGATGAGTTTTTCGCACAGCCGGGTGACGACATCGAGACCGAAGTTTTGTATGGATTCCGCATCGTCGCCGTAGCCTTCCATGGTCTTGCGCATCCAGCGCGGAATCTCCGCGCCGCAGGTGTCGGAAAAGCGCGCGAGCTGCGAGAAGCGCACGATGGGCATGATGCCGGGCACGATGGGGGTGGTGACGCCGAGCTTGCGGGTCTCATCGACGAAGCGGAAGTAGGCATCGGCGTTGTAGAAATATTGGGTGATTGCCGAGTTGGCGCCGGCGTTGATCTTGCGCTTGAAGTTGAGCATGTCTTCGCGCGCCGAGTTCGCCTGCGGATGGAACTCGGGATAGGCCGCGACCTCGATGTGAAAGTGCTCGCCGGTCTGTGAGCGGATGAACGCCACCAGTTCGTTGGCGTAATGAAATTCGCCGATGCTGGCCATGCCGGAAGGCAGGTCGCCGCGCAAGGCGACGATGCGTTTGATTCCCATGCTTTTGTAAGTGGCCAACAGCGCGCCGATGTTTTCGCGCGTCGCGCCGACGCAGGACAGATGCGGGGCCGCGTTGCGGCTTTCAGCGTGAATCAGCTTGATGGTGTCCAGCGTGCGGTCCTGGGTGGAACCGCCCGCGCCGAAGGTGCAGGAGAAGAATTCCGGCTTGAGCGCGACCAGACGTTGGCGCACGGCAGTCAGCTTTTCCGCTCCCTCCGGCGTCTGCGGCGGATAAAACTCGAAACTAATCGGGATCAATGTGTTGCCCATTTTTTCTCACCAGAAGTTGAGCGGCGGCTGCGGACAGCGCCCAGGAAAAAATACTGTACAGAACTGCGCCCAGCACACCGGGCCAGAAACCGTCCACCACGAAGCCGCGCAGGATGGAACCGGCGAACCAGAACATCAGGCCGTTGATGATGAAAATGAACAGGCCCAGCGTGACAACAGTGGCCGGCAGCGTCAGCACCAGAAAGACGGGGCGGATCAGCGTGTTGACCAGGCCGAGGACGAAGGCCGCGATGAAAGCGGCAGCGAACCCGTCCACATGGATGCCCGGCACGAAGCTCGCCACGGCGATCAGTGCCAGCGAATTCAAGGTCCAGATGAGTAGCAGTCGTATCAGCATGTCGTTGAGTGTACCAAGTACCACCTTATCATTTCCGCACAGGCGTGTAGGTCGGGTTTCAACCCGACGCTGTTTGGCCGTCCCTCGAAACTCGCCGCAAGCGGCTCGTTTTGTCGGGCTAAAGCCCGACCTACAAATTCCTGCCTGTGCGGGAATGACGGAATCTCAATAACGATAGTGGTCGGCCTTGTACGGGCCTTCCTTCGGCACGTTGATGTAAGCCGCCTGCTGGTCGGTCAACTCGGACAATTGCGCGTTCAGCGTCTTCAATTGCAAACGCGCGACCTTCTCGTCCAGATGCTTGGGCAGGGTATAAACGCCGACCGGATATTTGTCCGAGTCACGTTCTGTCCACAGCTCGATCTGGGCGATGGTCTGGTTGGCGAAGGACGACGACATCACGTAGGACGGATGGCCGGTACCGCAGCCGAGGTTCACCAGACGCCCCTTGGCCAGCAGGATGATGCGTTTCCCATCGGGAAAGATCACGTGGTCGACCTGTGGCTTGATTTCTTCCCACTGGTATTTTTCCAGCGAGGCGACGTCGATCTCGTTGTCGAAGTGGCCGATGTTGCACACGATGGCCTGGTTCTTCATCTTCTTCATGTGGTCATGCGTGATGACGTGGAAGTTGCCCGTCGTCGTCACGAAGATATCGGCCTTGTCGGCGGCGTATTCCATGGTCACCACGCGATAGCCTTCCATCGCAGCCTGCAGCGCGCAGATCGGGTCGATCTCGGTGACCCACACCTGTGCGGACAAAGCGCGCATGGCCTGTGCCGAGCCCTTGCCCACGTCGCCGTAGCCGCAGATCAGCGCGACCTTGCCGGCGATCATCACGTCGGTGGCGCGCTTGACGCCATCCACCAGCGATTCGCGGCAGCCGTATAGATTGTCGAACTTGGACTTGGTGACGGAATCGTTGACGTTGATGCCGGGGAACTTCAGTTCGCCGCGTTCATGCATCTGGTACAGGCGGTGCACGCCGGTGGTGGTCTCTTCGGTCACGCCCTTGATTGCGGCGAGACGGGTGGAATACCAGGTCTTGTCTTGTGCCAGCTTGGCCTTGATCGCCGCAAACAGGCAGGTCTCCTCTTCCGAGCCCGGCTTGCTGATCAGCGAGGCATCTTTTTCTGCGCGCGCGCCCAGATGTAGCAGCAGTGTGGCGTCGCCGCCGTCGTCCAGAATCATGTTGGAGTAGCCGCCGTCCGCCCATTCGAAGATGCGGTGCGTGTAGTCCCAGTATTCGGTCAGCGTCTCGCCCTTGACTGCAAACACCGGCGTACCGCCGGCGGCGATGGCGGCGGCAGCGTGATCCTGTGTGGAAAAGATGTTGCACGAAGCCCAGCGCACTTCCGCACCGAGCGCGGTCAGTGTCTCGATCAGCACGGCGGTCTGGATCGTCATGTGCAGCGAACCGGTGATGCGCGCGCCTTTGAGCGGCTGGGTCTTGGCGAATTCTTCGCGGATAGCCATCAGGCCGGGCATCTCATGCTCGGCGATAGCGATCTCTTTGCGGCCCCATGAGGCCAAGTTGATGTCGGCGATGACGTAGTCTTTAGACATGATGCACTCCATTCATAATGAAAAATGAATGGGCGCCGTTGCAACATGTTGAGCCATCCCTGTCGAGCCTGGCCGAATCGAATCGGTCGCAGCGCCCCTCGGCGGGATGGGTGATACACAATATTTTTTTGTGGGTCGGGTTTCAACCCGACAGCGGTCCGAAACAACAAACCCGTCGGGTTGAAACCCGACCCACACAACCAGATTTACAGCCCTGCGTCTGCGCGCAATGCCGCAGCCTTGTCCGTGGCCTCCCAGCGAAATTCCGGCTCTTCACGACCGAAGTGACCGTACGCCGCCGTCTTCTGATAGATCGGGCGCAGCAGGTCGAGCATCTGCACGATGCCTTTCGGACGCAGGTCGAAATGTTTCTGCACCAACTCGGCGATTTTTTCGTCCGAAATTTTTCCGGTGCCGTAAGTGCTGACCATCACGCTGGTGGGACGCGCCACGCCGATCGCGTAGGAAATCTGGATCAAACACTTGTCGGCCAGGCCCGCAGCGACGATGTTCTTCGCCACATAACGTCCGGCGTAAGCGGCGGAACGGTCCACCTTGGACGGATCCTTGCCGGAGAACGCACCGCCGCCGTGCGGGGCTGCGCCGCCGTAGGTGTCCACGATGATCTTGCGCCCGGTCAGCCCGCAGTCGCCCTGCGGGCCGCCGACCACAAAGCGTCCGGTCGGGTTGACCAGGTATTTGATCTCACCCTTGATCAGTTCCTTGGGCAGGATTGGTTTGATGATCTCCTCGATCGCGGCTTCGCGAATCTGTTCCAGCGTCATCTCCGGCGCGTGCTGGGTGGAGAGCACCACGGTGTCGATGCGGTCAGGCACGCCGTCCACATATTTCACGGTGACTTGCGATTTAGCATCCGGGCGCAGCCAGCTGAGGCGGCCATCGTGGCGCAACTGCGCCTGGCGCTCGACGATGCGGTGCGACAGGTGGATCGGCAGCGGCATCAGCACGTCGGTCTCACGGCAGGCATAGCCGAACATCAGGCCCTGGTCGCCCGCGCCCTGGTCGAGGCCGTCGTCGTAGGCCTTGTTCACGCCCTGGGCGATGTCCGGGCTTTGCTTGTCGTAGGCGACCAGCACGGCGCAGCCCTTGTAATCGATGCCGAACTCGGTGTTGTCGTAGCCGATGCGCTTGAGCGTCTCGCGCGCGACCTGGATGTAATCGACGTTGGCGGCGGTGGTGATCTCGCCCGCCAGCACCACCAGCCCGGTGTTGCACAATGTCTCGGCGGCGATACGGGAATGCTTGTCCTGCGCTAGAATGGCGTCCACGATAGCATCGGAAATCTGGTCTGATACCTTGTCCGGATGGCCCTCGGACACGGACTCGGATGTGAAGAAATATTCGCTCATGGCTCTCCGATTGCTGCTTCAGTGGTTAAATGGGCGCGCAGTATAACAAATTCCCGTCGCCACCAACCTACAGGCTCATTGCATGGTTTTTTTGTTCGATCTGCTGGCCCGCCTGCCGTTGCCGCTGTTGCACTTTGCGGGCGCGATGCTCGGCCGGCTGACGTTTGTTCTTTCTCCCCGTTACGCCGCGCGGCTGCGCGAGAACCTGCGTTCATCCGGCCTTGCCGACTCCAAAACGGCGTATCGCAAACTGTTGCGCGACAATACCCGCGCAGCGGGCAAGGGGGTGCTGGAGTTGCCGTGGGTTTGGCGGCGTCCGCTGCCGCAGGTGATTGCCGCCATCCGGACTTGCGACGGCTGGGACGAAGTCGAAGCCGCCCGCGCTGCCGGGCGCGGCATCATCATGCTGACGCCGCATCTGGGTTGTTTCGAGGTGGTCAGTTTATATATCGGCACCCGCATGCCGATGACCATCATGTATCGCGCCCCCCGCTGGCCCGCGCTGGATCGCCTGATGCATATCGGGCGCGCGCGCGGGCAGATCAAGCTGGTCGGTGCCGATCTAAGCGGCGTGCGCCAGATGTTCAAAGCATTGAAACAGGGCGGCGCGATCGGTGTGTTGCCGGATCAGGCCCCGGGCAACGGCGAAGGGGAATGGGCGCCGTTTTTTGGCCGACCCGCTTACACCATGACGCTGATCGGTCGCCTGGTTGTAATCAGCCGCCCAACTGTATTCATGTGTGTCGGCGAGCGCCTGCCGCGCGGCGCGGGTTACGCCCTGCATTTCTCGCCGCTAACTTTTGATTTGGATCGCCCGATTCCGCAGCAGATAAATGCCGCACTCGAACGCGCCATCGCGCGCTTCCCCGCGCAGTATTTGTGGAGCTACAACCGCTACAAAGTGCCGCGCGGCGCGCCGCCCCCCAACGCGGCAGGAGGCGTTTGATGCAGGCGCGCATTGGTGTCTTTATTCTGTGGCTGATCCATTTTCTGCCGTTCCGGTTGATCGTCGCCATCGGCAACGGACTCGGCCTGTTGCTGTGTTCGTGCGTGCGCACGCGGCGGCGGATCGGCGAGATCAATCTCAAGCTGTGTTTTCCCGAAATGAGCGATGCCGAACGTGCCAGGCTGCTGCGCGCGCATTTCAAGTTATTCATGCGCGCCCTGGTCGAGCGCTGTCTTTTGTGGTGGTCGGGCACGGCGCGCATCAATGCGCTGATCCGCGTCGGGGGGCGCGAGCACTTTGAATCGCTCAAAGGGCAACCGATGATTTTGCTGGTGCCGCATTTTGTCGGCATGGATGTCGGCGGCCAGTGGATCGCGCAGCAAGTTGATGCGTCGTCGATGTATGCCAACCAGAGAAGCCGCTATCTGACCCGATTCCTGTTGCAGAAACGCGGGCGTTTTCGCACCCAGCACCTTTTTTCGCGCCAGCAGGGACTGCGTCCCATTCTCAAGTTATTGCAAACGGGGGTGCCGTTCTTTTACTTGCCCGATCAGGATCAGGGTATCAGGGACGGCGCGTTCGTTCCCTTTTTTGGCGTGCCCGCCGCGACCATGACCTCGGTTTCGCGCATCGCCAAAATGACCGGCGCCAAAGTTGTGCCGGCCATCACCCGCGTGCTGCCGGGCGGACAAGGTTATGTGCTCACTTTCTACCCGGCATGGGAGAATTACCCCAGCGGCGACGACGTCGCCGACGCGCGGCGCATGAACGAATTCATCGAACAGCGCGTGCGGGAGATGCCGGAACAGTATTTCTGGCTGCACCGTCGGTTCAAGACGCGGCCAGAGGGCGAGGCGAAGTTTTATTAAAACTTTTTTTGTCCGCAGATTACACAGATTCACGCAGATTAAATCTGGACTAATCTGTGTAATCTGCGGACAAGAATGGTTTTTGACTGTCGGGGTATATCCAATGAAATATAAAGACCTGCGCGACTTCATTGCACAACTGGAAACGATGGGCGAACTCAAGCGCGTTAGCGCGCCGGTCTCCACCCATCTCGAAATGACCGAGATCTGCGACCGCGTATTGCGCGCGCAAGGTCCGGCGATCCTGTTCGAGAATGTGGCCGGACACAGTATGCCGGTGCTGGCCAATCTGTTTGGCACACCGCGCCGCGTGGCGCTGGGTATGGGCGAAGAGAATGTCAGTGCGCTGCGCGAAGTGGGCAAGTTGCTCGCCTTTCTGAAGGAACCCGAGCCGCCCAAAGGACTGAAAGACGCGTGGGAGAAATGGCCGATACTCAAACAAGTATTGACGATGTCGCCCAAAGTGCTGTCGTCCGCGCCGTGCCAGGAGATCGTATGGGAGGGCAGCGATGTCGATCTTGCCAAATTGCCCATTCAGCACTGCTGGCCGGGCGATGTGGCGCCGCTCATCACTTGGGGACTGGTGGTCACGCGCGGTCCGAACAAGACGCGGCAAAATCTTGGCATCTACCGCCAGCAAGTGATCGCGCCGAACAAGGTCATCATGCGCTGGCTGGCGCATCGCGGCGGCGCGCTGGATTTCCGCGAGCACTGCGAAAAAAATCCCGGCCAGCCGTTTCCAATCGCCGTGGTGATCGGCGCCGATCCGGCGACGATACTCGGCGCGGTCACGCCCGTGCCAGATTCATTATCCGAATACCAGTTCGCCGGTTTGTTGCGCGGCAGCAAGACCGAACTGGTGAAGTGCATCGGCAGCGATCTGCAAGTGCCCGCCTCCGCCGAGATCGTGCTGGAAGGCGTGATCCATCCCGGCGAGACCGCGCTGGAGGGGCCGTACGGCGACCACACCGGCTACTACAACGAGCAGGACAAGTTTCCGGTGTTCACGATCGAGCGCATCACCACGCGCCGCGATCCGATCTACCACTCCACCTACACCGGCAAGCCGCCCGACGAACCGGCGATGCTCGGCGTGGCGCTGAATGAAGTGTTCGTGCCGCTGCTGCAAAAACAATTCCCCGAGATCGCCGATTTCTACCTGCCGCCGGAAGGTTGCTCGTACCGCATGGCGGTGGTGAGCATCAAAAAACAATATCCCGGCCACGCCAAACGCGTGATGTTCGGCATCTGGAGCTTCCTGCGCCAGTTCATGTACACCAAGTTCATCATCGTGGTGGACGACGACATTGACGTTCGCTCGTGGCCCGAAGTCATCTGGGCGATCACCACGCGCATGGACCCGGTGCGCGACACCCTGCTGGTTGAAAACACGCCAATCGATTACCTTGATTTTGCCTCGCCGGTCAGCGGTCTCGGCGGCAAGATGGGACTGGATGCGACCAACAAGTTCCCCGGCGAAACGCAGCGTGAATGGGGCACGCCCATCGTGATGGATGCGGCGGTGAAGGCGAAGGTGGATGCGATGTGGGGCGAGCTGGGGTTGTAGTTGAGTTTCCGGTTTGGCAGGCAACAAAAAAACCGGAACAAGTCCGGCCTTCTGTGCGTTGCGTTGAAGATGAGGTGCCTGAAATCTGCTGTAGCGAATCATTTTTTATTTGCCACCCACTCGACCAGCGCGTCCTGCGCGTCCTGGCCGCGCTTGGCGTAAGGGTGGTTGATGAAGAACACCACGATCCATTCCTTGCCGCCTCGTGAGCGCACATATCCCGCGATGGTCTTCACGCCTTCCAGCGTGCCGGTCTTGAGGTGGGCATGGCTGGCGGCGGGGCTGTCTTTGAGGCGTTTCTTGACCGAGCCATCCACGCCGAGGATGGGTAGCGAGGCT
>Ga0210046_1001839_pt1 | contig 15768 bp, 15 predicted proteins | sample CryGeyCG2114_250_FD_185461 | JGI IMG/M metagenome (GOLD analysis project Ga0210046, IMG submission 185461) | Groundwater microbial communities from aquifer - Crystal Geyser CG18_big_fil_WC_8/21/14_2.50 (SPAdes) (version 2) | ecosystem: Environmental > Aquatic > Deep subsurface > Groundwater ... | reverse complement strand
GGACCATATCCCTGTTGGTCGGTACAATGACCACTTCCAGGTTATAAATCTTGTGAAATTCCTCGGCTTCGGTATCGGCAGTACCGGTCATGCCGGCCAGCGTATCGTACATGCGGAAGTAGTTCTGGAAGGTCACCGAAGCCAGGGTCTGGTTTTCCGGCTGAACGGTTACACCCTCTTTGGCCTCCAGCGCCTGATGCTGTCCATCGGAGTAACGGCGCCCCGGCATCATACGGCCGGTAAATTCATCAATAATAACTACTTCATCATTGCGTACGATGTAGTCGACTTCGCGGGTAAACAGCGTATTGGCACGCAGACACTGGGTAGCGGCATGCATCTGATTGACGTTTTCCGGATCGTACAGCTGACCTTCATCCATCAGGCCGGCATCGTGGAAGAGCTGCTCGATATGCTCCATACCGTTTTCAGTGAAAGAGACCGCCTTGTCCTTCTCATCCTTGTCGTAGTCGGACTCATCCAGCTGTTTGATCAGCAGATCCACCTGATTGTAGAGCTGCGTAGCCTGCTCTGCCGGGCCTGAAATGATCAATGGCGTACGCGCCTCATCGATCAGGATTGAATCCACCTCATCGACAATAGCGAAGTTATAACCGCGCTGCACCAGCTCCTCGCGGGAAAAAGCCATATTATCACGCAGGTAATCAAAACCGAATTCGTTATTGGTACCGTAGGAGATATCGGCTGCATATGCTGCACGCCGCTCCTCGCTGGTGATGCCATGTACAATCACACCGGTAGAGAGGCCGAGAAAGCCGTACAGCCGCCCCATCATCGCGGCATCGCGACGGGCCAGATAGTCATTCACCGTCACCACATGTGCGCCCTTGCCGGAGAGTCCGTTCAGATACACAGCCAGCGTAGCCGTCAGCGTTTTACCTTCACCGGTCTTCATTTCGGCGATTTTGCCCTGATGCAGGATGACACCACCAATCAACTGCGCATCAAAATGACGCATGCCGAGCACACGCGATGACGCCTCACGCACAACGGCAAAGGCTTCCGGCAGCAGCTCATCAAGCGTGGCACCATCGGCAATGCGCTGACGGAACTCCGTTGTTTTTGCTGCCAGTGCTTCATCGGTGAGCTCTTTCACGGCAGGTTCAAAGCTGTTAATCTGCTCAACAATGGGCCAATACTGTTTGAGCAGACGCTCGTTGCGACTGCCGAATAATCTGGTAAGAACTTTCAACATGGTGGTGGTGCTCCCGATTGAGGTGATGCGCTGCAAGCTAGCATGAGCAACCACTACGACCAAGCTACTCGGGCTGGACAACAGAGTCAGAGCACGCATACAAGCCGGATATAGTCGCACAAGCCCGGAAAATCTGTCACATCTGCGCACAAACGCATAAGGTTCGGTTTGCTTGCAGGCACCATGATTTTAGTTTATCACTAGCCCTGCAGGACTCAGGTTTCGGAGGTGTGGAAATGAAAAAACGCATGTTTTATGCATTGATCGGACTATTCATGATCCCTGTTTCCGGCTGCCAAACGGCAAGAGAACCACTCTCATCGGATACTATACTGCGCAGCACACTGAGCGGTGCCGAGATTGACCGCTATATGGACTACACCGATGAGTTCCACGCCCAGCTTGCATTGGAATACAATCAGGACAAGCTACCCAGACACTGGGAAAACCCCGTTAGCCATGCCATTTTCACCATTATTCCGACCAGCAGCTACCAGAATGCATCCGACCAACGCTGCCGGGAGTTTAAAGCCGATATTTTCGCCGGCGGCAACAGAGAGGTTGGCAGCGCTATCGCCTGTCGCCAGCCGAATGGCGTATGGAGAATCCGGCACTGATAAAGCTGCTTTGCAGCGGATAGGCTGAAAAACTGCAGCCACAACCTTCCGGGCACGCAACAGAACATCTGGAACTCACCTGTGCACAAGCTCAGCTCCTTGCAAGCCATAAGCTGCTCCACCATCCATCATCAGACTCTCTCATCGTGTGGCTGAAACAAGATCAGTCGGTGGCGGATCCGACTTGCGATTTACCCGCGCGCTCAATTATAATCAATGCAACACAGTATCAGGGCGGGCTCAGGCCCGGGAAATGCATGTTGCGGAGGTGAGGTGATGAAAAAGAGTATCATCTGGATATTGATCGGGCTGTTCATCATCCCGCTTGCAGGCTGCCAGGCCGGCAGGGAAAAGGAGCAGATTGGCACAGTCATGGGCGGTGCTCTGGGCGGCGTTCTCGGCTCCAATGTGGGCAAGGGGCAGGGTAAAACTGCCGCCATCATCGCCGGCACACTGCTCGGCGTGGTCATTGGCAGCGAGATTGGCCGCTACATGGACAGAACCGATGAAATGCAGGCCCAGCGTGCGCTGGAATACAACAGGGACAGACAACCCAGCAGCTGGCACAACCCCAACACCGGAGCCAGTTTCACCACCATGCCAACCACGACCTACCAGAATGGATACGGCCAGAACTGCCGCGAATATCAGACCGACATTTACGTCGATGGCAAAAGTGAAGCCGGCCGCGGCACCGCCTGCCGCCAGCCGGACGGAACATGGAGAATCATGAATTGAGGCATTCAGCGGGTCGCCGCCAGGGAGATACTGATTTATTGGCTTCCTGCCAAAAATCAGCGCGTAAGCGCAAAAGCTTGATTTTGGCCGGGCCGTCCATGGTCCGGATTGAAACGCTGAATTGATCAGCACTTCCCTGACCTAGTCCCGCCAGATATCCCTGAGTAACAGCTCGCAGGTATCATCCCCTTCAACCAGATTCACCTTTCTGGAAAACTCACGCGCCTCATTCACCTGTTTCACCCGACGCCTCTCCAGCACATCACGCAGCCGCTCATGCTCATCAAACAGCTGCCGGTAGGTTTCGCCATCCAGCTTGAGTAGCCGACAATCAGAGATCGCCCGCGCCGTGGCCGTACGCCTGCCACGGGTGGTGATACTGATCTCGCCAAGTACCGTGCCGGTACGCATGGTTTTGAACTGCCTCTCAGAGCCATTCACAAGCAGATTCAGACCTATGGCCCCGCTGCGTATCAGATAGATATCGCTTCCGACATCGTTTTCCCGAAACAGCAGCTCTCCGGCGCCAAGCGATAACATCTCCATTTTTTCTACCAGCATTTTACGCGTCTCTGCATCCAGCAGGCGGAAAATCGGTGCCAGCGCCAGCTGTATGATCAGAATATGATTGCGATACAGTGCATCAATCCGCCGGCTGAATTCGCCCGAACTCTCCCGCAGCTTGTCCAGCTGGCTGTAGGGCAGCTCAAGCAACTCGCTATCTTCAGCGGCAACCACTTCGGTGGCGCTCCTGCCACCGGTAAAATAGGGTACGGCACCGCATATCTCGCCACTGCTCATATGCCCCAGATGCGTCCGCTTACCGCCCAGCGTCAGATAGCCATCAATGCGCCCGTGCACAATAATAAACAGGGAGCTGGCCGGCTCGCCGGTGCGCGTCAGCGCTTCGCCGCTGATAACACGGCGTGAAATCATCGCATCCAGTGCCGATTCAAATGTGGCATCATCGAATGCCGCAAACATATCATCGCTGCGCAGGGCATGCCGGGCACGGTCGACCGGCGGCAAAAATTCAAGCAGGCCAGTGCCTGCCACCCCCCTCTCCTGACAAAGGGTGAACACACGTCGTGGCCCATCATACTCATCGGGTGCCACCTCACGATAGAGACGCAGCACGGCAATGGCCTGCGTGGTCTGATGCTGCTGAGCATAACGCTCCGCCGCTTCCAGATACCAGCGCGCCGCATCCTCGCCCAGACCGGCCTCCTGATAGCAGCGCCCTGCACGCAGCGACAAGCCGGCGTTATTCAAACTCAACTGGGCCAGCACCGCATAACAGCTTGCAGCCTGATCATGTTTGCCGTCAGCCACCCGCTGCCTGGCCTGCTGCAACAGCTCGGCAGCCTCCCGTTTACCCTGTTCTCCACGTCCCGCCTTTAGCTGGCGATCATATAGCTGGGCTTCGCGCGCATTCAATCGTGTCACATCCCCCCCTGAAGGAACATATCCTTGTAAATGAAGGATATCATTATAGTGAAGCATCTCCCCTTTTCAATCGCAGTCATGAAACCGCTGCATGTGCAGCTGGCAGATTCAGCCATGCAGGGCCTCCCGCAACCGGACTACCCCTTGGCGAATATCATCCAGGCCCGTCGCGTAGGAGAAGCGCACATGCTGCGCTGCCTTGAAGGCACCAAAATCCTCACCCGGCGTGATGGCCACTCCCGCTTTTTCGAGCAGCTGCCAACAGAATGCCTTGGCATCATCGGTAATACGCTCGACATTGGCATAGATATAAAATGCACCTTGCGGCTGCACCACTATATCGAAACCGAGCGCAGGCAGCTCCGCCAACAGATAACGGCGCCGCTGATCATATGCCAGGCGCATACGCTCACAATCTGCCTGTGCCGACAGTGCGGCGATTGCCGCATATTGCGACAGCGTAGGTGCGGCAATAAAAATATTCTGCATGACCCGCCGGCAGGCATCGATTAGCGGTTCGGGCACGATAACCCAGCCGATACGCCAGCCGGTCATCGCCCAGCGCTTGGAAAAACCGTTCACAATAATAGCCTGATCATCGAATTCAAGCGCACAGCGTGCCCTGACGCCATAGGTTAGTCCATGGTAAAGCTCATCCGAAATCAGGTAGCCGCCCAAACCACGACAGCGCTCTGCCACCTGCTGCAGTTCAGCGTCTCCGATCAGAGTGCCGGTCGGATTGGATGGATTAATAACGACGGCCGCGCGTGTACCGCTCTGCCAGTGCTGCTCGATCAGTTCGGCCGAGAGGTGATAGCGGGTATCCGGGCCGACAGGGATATTGACCGGTTCACCACCGGCCAGGCGAATGAAGTTGCGTTGGCACGGATAACCCGGATCGGAGAGCAGCACCGACTCACCGGCTTCAATCAGCGCCGCATAAATCAGGCTGAAGGCACCCGATGTACCCGGCGTGATCAGGATGCGGCCGGGGCTAACATCAACACCGTACTCATCCCTGTACCAGCGGCTGATAGCCAGCTGCAGCTCTGGATTGCCGGTGGATGGGGTATAGAAGTTGTCACCGTTATCGAGTGCCACTCTGGCCGCCTCAATAACGGAGACAGGTGTGGGGAAGTCCGGCTCACCGATCTCCATATGGATAATTTTGCGCCCCTGAGCTTCCAGCTCTTTAGCGCGTTCGAGCAATTGCATAACACGGAATGGTTCAATGCTGTCTATTCTTCGCATAGGCAGCAGCATACTCAAAAGGCCATTGTTTGTCCTCATGGGGCTCTCTGGCATAGAGTGGCGATATGAAAAACAGATATGATTTGATCGTTATAGGGGCCGGCATTTCCGGCCTGGCCATGGCTTACAAGGCCGAGCAGGCCGACATGCATGTGCTGGTCGTCGAAAAAGAGAGCCGCACCGGTGGCTGTTTCCATTCAGAAGTAGTGGCGGATGATGCGCAGCCATTCTGGCTGGAGATGGGCACACATACCTGTTTCAACTCCTATGGCCGCCTGCTTGCCCTGCTCGAGAAGCTGGGGCTGACGGATCAGATGCAGGGACGCGAGAAGCTGCGCTATCGCATGCTTGCCGATGATAAACTGGTCTCGATTCCATCTCGCCTGCATATCTTTGAGCTGATCACCCATGCCTGGCGACTGTTCTCCCTGCAAAAAGAGAACAGGTCTGTCGGCGAATATTATCGCGCCATCACCGGCCCGCAGAATTACAATGAGGTATTCAGCCATGCTTTTAATGCCGTGCTCTGCCAGCCGGCATCCGAGGTGCCTGCGGATATGCTGTTCCGTAAACGCCCGCGTAACAAAGCGATCATGCGCAGCTACACCTTCCCTGAAGGGCTGAGCTGGATCATTGCCGCGCTGGCGGATCAGCTGGAAATCAAAACCGGCCAGGAGATCCACAGCATCCGGCGCACCCAGACCGGCTATCAGGTCGAAACAGCCGCAGGCGTGCTGCTCGCCGACAAAATCGCCTGTGCTACACCGGTGCTGGCCGCAGCCCGGCTACTCACTACCGCCCACCCGGAGATTGCCGAACAACTGAACTGGGCAGGTGAAGTCGAGATCGAGTCTGTCGGCATTGTGGTGAAAAAAGAGCACCTGCCGCTAGAGCCTGTCGCGGGCATCATCGCCGCCGATGGCTTTTTCTATTCTTCCGTATCACGCGACATTGTCGCGCATCCGCATCTGCGCGGCATGACCTTTCACTTCAAACCGGGCCTGCTTACCGATGATGAAAAGCTACAGCACATCTGCAGCGTGCTGGGCATAGCGGAATCAGCCGTACTGCATCTCTTTCATAAAACCAATCGCCTGCCTGCACCGGGCGTGGGACATCATCAACTGATTGCCGCCGTCGATGCTTTGCTGACGGATCAGCCGCTGGCGCTGGTAGGCAACTATTTCGCCGGTGTTGCTGTCGAAGATTGTCTGGAGCGCGTCGAAAGCGAGTTTGCACGGATTGCTCCGTGATGCGCGCGCTGCCCGCCACAGGCCTGGCGCTGATGCTACCCCTGTTCCTTGCCGGCTGCTCTCAGCCACAGGTGGATGTCATGTTTGAATGTGCATCACCCTCCGGCAGCAAGGTGGCAACACTCTACCGCGTTGCCAGCGGCGACCGGCCGAGCGACATACAGATGAAAATGAATGTGCGACCGGCCACAGACAGCTTCGATGACAGCATGCAGAGCTTCTCATTCAAGCATGGCTATGATGCCATCATGCACTGGCACTCCGATCATGAAATGCTGGTTGAGTATCCGCAGTCTTCCGACATCACCAATCAGGAGCCGGTCATATTCGGCTCCAGCCAGACCTTCGATGCAAGCGACGCCATTACCATCCTCTATCAGGAAAAACCATCCACGCACGGTTATTTCATGGTCGAAAAACGCTGTTTCTCTGCGCCCGAGTGATGGTAGTAAAAGCTGCCGGGAGATACTTGATCTGCCCGGCTTACAGACTTAACGCCCTCTCTGCTGCGTGAACCGCTGTCTGTTCAGACAGGCCAGACAAGAACAGGCTTTCTTGCCGCCTGAGTCTCATCAAGGCGGCGGCGGAAAGGCTTGACCGGCGCCTGATGCAGCATGTCGGTATCACCCGCCTCACAGGCATCAGCAATCTCCAGCATGGCATCACAGAAAGCATCCAGCGTTTCGCGTGATTCGGTCTCTGTCGGTTCAATCAGCATGGCGCCATGCACAATCAACGGGAAATAGACTGTCATCGGATGAAAGCCCAGATCAATCAGGCGCTTGGCAATATCGAGTGTTTTCACACCATGCTTCTCCTGCCACTCATCGGTCAGCAGACACTCATGCTTGCATAAACCTTCAAACGGCACGTGATAGCGCCCCTTCAGGCGATGCAGCACATAATTGGCATTAAGCACCGCATCTTCAGCAATCTGGTGCAGATGTTCATGACCGAATGCAGAGATATAGGCGTGGGCGCGCAGCAGTACGCCAATTTGCCCGGCAGAGCCTAGCACCGGCCCGACAGATGAATCACAGGCATGCACCAGTGCATAGCCATGACTATTTTTTTCGATACGCGGCACAGGTAGAAATGGTGCCAGTACATCGTTCACCGCCACCGGTCCGCCACCCGGTCCACCGCCGCCATGCGGCGTGGAAAATGTTTTATGCACATTGATATGCAGACAATCGATACCCATATCACCGGGACGCGCCACGCCAACCAGTGCATTGAGATTGGCACCATCGCCATAGACCAGACCGCCGGCATCATGCACCAGCTGGCAGATCTCCTTGATATCCGACTCAAAGGCGCCGGCTGTATTCGGGTTGGTCATCATCAGTGCGGCAGTATCGCCATCCAGATGTGCCTTGAGCACATCCAGATCGATGCGCCCATCGGGGCCGGACTTCAGCTCCACCGTATGCATGCCGCAGAGTGCTGCTGAGGCAGGATTGGTGCCATGGGCAGAATCGGGCACCAGCACCTTGCGTCGATGCTGCTGGCCGCGGGCATCGAGCGCGGCACGAATCATCATCAAGCCGGCCAGTTCGCCGTGGGCACCGGCAGCCGGTTGCAACGTCACATGCGGCAGACCCACAATATCACCCAGCCACCCCTGCAACTCATAGAGCAGTGCCAGCACACCCTGGGCTGTATCCTCCGGCTGATCCGGATGGATATGCGCCAGTCCCGGCAGGCGAACCAGCTGCTCGTTCACGCGCGGGTTATATTTCATCGTGCAGGAGCCGAGCGGATAAAAGCCGGTTTCAATACCGTGATTCCACTGCGACATGCGCACAAAATGGCGTACCGTTTCCGGCTCGGAGAGGCCGGGAATCCCTGCAGGCTGCTTGCGGCTGAATGCATGCAGGGCATCGGAAACAGGACCCTCTACACCGGGCAGGTTGATTGAAGATGGAGCTTCATGCGCGTGTTCGAACAGCAGCGCTTCTTCGTGCTGGATACCGACTGTGGCGGAATATTTGAACGTGGTATCGGAGCTCATACGCTCACCTCCAGTGCTGCCAGATAATCGCTGATATCATCAGCCTCGACCATCTCGGTGGTCGCAACCAGCAGGTGCCTTGCCTCCACACCGGCTTCAATCTGCTCCAGCGGAATGCCGGCAAAGATATCGGCCTCTCTTGCCGCCAGCAGAAAGCGCTCGCGCACCACTTGATCGGCAAAACTGAGTACCGTTTCATTGTAGTGCGCACCGGTTGCAGCAGTTACCTGCGCCGGCAACTGCGACACGAGCGACTGCAGGGCCGCCGCAGAGTGGCGGGCCACCGTCGCAAGTCCTGCGTCACCCATCAGCGTCATATAGGTCGCCGCGGCCGTACACATCAGCCCCTGATTAGAGCAGATATTACTGGTCGCCTTTTCACGACGGATATGCTGCTCGCGCGTGGAGAGGGTCAACACAAAGCCGCGCTTGCCGTTCACATCCGAGGTCATGCCGCATACGCGGCCGGGCATCTGACGCACATATTGCTGCTTGCAGGTAAACAGTCCCAGATGCGGACCGCCAAAGCCCATCGGGATACCCAACGACTGGCCGGAGCCGACGGCTATATCCGCACCCACTGCCCCCGGTGATTCAATCAGGGCATAAGCGGAGACATCGGAGAATGCGATCACCATCAGGCATTTGGCCGCATCGCACGCCGCACGCAGCGGTGCCAGATCATACACCGAGCCGTAAAAATCCGGATACTGCACAATCACACAGGCGGTTTGCGTATCAATCGCCGCAATCACCCGATCCAGATCGGTGCCGAAACAGCCCATATCCACCTCTTCGTATGCGCCATCCAAACGAGAGAGATAATTGGCCGTGACCGCGCGGTAGCGCGGGTTGACGGAGCCGGCCATGACCACACGCGATTTGCGTGTCACGCGCCGGGCCATCAATGCTGCTTCCGCCGTGGCGGTCGCCGCTTCATACATCGAGGCATTGGATACATCCATACCGGTCAGGCGGGCAATCATGGTCTGGAATTCAAACAGCGTCTGCAACGTACCCTGCGATATTTCCGGCTGGTATGGCGTGTAGGCGGTGAGAAATTCACCACGTGAAATCACATAATCAACCACCGCAGGTACAAAATGGTGATAGGTACCGCCGCCGAGGAAGTAGCGCGTATTGGTTGCATTGCGATTCATTTCGGAGGCTTTGGTGAACTTGCGTACAATAGCCGCTTCCGACATCGCGCCGGCAAGTGCTAACGAGCCTTTTTCGATATGAAATTCGGATGGTATATCGGCAAACAGGTCACGCATGGAGCTCGCACCGATGCTTTCCAGCATCGACGCTCTGTCGCTATCGGTATGAGGCAAAAATCGCATGTTTAATTCCTGTTTTTAATTTACCACAAAGAAGACGAAGGGCACAGATGAGTGCTTTCGTTCCTGATATCCACGTTCGGGCACCCATGATTACTGCGTGGCTGGCAGCAGATCACATAGCAGATCGTTCCCTATGTGGTGAATACGTTTGCGTTACTCTTCGAGGAAGAGGGTGTACTCGTCATCGCTCATCAATTCGACCGAATCCGCACCGCTCATTTTCACCTTGGCAATCCAGCCTGCGCCATAGGCCTCGCTGTTCACCAACTCCGGTTCGCCTTCCAGCGCTTCGTTCACCTCAATCACCTCACCGGCAACCGGCGCATAAACATCGGAAACAGCCTTCACCGATTCAACCACGGCATAGGCTTCGCCTGCTTCAAGGGTACGGCCGATTTCCGGCAGCTCGACAAACACGATATCGCCCAGTGCTTCCTGGGCATGGTCGCTGATGCCGAAGATTGCACAATCGCCTTCGACACGTACCCACTCGTGCTCTTTGGTATATTTCAAATTTGCTGGAATTGTCATCTCTCTCTCCACAATACTATTATTATTTTATCGTCTGACGTTGCTGCGTACGAAGGGCAGCGTGGTGCGCTCTGCGGCAACAAGCTTGCCACGAATCTCCACACTCAGATCACCGTTATCCGCATGTTCCGGCTGCACATAAGCCAGTGCCACGCCACCGGCCAGCGGTGAGTGCATGCCGGAGGTGACTTCGCCACTCTCAACGCCATCGACAAACACCTTGTAATGCTCACGCGGGATACCCCGTTCGGTCAATTTCAACGCGATTAACCGCCGCTCCGGACCGGCAGCCCTGCGCGCTTCAACGGCTGTTTTGCCGATAAAATCACCTTTATCGAGTTTGGTGATCCACATCAGCTTCGCCTCCACCGGCGTCACTGCATCCGAGATTTCATGGCCGTAGAGGGCATAGCCCATCTCCGTACGCAACATATCACGTGCCGCAAGCCCAATCGGCTCCGCCCCGTGCACCAGCAGTGTTTTCCACACCGATATAGCGATGCTGTTCGGGATATAGATTTCAAAACCATCTTCGCCGGTATAACCGGTTCTGGAAACAATGGCGTCAACGCCATTCACCTGCACCCGGGCAAATTTATAGTAACCGATCGATTCCAGCTCGCTGTTGACCATAGGCTGCAGCGCCGCCTGGCTGGCGGCCCCCTGCAGGGCCAGCAGCGTGGTATCATCAGATTCGTCGACAACACTCACGGCAAAGGCTTTCGCTTCGGCCTGCAGATGCGCCACATCCTTGTGACGGTTGGCGGCATTGATGCAGAGGTAATACTCCGTATCGCTGATCTTGTAGGTGGTGATATCATCGATAAAGGTGCCGCCGGCATTCAACAGAGCGGAATAGTGCACCTGCCCGGGAATCAGCTTCGACACATCATTGGTGGTGACATACTGCAGAAAAGCCAGCGCACCGGATCCGGTAACACGCACCTGCCCCATGTGGGAGATATCGAAAATCCCCGCACCGCCTTCACGCACGGCCGTATACTCCCTGAGCGCGCCACTTTTGTACTGCACCGGCATTTCAAAGCCGGCGAACGGTACGATTTTACCACCCAGCGCAACGTGCTGATCAAACAGTGGTGTTTTTGCCAATTCAGTCATCTGACTCTCCGATATGGTTCTTGAACGCCTGCACGGTGTTCGCCAGCAGCATGGTAATGGTCATCGGTCCGACACCACCGGGTACCGGTGTAATCCAGCCGGCACGTTTACTGGCCGATTCAAAGGCCACGTCACCGGTCAGTGTGCCGTCCGCACGCCGGTGAATACCTACATCAATCACAACAGCACCCGGCTTGATCCATTCACCCTGAATCAGCCCCTGCTTGCCGGCGGCGGCAATAACAATATCGGCCCGCTCAATATGGGCCTGCAGATTTTTGGTGAAACGGTGACAGACCGTCACCGTGGCGCCGGCCAATAACAGCTCCAGCGCCATTGGCCGACCGACAATATTGGAAGCGCCGACGATCACACTCTCCATACCGTGCAGATCCAGGCCGGTCTCTTCCAGCAGCTTCATGCAGCCATACGGGGTGCAGGAACGCAGGGCCGGCTTGCGGGCGGTCAGGCGGCCAATATTGTAGGGATGAAAACCATCCACATCCTTGCCCGGATCAATCGCCTCGAGGATGGTCTCAGAATTGATATGGGCAGGTACCGGCAACTGCACCAGAATGCCGTCCACTTTCGGGTCCCTGTTCAACTCGGAAATCAGTCCCAGCAGATGCTGCTGACTGGTATCCGCCGGCAATTCATAGGAGAAGGAAGCGAAGCCGACATTCTCGCAACCTATTTTTTTATTTCTGACATAGACATGCGAGGCGGGATCGTCACCGACCAGAATCACCGCCAGCCCGGGCGCGCGCCCGTGCTTTTGCGTCAGCTCCGCCACTTCCGTGCCTATCTCTTTACGCAGGCGATGTGCCAGCGCTTTGCCGTCCAGTATCTGTGCAGTTGTTATCGTCATAGTAGGCGCATTGTTGCAGCAAGACCCCTTTCAGACAATGGGGACTTGCATCACTATTTCACAGCCATACATCAGCGTTGCGCCGCCGGGCCCGCATCGTTCATAATCTGCGTGTACTTCCTGCTGTTTGTGGTAATAATTTCAACATGATGAGAATTGGCATTAATCTGGGCGGCACCAAAACGGAACTGATTGCGCTCGATGAGCAGGGTAGCGAGTGCCTGCGTCATCGCTGGCCGACACCGGCCGGTGATTATGCCGCCACCATTGCCCTGCTGGCCGAAATGGTAGATCAGGCCGAGTGCGAGCTCGGCGCTACTGCCACGATCGGCATCGGTACACCGGGTGCGGTTTCCGCACAGACCGGCCTGATGAAAAACTGTAACTCCACCTGCCTGAACGGGCAGCCGTTACAACAGGATGTCGAACAGGCCCTGCAACGGCCGGTGCGTCTGTGCAACGATGCCAACTGCTTCGCTCTCTCCGAAGCGGTCGATGGCGCAGCTGCCGGCTCCGCCGTGGTCTTCGGTGTGATTCTCGGCACCGGCGTCGGTGGCGGCCTGGTGGTCAACGGCCGTATCCTTGAAGGAGTCAACCGGATTGCCGGCGAATGGGGGCATAACCCGCTACCGTCAGCAAGCAAAGATGAGCGACCGGGACCTGCCTGCTACTGCGGCAGAAACGGCTGCATTGAAACATGGCTCTCCGGCCCGGGCATGAGTATGAATCACCGGCAGCACGGCGGCGAGAGCATCACCGCCGCTGATATTACCCTGCTCGCAGCAGATGGTGATGAGAGGTGCATGCAAACCCTGCATCGCTACTGTGATCGACTGGCCAGAGCGCTGGCAGGCGTAATCAACATTGTGGATCCGGACGTTATTGTGCTTGGCGGCGGCCTCTCCAATATCGGCCTGCTCTATAAGCAGGTGCCGCAAATGTGGGATCGATATCTGTTTTCCGACAGTGTAGCGACACGCCTGCTACCACCCGTACACGGAGATTCATCCGGCGTGCGTGGTGCAGCCTGGCTTTGGGGGAGTGAATGAACATCGCACATATCGGCCTGCTGGTCTCCGACCTGGAGCGGGCAGCCGCCTTTTACGAACAGATGCTCGGCCTGCAGCGGATAGAGCGCCCGCAGCTAAACTTTGACGGCCTCTGGTACGGGCTGGATGCCGGCCAGCAGATTCACCTGATGCTGCTGGACAGTCCCTATACCGGTTGTGACAAACCGGACCACGGCGGACGCGACAACCATATCGCCATGCAGGTTGAGGATTTCGACGGCATACGGCAGCGCCTGGATGCGGCAGGCATCACCACGACGCAGAGTAAATCCGGGCGCACAGCCCTCTTTTGCCGTGATCCCGATGGTAATACCTTTGAGCTGATACCGGCCAGCTGACTCGCCGGCCATAGTCTGCGCACTTGATACAGCGTGCCGCGTGTGTGCCATCTGCACCTGCCGGCGCGAGCTCTCCCCTTGTCACGTACATATTGCACAGTATCCTTGTACCTACCCTGGAGGTATTCATGAAACGTTATCTGTCCATTGTGGCCATTGGCTTGCTCGCCGGCTGCTCAACCGCTTATCAGGAGCGCTCCGCAACACAGGGCACTGTCGTCGGTGCGGCCGCAGGTGCCGTCATTGGATCCCAGAGCGATCAGATTGTCGAAGGAGCCATCATTGGTGGCGTACTCGGCGGTCTGGTCGGCGCGATGCTGGCAGATGATCGTGATGACCGGATCCATGAATCCGCTCCGCGCTACCACCGCAGCAGCTGTAGCCGGGGTGATATCTACTTCGAGCGAGCCAGCCATGAACGCGGCCTGTATAATCGCATCACGCTGATGCGCCAGGGCATTGTTTACTGCCCCAGCAATCCGGCGGCACACAATGATCTGGGCGTAGCCCTGATGCTGTGGGGCGACAACAACGCCGCCCGCATCCATTTCCAGCAGGCACTCAGATTCGATCCTCAATACTACCCTGCCCGCCACAACATGGCGCGCATGAGCCACTATCAGGCTCCCGCCCGCTACAGGCAGCAACGACCGGTCGCCAGACCTGCAGCACGACCGGCTCCGAGAGAACAGATGGAGCAGCGCCGCGAGAATCAGGAACATATGCGTGATCGCCGGGAGAATAACTATCGCCAGAATAGTCCTGCAGCCGAGCGCAACAATGGCCGCGCCCAGCCGCAACAAAACCGCGACCGCCAGAATAAAAACTATCGTCAGGATGAAGAAGATAATGACCGCAATCGTCAGTCGCGCGACCGGCGTGATGATTAAAACCCGGAAGCACTACCACCGACCGGGCTGATTGCGCCCGGTCGAAGCCAATGAACCCGGGAGGTAACCTGTGCGCAGCAATATCCACCTGATCAACAAGCTGGGTTTTTTATCCATCAAAAAACGCTTTGAGCTGTTCCTGCCGTTTTTTCTGATGCGCGTGAAGGTGATCAGCCTGAGCGATGACTGGGACAGTGTGCGCATGCTGCTGCCGCTGAACTGGGTATCACGCAATGCCGCCGGCAATATGTTTGGCGGCTATCAGGCCAGCCTCGCCGATCCGGTGCCGGCTATCGCATGCATTCACCACTTTCCCGGCTATCGGGTGGCAACCAAAAAGCTGGAGATTGATTTCATCCGCACCGGCAATTCCGATCTGGTGCTGCACTTTGATTTTCCTGCACAGACCCTGGCCACCATTGCCAGCGAGCTGCAGCAACATGGCCGTGCCACCCCCTGCTTTGATATGCATTACACGCGTGCCGACGGCAAGGTATGCACGCGCATCAAAAACAGCGTCGCCATCCGCCCGCGCGGCTATCTCGCCCCGCATGAGAACCGGGAGAATGAGCATGACCATTGATTTCTACTTCGATTTTATCAGCCCCTACTCCTATCTGGCCGCCACGCGCATCCCTGAATTTGAGCGTCAACATGGCGCACAATTCCACTGGCTGGCGGTGAACCTGCCCCGGCTGATCAAACTATCCGGCAACACACCGCCCGGCATGATCAGAAACAAGGCGCTCTATAGCCTGCGTGATCTGAAACGCTGGGCTGCATATCTGGATGTACCATTTAAAATGATCAAACCGGGCAGCTTCGACAGCAGGCCGGCCATGTCTGTCGCCATGGCCCTTGAGGGAGAAGATAGGGCTCGCTTTTGCCAGGCGGTCTTTGCCGCGATCTGGTCCGGTGAGATTGATCCGCGCGAGGAGAACTGGCTGAACCGGGTAATCGAAACGCGCCAGTTGCCGGAAGCATGGCTGATGCAAAGCAGCCAACTGCTGGATGAAACCACCGCCGAGGCACTGGATGCCGGCGCCTTTGGCGTACCAACCTTTGTGCTGCATA
>Ga0210046_1001819_pt1 | contig 15882 bp, 13 predicted proteins | sample CryGeyCG2114_250_FD_185461 | JGI IMG/M metagenome (GOLD analysis project Ga0210046, IMG submission 185461) | Groundwater microbial communities from aquifer - Crystal Geyser CG18_big_fil_WC_8/21/14_2.50 (SPAdes) (version 2) | ecosystem: Environmental > Aquatic > Deep subsurface > Groundwater ... | reverse complement strand
CAGCACGCGGGTGGTGGTAAAGCAGAGCAATTGTTTTTACGCGGTTTCGATTTAGACCACGGCACCGATATCCGGTTAACCGTAGATGGCATGCCGGTAAACATGGTATCGCACGCGCACGGGCAAGGCTACGCCGATTTACACTTTGTTATCCCGGAACTGGTACAGAACGTAGATTTTGGCAAAGGCCCTTATAACGCCAACCAGGGCAATTTTGCTACAGCCGGTTATGTAAATTTTAAAACCCGGACGGCCATAGACAGCAATATGGTAAAACTGGAAGCGGGACAATACGATACCTACCGCGCGGTCGGGTTATTTGATTTGCTCGGGCAAAAAGCAAAAGAAGAAAATCAATCGGCTTTTATTGCGTCGGAATATTCTTTCTCAAATGGCTATTTTGAGAGTCCGCAAAAGTTTAACCGGCTCAATTTATTAGGTAAATACCACGGCCATCTTGCGGAGAATACCCGCCTTACCTTTACGGCTTCTACGTTTTACAGCCGCTGGAACCATTCGGGGCAAATTCCGGAACGGGCCGTTGCTTCCGGGCTGATTGGCTATTTTGGTTCCATCGACCCGAACGAAGGTGGCGAAACCAGCCGCACCAACCTGAATGCCGAAGTAATAACCGTAACGCCGCGCAACCATATATTCCGGCACCAGTTGTTTTACAGCCACTATAATTTTGAACTCTATTCTAACTTTACTTTTTTTAAGAACGATCCGGTAAACGGCGACCAAATCCGGCAAAAAGAAAACCGGCATTTATTTGGTTATAACGGCAGCTTTACCAGCAATTATACTTTAGGCGCCAAAGATTTAACTTCTACCATTGGCCTGCAGTACCGCCACGATATTACTGACAGCACTGAGCTTTCGCATACCCAAAACCGCAGCGAAACCTTAGCGCAATATCAATTAGGCAATATTAATGAAATAAATGCCGGCGTTTACATCGACGAATCTTTACAACTATCGCCCCGTTTTTCTACTACGGCTGGTTTAAGATTTGATATTTTCCGGAACCAATATACCGATTTACTGCCAAGCCCGGCTTCCAAAGCAAGTGCCACAGCAACTATTCTTTCGCCTAAATTAAATTTCTACTACACGCCTTCTGCGCAACTGCAATTTTATTTAAAAACGGGCAAAGGCTTTCATTCTAACGATACGCGGGTAGTGGTGCCCCAGAACGGCAGGCAAATACTGCCCGCTGCTTACGGCAGCGATTTAGGCTTTACCTGGAAACCCCTGCCGCGCCTGCTGGTAAATGCGGCTGCCTGGTATTTGTGGCTGGAACAGGAATTTGTTTACGTCGGCGATGAAGGCGTGGTAGAAGCCAGCGGGCAATCGCGCCGCACCGGCCTGGATTTGTCGTTGCGCTACCAGCTAACCAACTATTTATACGCTGATGCCGATGTGAGTGCCGCTAAACCGCGTGCCCTTGGCGAAACCGAAGGTGCTGATTATTTACCGCTGGCGCCGGTTTTCACGTCGGCGGGTGGTTTTGGCTTACAGAATTTAGGCCGGTTTAGCGGTTCTGTCCGGTATCGCTACATGGCCGACCGCCCGGCCAACGAAGATAATTCTATTGTAGCGAAAGGTTATTTTATCACTGATTTACAGGCGAACTATAATTTTAAGCATCAGCAAATCGGTTTATCGGTGCAAAACCTTTTTAACACCAAGTGGAAAGAAACGCAGTTTGCCACCGAAAGCCGACTGCAAACCGAAACTGAACCCGTGAACGAAATTCATTTTACGCCCGGTTCGCCGTTCTTCGCCCGCTTAAGCTGGAGTTTATTCTGGTAAATAGGTAGCGAATAGTTTAAATTATCCGGCTACAGTTTTTACCCATGCTGATGAATATGGAATAAAAGCAAGCATTGCAAATAATCTAATTAGCATTTCAATTAAAAGCAAAATTAGTCGCCATTGGTGGTGTTATTACCGCCAATTATATAGCCCTTGCCGGACTGCTTTAAGGTGAATATAGTTAAGCTGCAAAATTAATCCTTTTTCGGTAAAGCACTTTTTATTTCCTCTTACAAGTTTAAATTGCTTTCAAGGATGGGGGAAAACCTTTAAGCTATAGTTTTCAGATTAGCCGGAACATCTTTCTTTTTAATAGCCGGTCTGCGGTTTAAAATATCGGTCGGTCCATTTTCTTTAAACATCGGTACATAAAAACAAATCGTCGGCACTCCCCTGCTGGAGGGCTTTTGTACGCCAGAAACCGGCACAATTGGCACCAGGTTTGAAATAAGTAAGGCAAGCAGGGAGAACAACCTGGTTAGAAAAAGAAATTAAAACTTTAAAAATCAAGAAAATGAAAAAGCTAATTACCATGATTGCCTTAGGATTAACCATTACCGGAACTACCTATGCCCAAAGCAATCCGCACGACTCAAAAAATAACAACCGCTCCGAACAAAGCACCCCCGACAAAGGCAGCCAGGATTACGATTCACCGGAAAGAATAGCCAGTCGCGATACCGATGACTTTAGCCGGAAATATAACCTGAACCAGGGCCAAAAGAAAAAATTAAACGCATATAACCTTAAATTGGAGCGCGAAAAGCAATCGTGGCAAAAACGCAACGGCCATGACCGGGTAGCTATGCAGAAATTTGAAAGAGAAATGGAGCAAAAGCGGGAACGGGAATTAAGAAGCATTTTAACACCCAAGCAGTTAGAACATTACAGCGGCCAACATAGCTAATTCCGCCCGAACTAAACTATAATGGGAAGAGCTAATCAAGTAAATTGCCAAAATTAAAAAGCAGGAACCCATTTAGCAACCGGCTGCCACTACCAGATAAGAGAAAGGCTGACTTTAACCAAGTCGGCTTTTTTCTTGTGTTTTTGTTTCATCATCTAATGCACAAATCAAGGCAAATTTATTTGCAAACGCTTTGATTGGTTTAGAACTGATATGAAGCCAGCTATAAGTAAAATAAACTCACGTTGAAATAATAATTTGTTTCGGTTGTCTGCTGCAAGCCGGGCGGCAGAAATACCGGCCCAGGTTTTTGGTGTAGCCGGCAGCAACCGGGCGCGGTAAAATGAGCAAAGAGAGCATCGTCCAAGTGCTGACGGACGCGGCCCCGAAACTGCTTCGGCAAAAGTAAGCCCCAACCCAAAAGAGGAAATATTCCTAAAAATCAAGCCCTTTTGCTTTTTTAATCATCGGTACAAACTGCCCAAACATCCAGTCCATTCCGGCCAACGTCTATCCTTCATTTCGGACGCCTGCTCCATTAAGTATCTTTGAATAGAAATTAAAATCAGCACCCGATGAAAAAGATAAAACACCTTTTATGCCTACTCTTCCTGTTCTTTTTGGGATACCAGGAGAGCCAGGCCCAGGACCTTAAAACCTGGACCTTACAGGAAATGATACAATACGCGAAAGATAACAATATCCAGGTAAAGCAAGCCTCCCTCACCAACCTAAGCAATGCGGCCGATTATGAACAGGCCAAAGCCAGCCGGTTACCAACTTTAAGTGTATCGGGGCAGCAATCGTTGGCCATCGGGCAAAGTATTGACCCGGTAACCAGTGATTTTATCTCACAAAATATAAACGCCACCAGTTTAGCGGCAACATCTTCGGTAACTGTCTATAATGGCAATTACATTAATAACAATATCAAACAAAGTGCCCTGATTATGGAGGCGGCGAAACTGGATGTGGAAGAAGCCAAAAACGATATTACTGTAGCTATTACCCAGGCGTATTTACAGGCGCTTTACTACAAAGAGGGAATTGCCACGGCCCAGGAAACGGCAAATGCTTCTAAAAAACAACTGGAGCGGATACAAATTAAATTAAAGGCCGGCGCCGCCAGCCCCAAAGAAGTAGCCCAGTTAAAATCGGATTATGCTTCGGACCAAACCAGCCTGATTTCGGTGCAAAACCAATACGAGCAGCAGGTATTAGCCCTGAAGCAACTTTTGGAACTGGGTATAGCAGACGATTTCCAAATTCAGAACCTGGCAGTAAGCTCCGATTTAAACCTGCCCGTAGAGAGCAAAACTGAAGCCTACCAGAATGCTTTGGCCAATATGCCCCAGATAAAAAGCAGCCAGATGAACGTGGATATTGCCAGCTACGACATGAAGAAAGCCAAAGCAGGTTATACACCAACGGTTTCTTTATCGGCGAGTTTAGGGAGCGGATATACCAGTGCCCAGGATTATACCTACTTTGCCCAACTGAATAACAACCAAAACGAAAGAATTGGGTTAGTAGTAAGCATCCCGATTTTTAACCAGAAAAAAACTTCTACCGAAGTACAGAAAGCTAAGCTGAATATTGAAAGCGCCCAGCTAAGTGCAGTTTCGGAACAAAAGGATTTGTTAAAGACCATCGAATCGACTTACCAGAATGTGGTAGCGGGCAAAAGCCAGACCGAAGCGGCTAAAATGGCGCTGGAAGCGGCCCAGGAAAGTTACCGCTTAGCCGAAAAGCAATATGAGTTAGGAGCATTGGATTTAACCGATTTTATAACGGAGCAAACCACCTTACAAAATGCCCGGAATGCCTATTTGCAAGCGAAATATACGCTACTCATGAATTACCAATTATTACAGTTTTATCAGGGAAACAACATAACATTATAATTTAAGAAAGAACATGAAAAAGAAAATAATCATATTATCGGTGGTGGCAGTTGCCTTATTAACGGCCGCTTACCTCCTTTTCTTCCGGGCAAAAGCCCAGGAAGTAACAGTAGAAACCACCCAGGTTAAAACAGGAACCATCAGCAACGTAATTACCGCTACCGGCACCATCGAACCAACCAACCAGGTAGAAGTAGGTACGCAGGTATCGGGGGTTATTCAGAAGATTTACGTGGATTATAACTCTAAAGTAAAAAAAGGCCAGCTTATTGCCGAATTAGATAAAACCGCATTAAAATCAATTGTAACCAAAGCCCAGGCCAGTTTAACCAGCGCCCAGAACGAGTTGCAATATCAGAAAACCAATTACAACCGGGCTACCCAACTCTACGAAGCCAAGGTATCCAGCCGGTCCGATTACGAAGAAGCGCTGTACAAATTTAACAGCGCCAAAGCCACGGTTGCGCAACAAACATCGGAGCTGAAACAAGCCCAGACCAACCTGAGTTACGCAAATATTTATTCGCCGGTAGATGGGGTAATTTTATCGAAGGATGTGGACGAAGGCCAGACCGTAGCGGCCAGCTACAGCACGCCCACGTTGTTTACCATTGCCCGCGACTTAACTAAAATGCAGGTAGAAGCGGATGTGGATGAAGCCGATATCGGGCAGGTAAAGGAAGGGCAACGCGTCATGTTTACCGTAGATGCCTATCCGAACGATTCATTTACCGGTTCCGTGGTGCAAATCCGGAAAAATGCCCAGGAAGAATCAAACGTAGTAACTTACCAGGTAATAATAGAAGCCGGTAACCCGGATGGCAAATTAATGCCGGGCTTAACCGCCAGTACGTCTATTGTTACCGAAGAAGTAAAAGATGTGTTAACCATAGAGGCTGGCGCTTTACGGTTTGAGCCAACCGCCGAAGTACTGCAAGCTTACTATAAAAAAGTAGGCCTGGAAGCAAAAAACAAACCCAACCTGGCGCAAGCTTCAGCCGAATCTAACACGCCGGTGCAATTGGTCAGCCAAAACTCCGGCGAAACCAAAACCGGAAAAAAACAAATGGTTTATGTAAAAGCCGGTAATGCCATTGAAGCCCGGGAAGTTACTACCGGTTTAAGCAATGGTACTACCGTTGAAATTACAAAAGGTTTATCGGCCGGCGACGAAGTGGTAACTGCCATGGAAATTGTAAGCCAGGATGCTGCATCAGGCAATGGTAGTGCTGGTCAGAGTCCGTTTATGCCAACGCCTCCGGGTCGTAAAAAATAATTCTTCTATAGCAAAAACATGAAAAAAACAATCATTAATATAAAAGATTTAAAGCGCGAATTTGTAGTAGGCGGCGAAACCGTACGGGCTTTAAAAGGAATAAGTTTCGCTGTTACGGAAGGAGAGTTTGTAACCATTATGGGTACCAGCGGTTCGGGTAAATCTACCTTATTAAATGTGCTGGGCTGCCTGGACCAACCTTCTGATGGAATTTTTGAATTGGATGGGGTTTCGGTGAAAGAGCTGGATAAAAACCATTTAGCCCGGCTGCGCAACGAGAAAATAGGTTTTGTTTTTCAATCTTACAACCTGCTGCCCCGTACTTCGGCGCTGGAGAACGTGGAACTGCCCTTAATGTACAACAACAAGGTATCGGCCGCCGAAAGAAGAGAACGCGCCATGGCGGCCCTGGAAGCTGTTGGTTTAACCAGCCGGATGGGGCACATGCCCAACCAGCTTTCCGGGGGGCAGCAGCAACGGGTAGCCATTGCCCGCTCCCTGGTAAACGACCCGGTAATCTTGCTGGCCGATGAAGCGACCGGTAACCTGGACACCCGTACTTCTTACGAAATTATGGCCTTGTTCCAGAAACTAAACAGCGAAGGCAAAACCATCGCGTTTGTTACCCACGAACCGGATATTGCCTCCTTCAGCAACCGCACCCTTACCTTGCGCGACGGCCACATTATTAAAGACCAGCCGGTAACAGTTATTTCGAATGCGGTAGAAGAACTGGCCAACCTGCCGGTGAGCGAAGATTATTGAAGAAACAATTCTTGTCCTCTTAGGAGAGGGAATTAAGTTCTAAAATATACAAATTCTTTCGCGAGCGTCCTCGCTCGTGAAGCTTATTTTCCGGCCTCTGGCCCCTATAATATGCTTAACTGGCCAGAGGCCAGCGTGAAAAAGACACGAGCAAGGACGCTCGCGCCATAAATTAGAAAGAACTAAACAGTCCTGCTATCTAAAGGGGACAAAAAAGTGATAGTAAATACTATTAAAAAGGAAAGAAAATGAAAGGTTTAAATCTAATAAAAATTGCCTGGAAAGCTTTGCAGCGAAACCGTTTGCGGGCCTTCCTCACCATGCTGGGCATTATAATCGGGGTGGCTTCGGTTATTGCCATGCTGGCTATTGGGCAAGGTTCTAAAGACAGCATTCAACAGCAAATATCGGCTATGGGTTCTAATATGTTGTTTGTGATGCCTGAGGATAAACAAAGCAGTGGCGTACAAATGGGCCGGAGCAGTGTGCAAACCCTCACCATGGCCGATGTAAATACCCTGAAAGAGCAGGCCAAGTTGTTGTCGCATGTATCGCCGGAAGTGAGCGGCAGCGGCCAGGCCATTATGAGTTCTGAAAACTGGCCAACCAGCATTAAAGGCGTTAGCCCCGATTATTTACCTATCCGGAAGCTGGAAATAAAAGACGGCATTATGTTCACGGAAGAAGACGTGAAATCATCGGCTAAAGTAGCGGTTATCGGGCAAACCATTGTGGAGAATTTATTTAGCTCCGGCGAAGACCCCATTGGCAAAACCATTAGGTTTAATTCTATTCCGTTTAAAGTAGTGGGCGTGTTAAAAGAAAAAGGCGAAAATACGTTTGGCCAGGACCAGGACGATATTCTGTTATCGCCGTACACCACCGTGCAGAAAAGAATTTTAGCTACTACCTACGTGAATGCCATTTACGCTTCGGCCAAAAGCGAAGAAGTTGCCAGCCAGGCCACCGAGGAAATGACCACCATTATCCGGGCTTCGCATAAACTACAAAGTGCCGCTGAAGATGACTTTGCCGTGCGTTCGCAGGATGAATTAATTTCTACGATGAGTTCTACCAGCGAAATGTTAACGGTTTTGCTGGCGGCTGTAGCGGGTATTTCGCTTTTGGTGGGGGGCATAGGCATTATGAATATTATGTACGTATCGGTAACGGAGCGTACCCGCGAAATTGGCTTGCGTATGGCGGTAGGCGGCCAGGGATCGGATATTCTGATGCAATTTTTAATAGAGGCTATTTTAATTAGTATAACCGGCGGATTATTGGGCGTGGCGATAGGTTTAGGAAGTACCCTGGGTATTTCCTTATATTTAGGCTGGCCAACCACCATTACGCCCGAATCGGTGTACCTGTCGTTTGCCGTTTGTGCTATTACCGGTATATTTTTTGGCTGGTACCCGGCCCGTAAAGCTGCCGCATTAGACCCCATTGTGGCCCTGCGATTTGAATAGTTACAAGATAAATTTTTATATGAGCTTAAATCAGTGGCTTAAAGGCAATAAAGACAGTAAGGTTATTCATATTCTGGTATGGATAATCTTATTTTGTTTGCCGGTAATTTTTTCTTTAAATAATGCGCCCGATAATTTTTTTAGTTACCTGCGCGATTGGTTTCCGCTGCTATTTTCCGGGGTTATTTTTTACCTGAACTACCTGATATTCATTAACTGGTATTTATTTAAAGCGAATTACCTGACTTTTATTCTTATTAACTTAGTACTCATTGCGCTTACCACCTGGTTAACTTTTTTAAGCTTCGACTTTTTCCGGAGTTTTATCGATAACCCCAGCCAGCCTGATAATTCGCCGCACCCGCCTTTACTCCTGATTTTTTTCCGGATTGCTTCGTCACAACTTTTAACCGTAGCGGTAGCCATTGCTATTAAATCTACGAGCCGGTGGTATCAAACCGAGCAGCGGCAAAAGCAATTAGAGCAGGAACACCTGGAAAGCGAGTTAACCAACCTGAAAAACCAGCTTAACCCGCACTTCTTTTTTAATACCCTGAATAATATTTATTCTTTAATTGCCATAGACCAGGACCGGGCCCAGGAAGTAGTGCTGCATTTAAGCAAAATGATGCGGTACCACTTATATGAAAGCAACAGTGCGTTTGTGCCCCTATCTAGAGAAATTGATTTTATAAATTATTACATCGAGTTAATGGGGCTGCGCCTTTCCGACCATGTTAAAGTTACCCGAACCATCGACGTACCTCATAAAAACATGCAAATTGCGCCGTTACTGTTTATTACCCTGGTAGAAAATGCTTTTAAACATGGCGTAAGCGCCACCGCTAACTCCGAAATTGCCCTGGATTTAAATATAACCGCCGGCAACGTATTAACCTTTTCCGTAAAAAATACCGCCTTTCCTAAAAAAGAGCAGGATTTAAGCGGCTCGGGCATTGGCCTGAAAAACCTAATAAAACGTTTAAACTTGTTGTACCCGAACCGGCACACGTTTACCCAAAAGCTGGAGAATAATATTTTTGAATCTACCCTGACCTTACAATTATGAAAATAAAATGCCTGGTAGTAGATGATGAGCCCCTGGCCCGCGATTTACTCGAAAGTTACATTAACAAAACGCCTTTTCTGGAACTGGTGGGTAAAAGCCGGAGCGCCATAGAAGCCATGCAAGTGCTGGAAACTACCCCCGTAGATTTGCTTTTCCTGGATATTCAAATGCCGGAATTATCGGGTATGGAGTGGTCGGAAACGCTGGGCAAAGAAGTGAAAATAATTTTTACCACCGCCTTTGAACAATATGCCCTGCAGGGTTTTAAAGTTAATGCCCTCGATTACCTGCTCAAGCCTTTTAGCTACCCGGAATTTCTGAAAGCCGCCAATAAAGCCAAAGAATGGTTTGAACTGGTAAACCGGACCGAACCTCAAAATACACAAGCGCCGGCCCCGGCCAAAGATAGTTTACTGGTTTATTCGGAATACAAGCAAATTAAGGTAGAACTGAAAGAAGTGCTTTACTTTGAAGGGTTAAAAGATTATGTAAAAATCTACCAACAAGGCGTAGCTAAACCCATTTTATCCTTAATTACCTTAAAGTGGCTTGAAGAACAATTGCCCCTGGAGCGGTTTATGCGGGTGCACCGTTCCTTCATCATTAACCTGGAAAAAATCAGCATCATCGAAAAAAGTTTTGTGGTGATAGACAAAGCCGAAATTCCCATTGCCGATAAATACAAAGAAGCTTTCCAGGAATATTTGTCCCGTACTTTTCTGCGGTAGGCTGTATACTGGTATTCATTTAAGTCTAAAGATTGAGCTATTTTCGCTCTTAAAGCTTGTTTGAATTTTGATTGGCACATCAAAGGTCGCCTAAGTTTTAAGCGAAAGAACGCACGCTATTTTTTTATTACTAGCCAAACAGCAAAATTTTAGAATAAACAGAAAAATTATGTTTATTAGTAAAACCAATTATTTTATTTCGGCCCATGATAAACTATTTCGAATCTTTCAAACTGACTTGGCGGGCCTTGCTATGCATCGGTGCTATTACCGGCTGGGCTTATGCTGGTTACAGCCAAACCAGTGAAGCTTCTCCGCAAGGAACAATAGAACGAATCAATCCGAAGCTGGATGCTATTGTTAAAAAAGATGCCAAAGTGGAAGTGATTGCGGATGGATTTACCTGGGTAGAAGGTCCGGTTTGGATAGAAAGCCAGCAAATGCTGCTGGTTTCGGACGTATTTAAAAATCGAATTTATAAATGGACGCCAAAGAAAGGCAAAGAACTTTATTTAGAACCGTCGGGCTATACCCAGGCCAAACCAAGAGCCGGAGAACTAGGCTCTAACGGTTTAGCCCTGAACGTCAAAGGACAATTGCTTTTGTGCCAGCACGGCGACCGAAGAGTTGCTCTGCTCCATTCAGCAATCAACAACCCTCAACCAACATTTAAAACGCTGGCTAATGCTTTTAACGGGAAAAAGTTTAACAGTCCGAACGACTTGGTGGTAAGAAGCAACGGCGATATTTACTTTACCGATCCGCCTTATGGCTTAGAAAAAGGCATGCTTGATCCGGCAAAAGAAATATCGTACCAGGGCGTATATAAAATTTCAGAAGCTGGTAAAGTTACACTGCTTACCGATACCATTACCCGACCCAATGGCATTGCTTTTTTCCCCGGTGAGAAAAGGCTTATAATAGCTAATTCCGATCCGGAAAAGCCGCATTGGTATGTGTATGATCTGGATAGTAAAGGCGATCTTATTCACGGCAAAATATTTCATAATGGAACCCAAGCTTTTCAGAAAGAACAAAGAACGCCCGACGGATTAAAGATTGACAAAAACGGGAATGTTTTTGCACCCGGCCCGGGAGGCGTTTGGATTTTCGACCAATCGGGGGTGGTATTAGGCCGCATTAAAGTAAATGTATTAACTTCCAACTGCGCCTTTGCCAATAACGATAAAACTTTATTTATTACCGCCGATAAATACCTGCTCAAAGTAGATTTGAGATAAGGGCAATAAATGAATGAATGAGTGATTGCGTGATTGCGTGAATGAGCATTTACTAAATTATTCAGCTTATATTAATTTTATCTTCTTACTTAAAAGCATAACGTTCACGCTTTTTTTATAAGTACCATGTCTATCTTAACCCAGCTGTTAGAAAATAAAATTGTAGCCATTATCAGAGGCTCGGAGCCGGCCCATGTGCTGAAAATAGCGGAAGCGCTGTATGCGGGCGGCGTAAGAATCTTGGAGATTACCATGAATTCGGCTAAACCTTTGGCCGTTATAGAAGACTTAGCCGATACATTAGGCGACAAGATGATAATTGGTGCGGGCACGGTACTGGATCCGGAAACCGCCCGGGCAGCTATTCTGGCGGGAGCAAAATTTATACTTTCGCCTATTGTGGATGCCAAAACCATTAAAATGGCCCGGACTTATGGTGTTGTAAATATTCCGGGAGCCTATACCGCCACCGAAATAGTGCAAGCTTATAAAAAAGGCGGCGATATTATTAAAGTATTTCCGGCCACTTCTCCGGATTATATAAAAAATATTTTGGGGCCGCTGCCGCACATTCCTTTACTGCCCACCGGCGGCGTAAATCTCGAAAATATAGCGGCCTTTAAAAAAGCCGGGGCCGTTGGCTTTGGTATTGGCAGTTCGTTGGTAGATACTAAAAAAGAAGTAACCACCCAATATTTATCCGAACTAACGGAAAAAGCCCGAAAATTTGTGCAGGCAGTAGCTAATCCATAAGCAAATCAATCCACCATTACTAACTAGTGCTTCTCCAATTTAATTTTTAGAAACATATAAATTTTTCAGAAGTGCAGATTACTATAATTAACCAACATTTCTAATTCATAATTTCTAATTTTTAATTTGGAAAAGCACTAGTATGATGCTGCCTAACTGTTATTTCCACCTATCTTAGACCGCAATAACTTCCTCACCACAATAAATAAGGTATACCCATGAAAATTAAAAGTTACGAATTATTTCAGGTGCCACCGCGGTGGTTGTTTTTAAAAATTGAAACCGATGAAGGTATAACGGGTTGGGGAGAACCAGTAATTGAAGGAAAAGCGGCAACGGTAAAAGCCGCCGTGGATGAGCTGATGGAATACCTGATTGGGAAAGACCCGATGCCTATAGAAGACCATTGGAATGTGATGTACCGGGCCGGATTCTATCGGGGCGGACCTATTTTAATGAGTGCCATTGCCGGCATCGACCAGGCACTATGGGATATAAAAGGTAAATATTACAATGCGCCGGTATACCAGTTGTTGGGCGGGAAAGCCCGCGATACCATAAAAGTATATTCGTGGATTGGCGGCGACCGGCCCGCCGAAGTTGGTCTGGCCGCCCAAAAAATGGTAGAGCAAGGCTTTTTGGCAGTAAAGATGAATGCGACCGAAGAATTGGAATACGTTGATTCTTATAATAAAATAGATCAGGCAGTAAAAAGAATTTCGGCGGTAAGAGATGCCGTAGGCGCCGATGTGGGTATTGGTATCGATTTTCACGGCCGGGTACACAAACCTATGGCTAAAATTCTGGCCAAAGAACTGGAGCAATATCACCCCATGTTTATTGAAGAACCAGTATTGCCGGAAAACAACGAAGCACTCCGGGAAATAGCCAACCATGTTTCTATCCCGATTGCTACCGGTGAAAGAATGTTTTCTAAATGGCAGTTTAAAACCTTATTAAAAGAAGGCTATGCCGATATTATCCAGCCCGATGTGTCGCATGCCGGCGGTATAACGGAATGCAAAAAAATACTTTCTATGGCCGAAGCTTTTGATGTGGCGGCAGCGCCCCATTGTCCGCTGGGCCCGATTGCGCTGGCGGCTTGTTTGCAGGTAGATGCCACCTGCCACAATGCTTTTATCCAAGAGCAAAGCTTAGGCATTCATTATAACCAGGGCAGCGACTTGCTGGATTATTTAACTGATAAAACTGTATTTGAATACGAAGCCGGCTACGTGAAAATACCGGATAAACCCGGCTTGGGCATCGAAATAAACGAAGATTATGTCCGGGAAATGGCCGCTATCGGGCATAACTGGCGCAATCCGCTGTGGCGGCATCAGGATGGCAGTGTAGCCGAATGGTAAGAGAAAGGCACTATGGCTACTATCAATTCTACCGGCAAACCTACCCGCATCCGTTTCGGCATACTGGGGCTGATCTTCGTAAATGTTGTTATTAACTACATGGACCGAAGCAACCTGGCGGTGGCCGCTTCGGCTATCAGCGAAGATTACAACTTTTCCCCGGTACAAATGGGGCTTATCTTCTCGGCCTTCAGCTGGACGTACCTGGCCTTTCAGATTCCGGGCGGCATTATGGTAAAGCGTTACAGCCCCCGCATTTTATACGCCGTTAGTTTAATTACCTGGTCGGTGGCTACTACTTTCCAGGGATTTGCCCGGGGCTTTTATACTTTGTTTGGCTTGCGGATGGCAACCGGCACTTTTGAAGCACCGGCTTTCCCGATAAATAACCGGGTAGTAACCAGCTGGTTTCCCGATAACGAAAGAGCTTCCGCTATAGCGGTATATACTTCGGGACAGTTTCTGGGGCTGGCTTTCTTAATGCCGGTTCTTTCGGCCATTCAACTGCGTATTGGCTGGCAGGGATTATTTATTGTAACGGGCTTAATCGGTATTATCTGGGGTATTATCTGGTACGTTTTCTACCGCGATCCGCTGAAACATCCGAAAGTAAATGCGGCCGAATTACAGCATATAGAAAGCGGCGGCGGCATATTAGACAATAAAGTTTCTGAACAAATTAGTGGGAAGAACAAGTTTAACTGGGGTGATCTGAAAGAAGTGCTTTCGCATCGTAAATTATGGGGCATTTATATCGGGCAATTCGCCGTTAATTCTACTTTGTGGTTCTTTTTAACTTGGTTTCCCAAGTATTTAGTCGATTACCGCGGCCTGGATTTTATTAAATCGGGTTTTTGGGCGGCTATACCATATTTAGCGGCCTTTACCGGGGTTTTGTGTTCCGGTTTCCTGTCCGATTATTTAATCAGAAAAGGCATATCGGTGGCAAAAGCCCGCAAACAACCTATTATTATCGGGCTGTTGGTATCGGCCCTGATTATCGGCGCCAACTTTGTGCATACACCCGGCTTCATTATTTTCTTTATGGCTTTATCCTTCTTCGGCGTGGGCTTTGCCTCTATCACCTGGGTTTTTGTCTCCACTTTAGCCCCTAAACATCTGGTAGATATTACCGGCGGTGTTTTTAATTTTGTTGGCCAGCTTTCCGGCATTATTGTTCCCATTGCTATTGGTTTTCTGGCCCGCAACGGCAATTTTGCGCCGGCGCTTATTTTTATAGCAGTTTTGGGTTTATTAGGTGCTTGCTCCTATATCTTCCTGGTAGGAAAAGTAGAACGTATTGTTTTAAAAACAAATGCCGAACCAGCGCCCAAACCTATAAAAAGATAACAAAATGGACTTATTTTTAAGCTGCGATTGGGGTACTTCTTCCTTCAGGTTACGCCTTATTCAACTATCTGATCTTAAAATTATCGCGGAAGAAAAAACCGGCCGCGGCATAGCGGAAACTTATCAGAAATGGAAGCAAACCGGCGGGAACGAAGCGGATCGTTTTAAATTCTACCAGTCTTATATAACCGATCAGATAGGAGTCCTTAGTAAAAAGGCTAATATTCCTTTAGATAAAATACCGGTTATGCTCTCCGGGATGGCTTCCTCCACCATTGGCATGCTGGATTTAGCCTACAAAGAACTGCCGTTTTCACTGGATGGATCGGATTTAAAAACTGAAATTATTCAGGTGGAAGGCGCCAATAAGTTTATTATTATCTCAGGCGCCAGAACTGAACACGATGTAATGCGGGGCGAAGAAACCAAAGTAGTGGGCTGTTCTTTGGCTACTGATCAGAGCTATCCGGAAAAATTATTGATACTCCCGGGCACCCATCCTAAACATATAATCATAAAAGACAACCAAGTTATCGGATTTAAAACCTACATGACCGGTGAGTTTTTCGATCTGCTGGCTAACCAAAGTGTTTTATCTGCTTCGGTTGAAAAAGGAGGCGATTTTATGGCACCGGAAAACCAGGAAAGTTTTGAAAAAGGCGTTCGGGCTAGTTTAAATGCTAATCTGTTACACGCCAGCTTTATGGTCAGAACCAACCAGGTCTTTAATAAACTGCCTAAACCACAAAACTTTTTTTATCTCAGCGGTTTGCTTATCGGCACCGAACTAAAAGATGAGGTAGATAGAAAAGCGCCGGTTTACCTGGTGGGCGGATCACAATTTAATACGTATTATGCCAAAGCCTGTGAAGTACTTAAAATATCTATTTTAAAGCAAGTGGATGGAGATATGGCTTTAACGGAAGGCCAGAAACTAATCTATAACAGATTATTAAAGCAGGGATATTCTCAATGATTGATAAAAAATCAGGGAACCTATGCCATTCTCTCTTAAAATTACGCACCAATTTGTTTTGATACTTGATCAGGTTCAATCACTGGCTTTATTTAGCAAGGTAGCCGATCAAAATAAAATCAAAAAATTAAATGGTAGTGGTTTAAAAAGTATGATGATTAGATTTTTGTTTATTTCGGTAGTTGAACATAATGTTTAAAGCGGCTAGATGGTTTTCTTTCTTTTTAGAGAAGCAGGTAGTTTTTCTCCCAAGTCTTCG
>Ga0210046_1001816_pt1 | contig 15908 bp, 18 predicted proteins | sample CryGeyCG2114_250_FD_185461 | JGI IMG/M metagenome (GOLD analysis project Ga0210046, IMG submission 185461) | Groundwater microbial communities from aquifer - Crystal Geyser CG18_big_fil_WC_8/21/14_2.50 (SPAdes) (version 2) | ecosystem: Environmental > Aquatic > Deep subsurface > Groundwater ... | reverse complement strand
TGGATTGGTCGCAAGTCACTCTCGAACAGAGAGAGTGCATAATTCACGGCGTTCATAATCTTGAACTACAAGGGGATGAAAATGATCTATATGGATTTGTTGGTACTGTAGATTTAGATGGTGTTGTAGGTGGTTTCTTTATGGTTCAGTTTCCTACAGAGCTATTAAGCTATGATTTGAATAAAACAGCGAATAGAGAAACTACAAAACCCGCCGAAAGAGTCTTTTTTGTTTTATTGCCAAAATATGGAAAAATACTTCTCCAAATCCGGCATTTTGAAATACTTCCTATAGACATGGATGCAGTCTGTTCCCGTCTCCAGTCTACTATTGCAAAAGTTTTAAAACAATGTAAAGTTGGTCCTGTCGTTTCCCTTTCTCCTACAACGTCGTTGGTTGGAAGAGCGGAAGTAATAGAATATTATAAGTCGAGCAGAAAAGTTCATCGCCTAAAAGTGCAAAATCCGAATCCTAAACAGATTCCCGAAGGAATTGCATATTACAATCCTCAACGAGAACGAAACGAGATCATTCGTGATAGCCGATTACATGACTATCCTAAATTGAAATCTGTAGATATTGCTGCTAAAGAGGGTAATGATTTACGCGAAACTCATTTAGGGAAGGATTTGGTTTATGCTGTAACCGAAACAGATCCCTTCATTATGGAGTTTGAAGATAAAGAACAGCGACGTAGAATTCTTAGGAGAAATCTAAAAAAGACGCCTTTGGAGTTTCGTGTTGATGTTGACAGTGATCAATTGAGCTGTGATACTCTACGCCAAGTACTGGAGATTTTGGATAAAGAAGTATCGTTAGATATTACAGTAGGTGAGAGAAGTTCAACTCAACAGTTGGGGCTTTTTACTGATTCGGACGAATTAGATGACTATGAATGAAAATGATCTAAGTAAATTCGCTCAAGGAGTTGTCGATGGGGTTCTCTTGGATTCCTCAATCGTTCTAAAGCTTAATGAGTTTAGGCGATTGTATGAAATTGTTCTTGAGAAGACAAGGAGGAGAGTTCCTTATATTCTTGCTATACATTTAGGCGATCAAGTACACCTTATATTGCCTGAGTATTCTCGCCAAGAAATAGTAATTGAGCCTGAAAAAAGAAAAAAGATAAGGCGTGAAGATTTTTCCTTCCTAAGTTTAGTTGATTGGAGAGGCGCGACTAGTCCTTCGAGGAACTTTCTGTTATTCCTAATTGGAGAAATCAAAATCAACAAGATCAGACTCGGACTGATATTTCTGATTTCGCTTGCTTTACTGATTTTTGTTGCCCCTAGTGTTAGTAATCTGGATCTAGCAAATACTCTTCTCATACAAGCAAGCACGGTTTTTCTGAGCATTTATTTGATTTTTACTGTTTCTCAGAGCGAACGACTTAGCTCTGATAGAAAACTGTTTGAGAAGGGAATTCTCTATAGGTATTATAGCGACGATAGAAGCATTACAATTTTTGCGATACTTACTATTGGTCTTACGTTTGCAAATACCCTCCTTGTTCACTTACCTTGGATAAGTAATGGGCTTGATGGTTTTAGTCTTATATCCTTCAGTAGATGGGTAATTTCGATTACTACATCCATTATTTTCACGATGTTATTTCACACCTTCTTCACGGTGAGTGATTATTATTTGGAACGCACCCGTGACATTGCTGAACGAGAACATATTGGGAATATTTTTCACGAGGAATTTATTCGCAAGAATCGCCGCGAGCGATAATCCCTGTTTGCATATATCAGTGTTTCAGTGAACAGTTTTCAGTGAGCAGAAAAGCGCCAGAGGCTGCAGAGACCTTTGGCGCTTTATAAACAACGGGAGAAAGCGTGCTATAATTTTTGCCGGAGCCAGGAATGCCAACCAAATTCTGGCTCGACCCTGTGGCATTGGAACGTGGTGGCGGTTTCAAACCGCAAGAGTTGAACAAACTATTCAAGATGACCCAGGAAAATCGCGACTTTTTACTGGAGCGCTGGAATGAGCACCTTGGAGATTGAAATAGAAGAAGCGCGTGCACAAGATGTGCGCGTGGATGACAACATCCTTGCCATTGACCTGACCGACGGGCGAACCATTATCACCCCCTTGGCCTGGTATCCGCGCCTGGTCTATGGGACGCCGGAGGAGCGCGCCAATTTCGAGATCAACGGTGATGGAAGATACCTCCGTTGGCCCGACTTGGACGAAGACTTAACAGTTGCCGGCATTTTGTTGGGGCGACCATCCGGCGAAAGCCAGCGCTCGCTCAAACGCTGGCTGGAAGCGCGCGCGGGGGCGGTCAGGCAACTTGAGCATCAGGTGGCAGAAGAGAAGGCGAAGTACGGCAAATAGCAAGCGAGGTGAACGAGAATGAACAAGTTCCATGACGTGCTTGTTGCTACTGACTCAGCCACATTGCATCTCACTGTTGACGGCCAAACCTATCATCTGCGTTGGGAGGAATGTTCGCCGCGCCTGGCTAACGCCACAGCCGCCCAGCGGGCGCATTTTGAAGTCTCGCCTGCGGGGTATGGCATCCACTGGCCTGAAATTGACGAGGATTTGGCTATTACTCCTCTCATCCAGCAAGCCAGTGGCATAGAGCAAGAAATTATGCAGGTCGCCGAAAAGAAGGCGAGGTATGCCAAATAGCAGGTCAACATTGATAAAAGCACTAAATTCTATGCTCGCCCAAAACGTGACCGTGACGGAGGATACTCTCATCGTGGATCTGTACGACGGGCGCACGATTTCCGTTCCACTCGCCTGGTATCCTCGCCTGTTGTATGGAAGCCCACAAGAAAGGAACAACTGGCAGTTGATTGGTATGGGTGAAGGCATTCATTGGCCTGACCTTGACGAAGATCTCAGCGTCGAAGGGATTGTGTTCGGCAGAGCATCCGGCGAAAGCCAGCGTTCGTTCAAACGCTGGCTGGAAGCGCGTGAAGGGGCGCTCGAGCAGCCCCTGCCCCAGGTCGCCGAAAAGAAGGCGAAGTACGGCAAATAGTTTTAATACACACCAACCCCTTCAAATACGCTCCCTCGGGAAAATTGAGCGCCACCGGGTGATCGGGGCTTTGGGATAAATGCTCGATGATCTGCGCCTCCACACCCGCATCCAGGGCAGCCCCGGCGACGATTTTCTGGAACAGGGCCGCGTCCACGCCGCCGGAGCAGGAGAAGGTGACCAGGATCCCACCTGGACGCAGCAGCTTGAATGCCAGCAGGTTGATATCCTTGTAGCCGCGCGCTGCCTTCTCGGCCTGGGCCGCTGTGGGCGCGAACTTGGGCGGGTCGAGGATGATCATATCGAACGTGCGGCCTTCGTCGCGGAAGGTGCGCAGGAGGTGGAATACATCGCCTTCGAGGGTCGTGTGACGGGTGACGAGTGACGAGTGACGGGTGACGGGGAGGTCGTTGAGCGCCACGTTTTCGCAGCACAGCTTCAAGGCCTCGGCAGAAGAATCCACGGATAAAACCGATTTCGCTCCGCCCGCCAGGGCATTAACTGTGAATCCCCCCGTGTAGCAAAAACAATCCAGTACATCCCGTCCCGCCGCAAGTTGGCGCACCCTCAGGCGGTTTTCGCGCTGGTCGAGGTAGAAACCCGTCTTATGGCCATGAGCAAGGTCAACCGTAAAGCGTAATGCGTATTCCGTAATGGTTGTGCGTTCGGGCGGATCGCCTCGTAGTGGCCCGCTGCGCGGGGCGAGACCTTCCAATTCGCGCACGTCCGCGTCGGAGCGCTCGTAGATGTCTTTCAGGCCGGTGAGTTCGAGGAGCAGATCGGCGATGGTTTCGCGCCAGAATTCTGCGCCAGTTGCCAGGAATTGGACAACGAGCGTACCGGCGTAGCGATCCACGATCAGGCCGGGCAGGCTGTCGGATTCGGCATGAAGCAAGCGTAAGGATGAGAGCTGAAGGCTGAAGGCTTGCCTTGAGCGAAGTCGAAGGGATGAAGCGCCAGTTGCTGAAGACTGAACATTGAAAACTGAACATTGCCTTCGGTCAATGGCGGCAGAAAGGCGGCGTCGGAAATACTCCCTATCCACATTTTCGTTGGGGTCAAACGTCCAAACGCGGGCGCGGATCTGCGATTGGGGCGAGTAGGCGGCGCGGGCCAGAAAAATGCCTTTCGAGGAGAGCAGGTCCACGGTCCCGCCCGAATCGGGATTTCCATCCACACGATCCACCGCGCCGGAGAAGATCCACGGATGGCGGCGCAGGAGTGATTTTTCGCGTCCGGGTTTGAGGGTAAGAGCAGGCATCTATAGGATGCCGATTTCCTTGCCGGCCTTCTCCATCACGTCCATAGCGTACTCGATCTCCTGCGGCTCGTGCGCCGCGGTGACGGTGGCGCGCAGGCGCGCCAGTCCCTCCGGCACGGCCGGCGAGACCACCGGCAGGACGAACAGGTCATGGTGCTGGCACTCGCGGGTGATGGCGAAGGCGCGCTCGTCCGAGCCGCACAGCACCGGCACGATGGCGGTGGTGGTCAGCAAGGTGTCGAAACCGCGCTTCTTCAAGCCTTGGATGAATTGGTCGGCGTTGGCGTTGACCTTTTCGATGCGCCAGGGTTCGTCCAGGATGACCTTGAAGGCCTCGTTGGCCGCGGCGGCCTGCGCCGGGGGCAGCGCGGCGGAGAAGATGTACGCCCGGCTGGCATGCCGCAGGTATTGGACGAGTTCTTTTTTGCCGGCCACGTAGCCGCCCACCGACGGGATGGTCTTGGAGAGCGTGCCCATCTTGATGTCAATGCTATCCCACAAACCGAAGTGCTCCTCGATGCCGCGCCCGGTCTTGCCGAGCACACCGACCGAGTGCGCTTCGTCCATCATCAGCCAGGCGTTGTACTTCCTGCACAGTTCGACCATGCGCGGAAAGTCAATCACGTCGCCGTCCATGCTGAAGATCGCGTCCGCGACGACCAGTTTCGCGACGCCGTTCGGCACCTGCTGGAGACGGTGTTCCAGGTCATCCATCTCGTTGTGGCGGAAGCGGCGGAATTCCGCGCCGGACATCAGGCAGCCGTCCACGATGCTGGCGTGGTTGAGCTTGTCGGAGAGTACGTAGTCGCCGCGCCCCATCAGGGTGGAGATGACCGCCAGGTTGGTGGCGTAACCGGAGGTATAGGTGATAGCGGCTTCGGCGTGCTTGAATTCGGCAATCGTTTCTTCCAGCTCGGTGTGCAGTTTGAGCGTGCCAGCCAGGGTGCGGACGCCGTGCGTGCCGGTGCCGTACCTGTCCACCGCGGCTTTGGCCGCGGCGTTGATGCGCGGGTGGCCGATCAGGCCGAGGTAACTGTACGAGGCGAACATGCCCATCTCGCGCCCGTTGACCAGCACGCGCGCCCCGCCGCGCAGCTCGCTGATGGGTTGGTTGTAGAAATACAGGTCATTCTCGCGCAGCATATTTACGCGGTCGTTCATGGCGCGAATGCGTCGGGTGACGGCATCATCGGTGTTTCGAAAGTCCATGGCTGGCTGCTCCTAAAAACATGATACACAAGTTTATTCCAGGGAGGGGTTTCTGTCAATCAGGCTTGCAAGTACTGGTTTGCGGTGATATAAAAGGGCGGATTCTCGACTAAAGTGATGATTCGAAGGAGAAATTGCGTTCATGAAAATCAAGTACATCTTGCTCTCGACGGCAGCCATCGTCATCTTGATCGTTACCACGGTTGGGAGCGGCGCCCAGCCTCAAGGGGCGACAGCAACCCCGACGACCGCGGCCGGCATCCCGGCGGCGGGCAGTTACCAGCCGGAATCCGCCTGCGACAACCCATACTACCCCCGCCGCGCCGGGACGAAAACTCAAAGCGGGGCGGATGGCTCTGTCATAACCGAAACGACATCCATCCGCGGCGACGCGAACAAAGCCACCGCCACGGTGACCAGTGCTTCTACCAACGGTATTGACGTAAGAACGTATGAGTGCAGCTCAGGTGGTATCCTCTTGACCGAGTGGAAATTGTACGACGGGGACAAGCAAGTAATGTCTACGTTGTCTTATTCCGGCGTATTTTTCCCTTCAGCCGAGCAGTTCAAAATCGGGGCGAAATGGGAATATTCTATCGTTACCCACAAGGACCTGGATAGCGGCTGGGTTGAAAGTGAAACCAGGAGAAACTGCACGGTGGCTGGCACATCTTCCGTTCAATACCAGGGTCAGTTCGTGGACGCACTGCGAGTGGATTGTGTCAATGAGGTCAAAGACCTCAAGGCCAGTGATGAGGCAGCTTTAGAGAACTATTACGACTTGTACAGCTTTTTCTACGTTTATGGAGTAGGGATCGTGGGGTATCGAGTCAGCGAGTAAGCCCGAACATTCCTGGCTCAGAACATCACGCCGCAGTCGTAGGGGACGAGTATTTTCTCTTTGACATCCAGGATCCTGTGCGGGAAATTCCGGTCAATGCTGAACGTCAGGCGCAGGAAGCCGCCCCATTTGGTGAAAACAACCAGTTGCACCTCTACGCTCTGCTCGCTGGTGCGGACGGTGGGCGCCACGTCTCGAAGCAGGAGCGTCCGCAGGCGAGACAGAAGTGACATGGGCCGGCCAAAGTCTCCGAGGCTGGCGGCGATGTCCCGCACGTCAGAAGGGTTGCACATGATCTGGTAATCGTTGTAGTTGGCGTGCCAGAAGAGATAGAACTGGGAGCCGAGGATGTTCAGCACCACGTACTGGAAATACCCCTCCGCTGTGTCGTCTATCTGGACGTAGTCGAGGTAATCCGAGCTGTCCCCGCTGGCGGCGTAGTCGGCCTCGGTGCGGAATGGCGCCTGTTCTGCCGGCCGGGGGTAGAGCAGGGGGTAGCCGCCCATCCCGTCGAAGTGGTAGACGTAATCCAGCGCGTAGCCCGGCTGCATCGAGAGATGGGTGAGCGCCTGGAAGTAGGTGTTGGCGTCGAATTCGCCGCCCTGCTTGGCCGGGTTTTCGGTTTGGAAATTATCTGGAAAGCTCATGTCGCCCCGCACCTGATGAAGCGCCTCGAGCGCGCCGGCGCAGTCAATCTCGCTGGCTGGTGCGGATGATAGGCGGCAGGCGAGTAAAGCGAAGAAGGCGGCAGTTGCAGCGAGGAGAACGATTTTCTTCATGGTGTGCCTCCTGTATTTATGGACACGGGTCAGTGGTCAATCAAGTTCTTTACCTTGCCAATGAAACGCTCTGCCGCGTGCAGTATTTCCTCTGCCCCCTCGCGGCTGATAGGCGCGAAGGGTGCATAATCGCTTCGTTCACGAGCGGATTGCGCCTGACCGAGAAAATGTAAATATTCCGCCTCCACCTGACCTGTGACGACGAACAACTCGCGGAACTTTGCAATGGAAGCCGAGTGTCTGCGTAAATCCAGGCCTTTGGAAAGCAAGGCGGCTTTGGCGGCGTAAAACATGGCGTAATAGGCGCGGGAGACCGCGTCATTGAAGAGGCCAATATCAAAAATCTGGCGGGCGTGACCAAGTTTGATCTCAGCCAGTTCCAGCCAGGTTTTCGGATCCTTCATGTCCGCGGGAGCGTCCATAGCAGCCTTCCTTCGTCTTTTGCTTCTTCCGCCACAGAAAATCCGCTGTTGAACAAGTCTTCCCCCACGACCAGTATCGAAATAAACGGTCCGCCGGTGACCATCGAGTCCATCGCCGCGTTGACCAGTTTCCGCCAGCGCGAGTCGCCCGGCCCGCCGAGATAGTATTTCGGGCTATGCCACTTGCCAATCACCATCACGTCTACATCAGAGTCGGGCGTAGCTTCGCCGCGGGCGTAAGAACCGTAGAGAATGATCTGGCTGATTTCATTGGGAAATAACTCCAGTGCGCGGCGCCGAAAATCATCCAGAGTGCGCTTTACTGGGCGCGGCAGGCCACCGCGACGCGGCTGGCCGCGTGGCTTTAGATGGACGACAGGAACTGAAGAGATGTGCGCCATATTTCAATTATACACACATCCGCCTCAATTCTTCCTCCCCAATTACCTTTACCTCCAGCACTTTCGCCTTCTCGTATTTCGACCCCGGCGCTTCACCTAGCACGAGATAGCTGGTGTTCTTGCTGACGCTATCCGTCACTTTGCCGCCGTGGGATTCGATGAATTCTTTGACACCCTCGCGGCTGAACCCGGCCAGCGTGCCGGTCACGACGAAAGTCATCCCGGCCAGTGAGCCGGATGGCTGATGGCTGATGGCTGATGGCCGATTGACCGGCCATACTCCCGCGGCTTTCAGTTTCTCCAGCACGGCCTGGTTACGCGGCCGCGTGAACCAGTCCACGATGGCTTCGGCAATGTTGGGGCCAATGCCTTCGATCATCTGCAAATCCTCAGCGGAGGCGCGGGCAAGCAGATCAAGGGAGGGGAAATGGCGCGCTAGATCGCCAGCGACAACTTCACCCACGCCGCGCATGCCGAGCGCGGTGATGAGACGGTTCAGGGGTTGTCCTTTGGAAGTTTCTATGGCAGCCAGCAGGTTGTCCGCGATCTTGCCAGGCGGTTCTGACTTGGTCTTCCTGTCTTTCTTGGTGACGGCTTCGAGAATATCTTCCCGCTTTAGCGCATAAATATCAGCCACATCTTTGACCGCGCCGGTCTCGATGAGTTTTTCGACAATCTTGATGCCCAACCCGGTGATGTCCATCGCGCCTTTCGAGACGAAATGCTCCACGTTGCGGACGAGTTGCGCCGGGCAGGCCGCGTTGACGCAGTACCAGGCCACCTCGCCCTCGAAATGCTCGACTGGCTGCCCGCAGGCGGGACAATTTGTCGGCGGCTGGTATGGCTGCTCCGCGCCGCTCCGGACCTCGGTCACGGGGCCGATGACGTAGGGGATGACCTCGCCGGCGCGCTTGACCAGCACCCGGTCGCTGGGACGGATGTCCTTCTCGGCGATGTAATCGAAGTTGTGCAGCGTGGCGCGTTCGACGATCACCCCGCCGATCTCGACCGGCTCCAGCACCGCGTAGGGAGTCAGCACGCCGGTGCGCCCGACGTTGACGCGGATCTCCTGCAATTGGGTCGTCACCTCGCGCGCCGGGAATTTGAAGGCGATAGCCCCGCGCGGGTCCTTGCCGACGAATCCCAGCTCCGCGGCGAGACGCAGGTCGTCGAGTTTGATGACCATGCCGTCGGCCTCGTAGGGCAGTTCGTCGCGGCGCGTGGCCCACGTTTGGGTATATTCGATCGCGGCTTCGATATCCTCGAACCGCCGCGCCGCGTCCGTTACTGGAAAGCCCAGTAATTTCAGCCAATTCAAAAGTTCCCACTGGCTCGTGGGAATACCTGTGTACCTGTGTACTTGTGTACCTGCTTCGTGTGTACCTGCTTCCCAATACACCACCTGGTAGACGAGCAGTGTCAGCGGACGGGAAGCGGTGATGGACGGGTCGAGTTGCCGCAGAGACCCGGCGGCGGTGTTGCGCGGGTTCAAATATGTTTTTTCGCCATTTTCTTCCAGCCGCTTATTTAATTCATCGAAAGCTTTTACGGGGATAAAAACTTCACCGCGCACGACCAGGTAAATCGGGAGTCGGGAGTCGTTAGTTGTCAGCGGTCGGTGGTCAAAGAGCATAGGCTGCCCGACATCCTTGCTCCCGACTCCCGACTCTCGACTCTCGACTGGAATCCGCAGCGGAATCGCCCTCACCGTCCGCAGGTTGGCGGTAATGTCTTCCCCAATTTCCCCATCCCCGCGCGTCGCGCCCTGGACGAAAACCCCATCGCGGTAGTGCAGCACCACGCTCAAGCCGTCAATCTTCGGCTCGACGACGAAGGCGGCTTTCTCCACCCGGTCGTCCAGCTTGCGGATGCGCTCGAACCAGGCGCGCGCCTCGTCCGCGCCGAAGGCATTGGCCAGGCTGAGGATGGGCGCGGGGTGGCGCACTTTCTCGAACTTCTCTGAGGGCGCCGCGCCGATACGCTGGGTGGGGGAGTCGGGCGTGACCCAGTCCGGGTGTTCGGCTTCGATCTGGCGCAGTTCGATGACCAGCTTATCGTATTCTGCGTCGCTGATGATTGGCGCGTCCTCCACATGGTACAGATGAAAGTGGCGGTTGACTTCCTGTTTGAGCTGTTCGTAGCGTTCGTGTGTGGTCATAGACTCATTATACAACGTAGTGGAGTGTCAAGGCTGATCGTTTGATTTCTGCTAGGGCTCCGGCCTGCGCTCGCGCCGCCTCCGGTACTGCTCGTGGATCTCCATCACGTGATCCACCTTTTCCTCGATTGCCACCTTCAGCCAATACTCGCCTTTCTCCTTTGTCCCCAGGCTGCCTGCGCCGTACGCGCCAGTCTGCGTGTCGTCGTCCCAGGGCGGATTGGCAACCAGCGCGCCGCCCTCGATCCAGTCCATGTAATACGACGGCGTGGCGATGAAGTCCGTCTCGTCCACAGCCCGCTCGAGGTGGATCAATTCCGGGCGCAAGGCCAGGATGAGCGAGGTCTCCAGCTCGCAGGCGTGGCCCATCCCGCCGATGGGGGATTCGCGTTTGGCCTCCAGCGCGGCGGCGCCCTTCGGGCCATTAAGATACAGTTCGGTTGTGGCGCAGAAAATGTACGGATGCCGTTCGCCGGCGTACTTGACCACGTTGACCAGGAACGAGACATTCCCACCGTGGCCGGAGAGCAGGTAGAAGCGGTTGAAGCCGCGCCCGACGAGCGTATCCACGACTGCCAACCAGAAATCCTCGAACGCCCGTCCGCCGACGTTGAACGTGCCTGGGAACGAGCGCCAGTGCGTGCTGACCCCATACGGGCTGACCGGTAAACAGGCCGCCTGCTGCGGGACGGCTTCTGCCGTACCCCGGCCGATGGCTTCGATGATGAGCGTATCGGTCGAGAGCGGGGCGTGGTAGCCGTGCTGTTCGGTGTGGCCGATGGGAATGAGAACCACTTTCTCGCGGTCAGAATCAGGGGGCAGGGTGACGGATGGCGAGTGATGAGTGATGAGTGATGCGTGATGCGTGGTAGGCGCCGCCTCGACTGCACTCGGGGCAGGCGAGAGGCGAGGCAGGCGCAAGGCGGGAATATCCGCGGCGAGTTGGAGGTCGTCGGGGATAAGAGCTGAGATCTGCGTGAATCCATCTTCGAGCAGGTTGCCAAGCAGATTGCGCAGTACAGCCTCGAACACAGGCTGCGGTACCTCCAAACCGCTGCCCGTCCAGCCAAACGGCAAGGACGGTAACAGGCCGATATGGGGTGGGCTGCCGAGGTGCGCTGCCAGGGCCGTATGGTCAAATCCCAAGCCCAAGGGTAGGACGAGCGGCAGGTCGCGGGGCAGGCAGGCGACCTCGGGGTAGGTCAACTCGTCGAAGGGAAATAAGTCAGAAGGCAAGACATCCTCCGTTTCAGACTTCCGACTTCTCAAATATCTCGGAAGTCTCCCCCAACTTTATCAAAGAAATTGGGTATTGACAAGTGAGAACAAATGTTCTATAATGATGGCGATAACATAGATCACCCGTTCTGTTTTTCGACAAGAGGAGGTCGAAATGAGCGTAACCACTTTTCGTTCGAACCGTGGGGCCGGTAACCTGCTCAAAGGCGTTACTTTGCGGCGCGGCTTGGCCTGGGGCATCATCATTGTTTTTGCCCTGCTTGCCTTTGAGGTTTTCAATTTCAGCACCACCCAGTTTGCCTTACTGGACGTACTCGGCAACCTGACCTTCGCCGGGTTCCGCTGGGCGACGATCCTCGCGATTGCGTTTTGCGGGATTGACTTCGCTGGGATTGCCCGCCTGTTCACGCCCGAACAAGGCCGCGACGAGCCTGCCGAGGTATGGTACCTCTTCGGGGCCTGGCTGTTGGCGGCCGGGATGAACGCCATCCTGACCTGGTGGGGGGTTTCGGTTGCCATCGTCAACCACAACAGCCTGGCTAGCGGCGTAGTCGTCAGCAGCGGCACACTGACCAAGGTGGTGCCGGTCTTCGTAGCCATCATGGTCTGGCTGATCCGCGTCCTGATCATCGGCGCCTTCTCGATTGCGGGTGAGAACCTCTTTAGCTCGGCGGATGATCGCATCCGCTCGCAGGTCCGACCGGCCCCGCAACTGGCGACCTCAACGCTCCGCCCGCGACCGAATATCGTCAATCCAATCACATCGGCATATCGTCCAGCGCCCAAAGTTGCGCGGCCGGCATCGAACTTCGCTCCCCGTGTGGAGCCGACTTACCACAACCTTTCGATGAATTCCCACGCTGCGCGTGAACCTGAGTACATTGAGCCCAAGCGCGGCTCCTGAGATAGGCTCTTGTAGCCATGTCTTACCGTCGCGCGGAGCATTCGTTGTCAGCGGAGCATTCGTTGTCAGCGGAGCATTCGTTGTCAGCGGAGCATTCGTTGTCAGCGGAGCATTCGTTGTCACCCGTCCCTCCTTCCGCACAGGCAGCCGTCTCCTCCCGAGGCGGCTGTCTGCCTGGATTTGTCCTTCCACCCCTGGCGGTGCTGGTGGTCGGGTTTTTCCTGGTTCTGCTCTCCCTCGGTTCGCCTTCTACCTCCTCGGTTGCAGCCTCGATGAGCCTGCCCAATGATTTGGCGACGAGGTATCCAACACAGACGGGAGCCACGCTGATAGAGCTACCTCCGATTGTGACGGCAGTCCAATCGAGCGACACGCTTACAACACTGGCGTCTTTGTTTACCCCCGAAGTGCGTTATTGGGCCGGGGCGATCCAATCCTGGGCTACCGAATCGGGCCTGGACGCGAACCTGCTAGCCACTGTGATGCAGATCGAGTCCTGCGGCAATCCCCTGGCGCGCTCACGCGCTGGCGCGATGGGACTGTTCCAGGTGATGCCTTATCACTTCTACGCGACGGATAATCCTTATGATCCAGATACAAACGCCCTGCGCGGCATGGCCTACCTCAAGCGTTCGCTGGAGGCCGCGCAAGGCGACATCCGCCTGGCGTTGGCAGGCTATAACGGCGGTATCAGCGTAATCTCGCGCGCTGAATCCACCTGGGCGGCAGAGACGCAACGTTACGTTTATTGGGGGAGCGGCATTTATCAGGATGCAGTGACATTGAATGCATTCAGCGGCGCAAGTGAAAGCCTGCGTTTGCAGGAATGGCTGGCAGCCGGTGGGGCGAGTCTATGTAAGCAGGCAAGGCAGAGGTTAGGGATGGGGGATCAGTGACCAGTAATCAGTGTTCAGTGTTCAGTGTTCGGTGATCAGTGACTGAAAACTGAATACTGATCACTGAACACTGAGAAGCGGCAGCCAGATGCAGAAGGTCGTCCCCTTGCCCTCTTGGGAATTGACTTCGATCCTGCCTCCGTGGTGCGTGACGATCCAATGGGCAATCGAAAGCCCCAGCCCAAACCCGCCAGCCTTCGAGCGGGTGCGGGATTTTTCGGCGCGGTAGAAGCGCTCGAAAATGTGGGGTAAATCTTCAGCCGGAATGCCTGGCCCGGTGTCACGCACGATCAGCCGCGCCTGACCGCCTACTTTGCCCAGGCTAATAAACACCTCTCCGCCCTGTGGGGTGTAATTGATGGCATTGGAGACCAGATTGAGCAGCACCTGCTTCAACCGGTCGCGGTCGCCGTTGACCTGGATCTGGTCAATCTCGGTGACTTTGATCTGCACCCGGTCACGCGCCAGAACGTGCATTTCTTTGGAGACGTCCAGCAGCAACGTGTCCAGCTCGACCGGCTTGAAGTCGAGCGGCAGCTTGCCGGATTCGGCCTGGGTCAGCAGCAGCAGGTCGCCGACCAGGCGCGTCAGGCGGTCCGCTTCATCCTCGATGCTGGTCAGGGATTCCTCGTCCACGCTCTTCATCCGGCGCATCAGGTCGGCGTTGCCCTTGATGGCGGTCAGGGGCGTGCGCAGCTCGTGGCTGACATCCGCCAGGAAGCGTTGTTGAGCAACGAAGAGTTTTTCCAGCCGTTCGAGGGTTTCGTTGAAGGCGTAGATTAATTGCCCGACTTCGTCATTATCCTGGCCGTGATAAGGGATGCGCCGCGAAAGGTCGTCGGCGCGGGTGATTTGCAGGGCGGTATCCGTGACGGTTTTCAGGGGGGCTAACGCCTGGCCGACGACGAACCAGCTTGCCAGGGCAGCCAGGAGCGTGGCGAGGAGCGTCGTAATGACCAGGATATCCACCAGATTGCTGCGCAGCGCATCCAGCAGCGCCAGGCTGGTCGCTGCCTGGATCACGACAAACGGATGGCCTCCGAGGACGACCGGCATGTTCAGGGTGCGCAGATGGCTTTGCGAAATGTAGACATCCCGGTACATGGCCTTGCCGGCCTCAAGCCCAAGCGGGTCGAGTGGTTCTTGGAGTCCACTGAGGCCTGGCGAAGCCGATACCAGCGTGCCCTGGGTATCCCAGATTTGAACGTAAACGTTCTCTGCGGGGTTCAATTGCGGCAGAAAAACCGTCGGCCCGCCGCGTTGGTCAACGTGCATGCTCGCCGTGATTTTATTGACGGTTTGTGCGAGGATCTCGTCCGTCTGGCCGATCAAGGCGATGCTGACCAGGGCGGTCGTGACGACGCCCAGCAGAAGCAGAATCCCCCCGGTTAATGCCGAGTAAATGATCGTCAGCCGCAGGCGCAGGGACATTTATGGATTTTCGCGCAGCACGTATCCCACGCCGCGCACGGTGTAGATCAATCGCTGTTCATTCCCCGCTTCCAGTTTTTGCCGCAGGTAGCGGATGTAAACTTCCAACACGTTGCTCTCGCCGCCGAAGTCGTAACCCCAAACGCGGTCGAAGATCACGTCGCGCGTCAGCACCTGGCGAGGATGGCGCAAGAACAGTTCCAGTAGTTCGTATTCCTTGGCGGTCAACTGGACCAGCCGCTCACCGCGCGTGACCTGCCGTGAGCTGGTGTCCATCGTCAGGTCGGCGAATTTATAGACCTGGATGCGCTCAGTCTGCGTGCGGCGCAGCAAGGCGCGGATGCGCGCCAGTAATTCGTCCAGGTTGAATGGCTTGACCAGGTAATCGTCCGCGCCGGCATCCAGTCCCTGCACACGATCCTGGATGGTGTCCTTGGCAGTCAGCATCAGGATGGGCAGGCTCCCGCCCGTCCGCAACCGCCGGCAGACCTCCAGCCCGTCCATGCCCGGCAGCATCCAGTCCAGGATGACCAGGTCGGGGTGGCGGTCGCGCGACAGGTTCAATCCGCTGCGCCCATCGGTGGCGATGTCCACCAGGTAGCCCTCGTAAGCCAGGCCACGTTGCAGCAGCTTGAGGATGGCCGGGTCGTCTTCGATGATCAGGATCCGCTCGTTCATGTTGCGCCTCCGCTCAGAATATACCACAATGGTAGCCTTTAGGCTACCACATAGGCAAAGATTTGGTAGAATGTTTACATGTCTTCCGGAATCCCGCCTTCCAAGCGTATCTTCGATTTGCTGGCGACCGGCCTCGGCCTGCTCGTCATCTCGCCGGTTTTGCTGGTGATTGCGCTGCTCGTCCGGATTTTTCATGGGACGCCGATCCTGTTTTCGCAAAAGCGACCCGGTTACAAGGGACAGCCTTTCTATATCTATAAATTTCGCACGATGAACGAGCGGCACGCGCCGGACGGCAGCCTGCTGCCGGATGTTGAGCGGATCACGCCGCTGGGGCGTTTTCTCCGCACCCTCAGCCTGGACGAGTTGCCCGAACTCTTCAACGTGCTGCGCGGCGAGATGAGCCTGGTCGGGCCGCGCCCGCTGCTGATGCAATACCTGGAGCGCTATTCACCGGAGCAGGCCCGTCGTCACGACGTGCTGCCCGGTATCACCGGCTGGGCGCAGGTCAACGGGCGCAACGCCCTGACCTGGGAGGACAAATTCCGCCTGGACGTGTGGTACGTGGATCACTGGTCGTTTTGGCTGGACATCCGGATTTTGCTGCTGACGCTGTGGAAAGTGCTCAAAGCCGAGGGCATCCGCCAGCCCGGTCACGCCACGATGGAAGAGTTTATGGGAAATAAGTAGG
>Ga0210046_1001810_pt1 | contig 15935 bp, 12 predicted proteins | sample CryGeyCG2114_250_FD_185461 | JGI IMG/M metagenome (GOLD analysis project Ga0210046, IMG submission 185461) | Groundwater microbial communities from aquifer - Crystal Geyser CG18_big_fil_WC_8/21/14_2.50 (SPAdes) (version 2) | ecosystem: Environmental > Aquatic > Deep subsurface > Groundwater ... | reverse complement strand
GCTTTAGTAAAGCTAAGAATAAACTAAAACAAAATTTATAGTGAGCAATAAACTAAAAAATGTAATTTTGAGTTATAGCAATTGTAATTTCTTTATTATTTATTATCTATGAATGTTTCCTCCTTTTTTAAATTAATTTTAATTATAGTAAGTGTTTTCTTTGCTTCAATTGCTTTTTCTCAAGATGACACCTATGTTTATGGTGATGTTGGTGTTACCCAAAACAATACAACACCTCAAGGTTTTAGTTGGGATAGGGTTACCATAGGCGGTAATATTGGTGCCACCTTTGGTGATATTGTATTTATAGAAGTTTCTCCTCAAATTGGGTACTTTTTAACCGAAAATATAATGGTTGGTGTAGGAGCCAACTATATGTATTATGAAGAGAAAGCAGCTAATTTCAGTACCAGCATCTATGGAGGTAGAGTTTTTGGACAATATATATTTTCAGAATTGCCTCTTTTAGGACACGTAGAAGCTGAATTAATTAATGTTCCAGATTATAACAATGCCCGACTAAATATTTACAATTTTTATGTAGGAGGTGGATTAAAACAGCAATTAGGAGATAATTCTTTCTTCTTTATTTTAGGCTTATGGAATTTGAATGAAACAAAAAATTCATTTTTCATTCAGCCTAATCCTGTTATTCGAATTGGAATTGCTGTTGGGTTGTAAAAAAAACCATTGGGTTGATTTCTAAACTATTTTTTATATATTTGGGGGGAATAAAGTATGATGACTTTCATACATATCTATCTAATTTGGACGTATATGTATGAAAAAATCGTACATATATATAAGTTATAGGCTCATTTAAGAAAACAACTATGAAGACAATTATGAAATTACTTTTATTGACCATTGTTGGTTGTGCGATTGGTTAACAAGGTGTTTATTTTAGTGAAATGCCTATACAACCCTCGCTAAAATTAAGTAAGAACCTATTGACTGTTAAGACATCAAATTCAATTAAGAATTCTGCTTTATTAATTTATAAGATTAACATTTCGGTAGACCAAAATAAAAAAGAAGTTTATTTATCAGCAGACCAGGCATTAGCTAAAGACTATAAGGAAACCTTTACACTTGAACTTAGTAAGTATAAAATTAACGAACCAACAGCTTATTCATTTTATTGGCTTGACCCAGACAAAAAAACAACTAAACTTGACATCTTGACAGAAAAATAAACGACACCACAGTCGAGTAGATGGCTCCGCCAGATAAACTGACGGAGTGTACCTCTCACTCCATTAAGTGTACTTATCACTCAAGCTGATACCAATTTAATAAAGTTTAACTCATCCCAATAATAAATAAACTATTTTAAAAACTCACGATAGCAAGTGATAATTTGTAAATTTAAAGTACTATTTTTGGTTAGTACTAATTGAAGGGAAACTTACAATGAAACATACAAACATTATTATAGTTGCTATTATCTTCTTGACACTTGCCAACCAAGTGATAGGACAGACATTCCAAAGGACATACGGTTCTACATCTGATGACCAAGGGAGTAAAATACTTTTGACTTTTGACAATAATTATGCAATCATCGGTACTTACGGGACAACAGGAGGAATTTATTTAATAAAAGCGGATTCAATAGGCAATTCCATTTGGCAGAAAACTTTTAACCCACCCAATATGCTGTATTTCCATTATGATTATAGTTTTAAGCAAACACAAGACAGCGGATTTATAATTGCAGGAAGTGTTTATTACACAAATGGAAGCGGAATAGATATTTGCTTAATCAAAACTAATTCATCAGGCGACACCTTATGGACAAAATTTTATGCAGGACCAAATCCTGGATATTACAAAGCAATTGCTTACGAAATCATCAACACTTCTGACAATGGTTATGCTATAGTCGGAACAGAAATTGGAAGTACAAATAAAAATGTGTTTCTCATCAAGACAGACAACAGTGGGAATTTACAATGGTCAAAATACTATGGTGGAACAAATAATGACGAGGGATATTCATTAAAACAAACTTCTGATGGAGGCTATATCATTGCAGGCTACACTAATAGTTTTGGTCAAGGCGGTTGGGATGTTTATTTGTTAAAAGTAAATTCAACAGGTAATTTACTTTGGACAAAAACATACGGAGGAAATCGTTACGACTATGCAAATCATATAGAAATTACAAATGACGGAGGATTTATTTTAACTGGAGTAACTTCTGGCTATGGAACAGGAGTAATTTATGATAATGACTTATTTCTGATGAAAACAGATTCTGCAGGTAATAGCATTTGGGCAAATACATACGGAGGAGATTCAAATGAGATAGGAACTTCTGTCAAACAAACTTCTGACGGAGGATTTGTTGCAACTGGTTATACAAGCAGTTCAGGAGCAGGACAAGAAGATGTTTATTTGCTTAAAACAGATTCATTAGGAAATGTTTTGTGGTCAACTAATTTTGGAGGTGCTTCAACAGAACAAGGAAAAGATGTTATACAACACGGCAATAATTATATCATTGTTGGCGAAACAAGAAATTTTAGCAAAGGACTTAAAGATGTTTACTTAATTAAAGTCGACAGTTTTGGAAATGATAGCTGCAAACAGGACACGGCAATAACTTTTAAAACTCTTTTACCATGGATTCAAGGAACTGGAGGAACGGAAAATAGTGGAAATACTGTTAAATCAAACATCATTGTTTTTGGCAATCCCGATACTACAAGCTACAAGCCCTGTGTTTGTGTACCTCCTATTGCGAATTTTCAAGCCTATATGACTCATGCTTGTGGACAAATGTGGAATTATTCAACTTGGGCAACATCTTGGTATTGGGATTTTGGCAATGGCGATACTTCTACAGTTGAAAGCCCGAATTATTGTTGGTGGAATGATGATGTATATTATGTTTGTTTGACAGTAACGAATGACTGCGGAACAGATACATATTGCGATAGTATTCCTATATTCACAGGAATAAATGAACTTAAAAACAACAGAATAAAATTATTTATTGCTCCTAACCCTTTTGATAATTATACAGTTGTTAAATTTGAGAATACAAAAAGAGAAAAATTAAAATTACAAATACTAAATCCACTTGGACAATCTGTATTACAAATTAACAACATTACTGACAATAAAGTTCAGATTGAAAAGAACGGACTACCAAGCGGACTTTATTTTGTTCAATTAATAAAAAACAACCAAGTAATTGGGTTGGACAAAATAATAATAAAATGAGAAGCATTTTGTCTCGTCCTGAAATAAGTTTACACAAAACAACGGACAAAAAATTAACCCTACTGATAAAACCTATTTCTAAATATTTTTAAAAAATCATCCGGTACTTTGGTTTCAAAACTCACTTCTTTTTTGGTGGTAGGATGAATAAAAGTCAACACTTTTAAATGCAATGCCATTCTGCCTATTGGATTTTCTGTTGCTTCATATTTTTTATCGCCAATAATAGGATGCCCAATACTTTTTAAATGAACCCTAGCTTGATTTTTTCGTTCTGTATCTTGCCAAACTTCAACAAGTGAATAAAATTCATTTTTCTTAATAACATTGTAGTGTGTTATTGCATTTTTAGCATCTTTTGGATTTGTAGTTATATACATTACTAATGCCTTATTTTCTCTCAAAAAATTTGAGATGGTATTTTCATCCTTTTCAATAGTTCCTTGAGTTACAGCCAAATATTTTCGAGCTTTCATTGATTTGTCCCAATCTTTTTGCATGGCTACCTGACTGTTTTTATTTTTAGCAAAAACCATCAACCCTGAAGCATCTTTATCTAACCGATGCACCACAAACAACGCTGCAATTGGATTATCTAATTGAACATGATGCAACATGGTTTTATAAACCGTTGGTGATTTAGATTTTCCTGCACTGATGGATAACATTCCAGCCATTTTGTCAACAACAAGAATGTCTTCATCTTCAAAAACAATTTTAACACCTTGATATTTTAACTCTCTAAAACCATCGTCCCAACTTACTTTAACAATATCGCCTTTTTTTAAAGGATGGTTATATTTAGTTGTGATTTTATCACCAACCATAAATTGCTTATGCGTGAGCATAGACTTAATTTTACTTCTATTGCAATCCTTAATAATTGTAAGTAAAAACAATAATAATTCCGAAGGCTCTTTCACTTCAAATTGACTTATTCTCTTTTTTTTACTTTTGGACGCTACTTGTTTCTTCATACACTTATTTTATTGCGAAATTAAGATTAAAACCATTTCTTTTTAGATTCAACCAACTTTTTCCTAAATTCGCAGTCTATTAAAATTAAACTAAAAAAATAAAATATGAATTACGATTTAATTGTTATTGGAAGTGGTCCTGGTGGCTATGTTGCCGCTATCAGAGCTTCTCAATTAGGGTTGAAAACTGCTATTGTTGAGCGTTCTGAATTAGGAGGAATTTGTTTAAATTGGGGGTGTATCCCAACAAAAGCATTGTTGAAAAGTGCCAGTGTTTTTGAATACATCAATCATGCTGCTGATTTTGGTATTAGTGTTAAAAGTGCTGATGCTGATTTTCCTGCAATTGTTAAACGAAGTAGAGAAGTTGCCAATGGAATGAGCAATGGAATTCAATTTTTGATGAAAAAAAATAAAATTGATGTGATTAAAGGAACAGCAACACTTAAAGCTGGTAAAAAGATTGATGTGAAAAGCGATGATGGTAAATCAACCGAATATACTGCCACCAACATTATTATTGCCACAGGAGCACGTTCAAGAGAATTGCCTAATTTGCCTCAAGATGGCAAAAAAATTATAGGCTACCGAGAAGCCATGACCTTACCTAAATTACCTAAAAAAATGGTTGTTGTAGGTTCTGGAGCTATCGGTTCTGAGTTTGCTTATTTCTATAATGCAATGGGTGTTGATGTTACTATTGTAGAATTTTTACCTAACATAGTTCCATTAGAAGATGAAGATGTTTCAAAACAATTGGAGCGTTCTTTCAAAAAAGCAGGTATTAAGGTAATGACCAACTCATCTGTTGAAAGTGTTGATACCAAAGGTGCTGGGTGTAAAGTATTAGTTAAAACAAAAAAAGGAGACGAAACCATAGAATGTGATGTCGTGCTTTCGGCAGTTGGAATTAAATCTAACATCGAAAACATTGGTTTAGAGCAAGTAGGAATCATTACCGATAGAGATAAAATTATTGTAAATGATTTTTACCAAACGAACATACCTGGCTACCATGCCATTGGTGATGTTGTTCCTGGTCATGCATTGGCTCACGTTGCTTCTGCCGAAGGAATTATATGTGTTGAAAAAATTGCTGGTGTTCATGTTGAACCCTTAGATTATGGAAACATTCCTGGATGTACGTATTGCTCTCCAGAAGTTGCCTCTGTTGGTATGACAGAAAAAGCTGCTCTCGAAAAAGGATATGAAATTAAAGTAGGTAAATTCCCTTTCTCTGCATCAGGAAAAGCGAGTGCTGCAGGACATAAAGATGGTTTTGTAAAACTAATTTTTGATGCTAAATATGGTGAATTACTTGGCGGACACATGATAGGTTACAACGTAACGGAAATGGTTGCTGAGTTAGTTGCTGTTCGGAAACTAGAAACAACAGGGCATGAATTGATAAAAACCGTTCATCCGCATCCAACCATGAGCGAAGCTATTATGGAAGCTGCTGCGGCTGCCTATGGTGAAGTAATTCACATGTAAAAAATTTAGCTATAGCTTAATAAAAAAATCTGCTCCAACATGTTGGAGCAGATTTTTTTTTTACATTTATCAATTATTAAAAACCAAATGAAAAACATTTTTACCAACATAAGCTTTGATAAATGGATTGTTTTAATACTGTTTTTCATAAGTGTTTACACTGTTTTTAACCTAAAACATTGGAAAAAAGAAAACAGAGTAATTGTTTCTGATGTTGTTGATTATTATGGTTATTTACCCGCAACATTTATTTATGGTGATGTTACCTTAACCAATCCAACTAATAAAATAACCACCTACTCACCCACTTTTTGGTATCATACAACTCCTGAAGGAAAAAAAGTATTTAAAACTTCCATGGGAATGGCACTTATTTATGCTCCTTTCTTTTTTGTTGCACATCTATTTGCAACTTCTACTGATGCTATTGCTGATGGATTTTCAACTCCCTACAAATTTGCTATTTGTATGAGTAGTTTGTTTTATTTTCTTATTGGATTAATCTTTCTTAGAAAAACACTTCGTCTTTTTTTTTCAACTAATGTTACAGCAATAACGCTTATTTTAATTGGTTTAGGAACAAATTTATTCTATTATACCGTAATTGCTATTGGAATGCCTCATGCCTATCTTTTTTGTTTAGTTGCTATTCTTACCTTTTTGATTTTGAAATTTTATGAAAAACCAACACTAATTAACTCCATTTTTATTGGCTTTCTTAGTGGTTTGGTTGTTTTAATCAGACCATCAATGCTTGTATTTGCACTATTTGCTTCTTTGGTAAATATATCTTCAATAGTTGATTTAAAAAATCGTATTTCTTTTTACAGCTCTAATTTCAAATTTTTGTTCATACTACTTTTAATGGCACTAATTGTATGGCTTCCTCAATTCTACTATTGGAAAATAGCATCAGGCTCTTTCTTGTTTTACTCATATACCGATGAAGGATTTTATTTTAACGACCCTCAACTATTTAACAGCTTATTTAGTTTTAGAAAAGGTTGGTTGATTTACACGCCTTTAATGGTGTTTTCTATTGTTGGACTAATAATGACAATCAAAAACAAACTTTCACTTGCTATATTAATTACGGTTGGAAGTTATATTTACATCAATTCAAGTTGGTGGTGTTGGTGGTTTGGTGGTAGTTTTGGGCAAAGACCTATGATAGATTTATACCCAATATTAGCCATCGGATTAGCTTATTTTATTGATTTTATATCAACAAAACATAAAATTGTAAAAACAAGCTTTTTTATGCTACTATTTCTGTTAGCAGGATTTAATCTTTTCCAAACAAGACAAGCTCACGAAGGAATACTCCATCATGATTCCATGACAAAAGAGGCTTATTTTAAAATTGCTTTTAAACTTCAAAAACAAATTTCAAGAGATGAAGTAGCTCCTTACTTAAATCCTCCAGATTATGAAGCCGCAAAAAAAGGAAATAGAAACCAATAAAAAGCTACCCTTTTGGATAACACAAAAACCATTTTTTAACTGGTCTTGATAACGAAGATATGTTGAGTGTATCTGCGGCTTCTGAAATATCTAAAAAAGTGTTGTTTTTCAACAAAATATTTATTTTATCCTTTTTCGGGTTGTAGGCATTATTCTCAATATAATTTTGAAAAACAAAATAACCAATTTCTTGTTCGTTTAATTTCATTTTCTTACCGAACTTCTGTTTCACATCAGCAATAATAGCATTTTCAAATTTTTTCTGTTGAATTTCCACTTTATATAACCTTCTGTTCACCATCATTTGGCACAATTTAGCTAATATTTTATCATCGTGATTTTGCCAAACTTTTACAGATGCCATAATATCAGTATCATCTAAATCAGCAAATTGTTTCAATAAATTTTTATTTTTCTTAAACGAAGTCAAATCATGGTGATGGTATAAAAATTCTTTTAAAGAAGGGGTGCAAAACAAATCCTCATTTTGATTCGCCAGTTCTTTTGCTCTTTTCAAAATGTTTACCAATAAATTTTCGGCAGATAACACGGTTTTGTGTAAATAAACTTGCCAATACATTAACCTTCGGGCTACAATAAATTTTTCTATCGAATAAATTCCTTTTTCCTCAATAGCCAATTCATCGTTTTTCACAGTAAGCATGGCTATAATTCGCTCAGTACTGATAACGCCTTCCGAAACACCTGTGAAAAAACTATCTCTACGCAAGTAGTCTAATCTATCCATATCTAACTGACTAGAAACTAATTGATGTAAAAATCTTTTGGGATATTCATTTCTGAAAATTTGTAATGCTACATCTAATTTACCTTTAAATTCAGCATTTAATTCATCCATAAACAACGTAGATAGTTCTTCGTGCGAAATTCCATCAACAATACTATGTTCTAATGCATGCGAAAATGGACCATGCCCAATATCGTGCAACAAAATAGCTATTAACACGCCTTGAGCTTCCTCATCGGAAATAATTTGCCCTTTTGCTCTAATAACTTCAATGGCACGAGTCATTAGATACATGGTTCCCATTGCATGATGAAAACGCGTGTGCAATGCACCTGGATAAACCAAATGTGTTAAACCTAATTGTTTAATTCTTCTTAATCGTTGGAAATAAGGATGTTCTATTAAATCGAAAATTATTTCGTAAGGAATCGTAATAAAACCGTAAATTGGGTCGTTAAATATCTTTCTTTTATTAATCACGCTTTTTTGTATAACTGTTAATAATCATTAATTAAAATATCATTCTCTAATAGAACGCTCCAAAAGTACTATTTTTGAAAACGTATAAATGTGAAAATGTATTAATTTGAAAATTCGTGGCTAAAAGAAAGTAAGAACCGAGCTTGCGAGCTCAACGAAGTTAATTAAAAACTTTGCGTCTTAGTTCTTGATAGCTATCGAGATTGCGAGAAAAAAATGTGGTAACTATCTTGGCATTGAGGGTTGAAAACCCACATAGTCGTCAGGTTTAGGATAAACGATTTTAGATTTAATATGAATCGAGCCTACGGCTCTTACATTACGGCTGAGGTTTTATAATAGTTGGACTGAAGTCCAACCTTATAAAACAATAGAACCTATGGTTCTTTGTAGTATCTTCAATAAGACAGTTCCAGAGGAACGATATTATTGTAACAACGGACTTTAGTCCGTTGCTAAGAAATGATAACAAAAAAGAAGTCCGTCAGCTGACGGACGAAACATATTAAAACCTTAACCTGACGGTTATGGTTGAAAACCCTCCTCCTTTTGGGGAGATGAAAAAAACTGACTTTACAAACTTTTAACTTTTAGAAAATGGAAAAAATAAAAATACTTTGGGCCGATGATGAAATTGATTTATTAAAACCGCATATTCTATTTTTAGAAGACAAAGGTTATGAAGTATTATCAACACAAAGTGGCGATGATGCGTTAGATATATTAGATGAAAAACGAGTTGATATTGTTTTTTTAGATGAAAATATGCCTGGTTTGTCTGGACTAGAAACACTTGAACGATTAAAGCTAAAATTTCCTGCTTTGCCCGTAATAATGATTACAAAAAGCGAAGAAGAATACATTATGGAAGATGCCATAGGTTCAAAAATTTCGGATTATTTGATAAAGCCTGTAAATCCTAATCAAATACTTCTTTCTATAAAAAAGAACTTGAATACCAATAAGTTGGTAAACGAAAAATCTACTTCAAATTATCAAAAAGAGTTTCGTGAAATTGGAATGCAATTAAACGATAATTTAGATAAAGACGAATGGGTAGAATTATTTAAAAAATTGGTTTACTGGGAATTGGAACTTGAAAAATCGAAAGATAGCGGCATGGAAGAAGTTTTTCTGATGCAAAAAACAGAAGCCACCAAACAATTTGGGAAATTTATTGAACAAAACTATATTGATTGGTTGTCGCATCCCGAAAACTCACCTGTGATGTCGCACAATTTAATGAATAAATATGTTTTTCCTGAAATGAAAAAAGATAGTAGTCCGCTATTTTTTGTTGTGATTGACAATTTACGTTACGACCAATGGAAAACATTACGCCCCATCCTTTTTGAAGATTTTTGGATAGATAAAGAAGATGTGTTTTATAGCATTTTACCTACCACAACTCAATACTCGAGAAATGCTATGTTTGCTGGAATGATGCCTAGTGAAATTGAACGCAGGTATCCTGATAAATGGGTAAATGATGAGGAAGAAGGTGGACGAAATTTGCATGAAAGATTCTTTATTGAACAACAATTGGAACGAAATGGGTTTTCATCGAAAATTACTTACAACAAAGTGTTAAATGTGAGTTATGGACAAAAAGTGCTGCGAGAAGTTCCTTCTATGTTTAATAATCAACTAAATATTATTGTCTATAATTTTGTAGATATGCTTTCGCACGCACGTACAGATATTGAAATTATTAAAGAAATTGCTGCCGATGAATCGGCTTATCGTTCGGTAGTTAAATCATGGTTTGAACATTCTACATTGTTAAGTATTCTGAAAGAAATTGCTGCTCGTGGTGGTCGGGTAATCATCACAACCGATCACGGTTCTGTGCGAGTTAAAGAACCTTCAAAAATTGTTGGCGATAAAGATACGAATACCAATTTGCGTTACAAACAAGGGAAAAGTTTAGTTTATCAAGAAAAAGAGGTCTTTGCTATTAAAAACCCTAACGATATTCATTTACCAAAGGTAAATGTAAGCCAATCTTTTGTTTTTGCTAAAGACGAAAGTTTTTTTGCATATCCCAACAATTACAACCATTATGTAAATTACTATAAAGATACCTTTCAGCATGGCGGAATTTCATTAGATGAAATGCTGATTCCTGTTATTAGTTTGAGTGCAAAGAAATAGGTGTTAGGGATTAGGTGTTAGTAGTTAGGAATTAGGGGTTTGAGATTGGAGATCCCGAAAAATGTTTTTTTTAAAAAACTAATTTTTCGAGGATGCTCGTAAAAATAATTCGCCTAAAGCGAATGTTTTTACGGCATTGGAGATTAGAGATTCCTTCACTACTAATTACTAACTACTTTTTCAATTCTTCATTTCTTTTAGCTCGTTGCATCGGATTTTCTCTTCCATCATCTCTCCAACCGTACTCTACCCTTTTAAAAAGTTCAAATTTAGAAGGCTGCACTTTTCTAGGCCAAGCATTGTTTGTTAAATCTACATCGGCAGTTTCTAAAAATGGGTCAAGTTCAACACCAACAACTTCTTTTTTGAAAGCAAAAACTTTTGAAACATTTTCATGATTTTTTTTCCAGATTTCAGCAGGAATTCTAATTACTTCCTTTGAACCATCTTTAAAAGTAAATTCTAAAATAATTGGCATCACTAATCCGCCAATAGATTCAAATTGAATGGTATAATAATTATAATCGCCATTTAAAAAAGCAATTTCATTTTCATCGAGTTTACTCAAATAATTTTTATATGCTTCTTTATCAATTAATAAAACTTCAAAAGGATCATAGCTATCATAAAAATCATTTATACTTGGATCTTTTTCATCATAAGTTTGTTTAATATCTGTTTTGTTTCTATTTACGCTAATAGGTTGAGTTGCATTTTCTTTTTGTGTTTTTTCAAATGCTTTCTCTATTTCAGGATTTTTAGTATCAATTTTAAACCATTCTATGTTTTTGATGGCAATATCAACATGGTCGGTTGTATAAAACCAACCCCTCCAAAACCAATCTAAATCCACTGCTGAAGCGTCTTCCATAGTTCTGAAAAAATCTTCTGGTGTTGGATGTTTAAATTTCCAACGCTCTGCATAGGTTTTAAAAGCAAAATCGAACAATTCACGTCCCATAATGGTTTCTCTCAAAATGTTTAAAGCTGTTGCAGGTTTTCCATAGGCATTGTTTCCAAATTGAAAAATAGATTCTGAATTGGTCATAATTGGAGAAATATATTTTTTATCTCCCTTCATATAATCTACAATATTAGGTGCTGGACCTCTTCTTGAAGGATAGCCTCTCTCCCACTCTTGCTCGCACAAATATTGAGTAAAAGTGTTTAATCCTTCATCCATCCATGTCCATTGGCGTTCATCCGAATTAATTATCATAGGAAAAAAATTATGCCCAACTTCATGAATAATTACGCCTATCATAGCATATTTGGTTCGTTCAGAATATGTTCCATCTTTATTTGGTCGTCCTCCATTAAAACAAATCATTGGATATTCCATACCTATGCTTTTTGAATGAACTGAAATTGCCACTGGATAAGGATAATCTGTTGTGTGTTTAGAGTAAGATGTTAAGGTGTGTGCTACCACTTTAGTTGAATATTGTTCCCACAACGGATTCCCTTCTTTAGGATAATAACTCATTGCCAATGTTTTTTTGCCGTTAATATCCACAGCCATAGCGTCCCAAATAAATTTTCGGGAAGTTGCAAAAGCAAAATCTCTCACATTGGTAGCACTAAAGCTCCAAGTTTTAGTTTCTTCTTTTTTTGTTTTTTCAGATTCTTCTGCTTCAGTTTGTGTTACAATTATTACGGGTGTTTTAAATTCATTTTGGGCTTTAGCAAATCGGTTTTTTTGTTCGGATGTTAATATTGATGAAGCATTCGTTAATGTTCCTGTTGCCCCAACAATATGATCAGAAGGAACCGTTATGTTTACTTTGAAATCGCCAAAAGGCAAGGTAAATTCTCCTGTTCCTAAAAATTGTTTGTGTTGCCATCCTTCCACTTCATTATACACTGCCATTCGTGGATAAAACTGAGCGATGGTATATAAATAGTTATCATCTTCTTGAAAATATTCATACCCCGAACGACCACCAATTTCATCTCGATTGTTTACATTATACCACCATTTAATTTTGAAAGAATAAGAAGCTCCTGGTATTAATGGTTTAGGCAAATCAATACGCATCATTGTTTTGTTAATGGTATAAGGCAAATCTTTTCCTGATGCATCTTTCACATAATCCAACTTAAAGCCGCCATCAAAATCATTATGTATTTCTGCTAATTGCTTAAAACTCATTTTTTCTTTAATATTATTTGTTTCTATTAGTTTGGAATCTGAATCTCTGGCTCGCATGTTTTGGTCTAATTGCACCCATAAATAAGTTAATTTATCGGGTGAATTATTTTTGTAGGTAATGGTTTCTTTTCCTTCTATTTTTTGCTTTTTATCATCTAAAACAACATCAATAACGTAATCAGCCTTTTGCTGATAATAAGCATGACCAGGAGCTCCTGAGGCAGTTCTGTAAATTGTTGGTGTTGCAAATTCTTCGTGTAATTGTTTGAATTTATTGGTGTTGTATTGTGCAAAAACTTGTCCTAGTTGAAGTAAAACAAGGGTAATAATTAATTTTTTCATTAGGTGTTTATTAATTAATAATTGTGTGTTTTTCTTTTGTTTTTTCATTATTGAGCCTAAAATTAAATCGTTGCTCTCCAACAGTTAGGTAAACAATGTTTATGTGTTCTTTAAAATAGTTATTAAGCAAGGTATTTTTAATTTCTACGGTTGAAAAATTATCAATTGATTCTGTTTCAATGTAACAATAAATGAAATCATCATTGTTTACTTCCTTACCTATTAACTTGTAGAGAAGCATATTTTCATCAGTTTTAATTTCAAAATGTTGATTAATGTATTGATAAATAAAATCATTTGCTTTCTCTAGTTCCTTTTCTGTGCCAAGAAACATATTGGGAAACCCTTCTTTTTCTAAAGCATATTCTAAATCATGCCCAATGAATTTAAGTGAAATTTCCATTTTTTTGTTAGAACTATTGTATGCTATTTCAGTAATGGTTACATAATAGTTATGAGGCACAAAACTCAGTGTCAACAATAGTAAAAAAATAATTAATGTTTTTCTTAACATCATAAAAAAAAGAGGCGCAAATTTAGACATTTGATAACTTTAAAAGAAAATTATGAGCTATAAAAACCACAATAATTTGAATTTACTATTTTTAGGAATCAAAAATTATGATGCTTTTTATTGAATATATACTCAAATCAGTAAAAGGCTACGAGGTTACTTAGGAACTGTAAACACAATACGTTATAAAAAAAAGTATATTTATGAGATGAATTATAAAAATCACATCACTACCGTGTCCGACCACTGGCGAAAACCCTTCCCCGCTGCCTAAAGCGTCCCACTTGTGGCAAATAAAACTTAGAAATATAGTAGTGTAAAAAAAAATGTAATGAAAAAGGTTTGCTAAATTTACGCTTGATTTAAAAATAATAGGGAGGCCAATACAGCCTAAATTCCCAATAAGTCCAAAATGGTAAGACTAAGATTTTTTTTCATATACTTAATGGCTATTTTATTTGGCTGCAATGAAAACGCTTCAAATATTTTACCTGAAGGTAATTTAAAATATCTTGAAAAATATCATTGTTGGCCATATGATGTGAATGTTTATTCTATTGATGAAGTAAAGATTGACTCATTGTTTTATAGCTATCCTCTCAGAAGTTATTTTGGAGAAAATCCTAAATACAAAATAACAACTTGGACAAAGTACGATGAAATTGACACTACTGTATGGTACGGAATGAATAAGACTCTTGAACAATGTAATGAAAATATTGAATTGTATAATCAATTATTAAAAGGAAATGATATTTATTACACAGGTATTTATCAAAATTTTAAAGTTATAAGTGGAGAAAAAAAGAAAAGCTATGAGAAAATACTATTTTTAGATTTGGCTAACAATAAACTACATGTATTCAAGGATATTAATAAAGTATATTAACCTTCAAGCACTCAACCACTCGCTCGGCTGTGCCGAGTGAATAAAATTAGAGTTTGCTTTTAGCAAATTTCCTTCTGTCCGTAATTTTGTTTAACCTCTCGGATATTTTCCACCCAACCCAACATTGTATTTGGTGGACACTTTATAGCCTATCTTAAAAAAAGATGTAGAATCTTAGTTGGTGTTTAAAAATAGATTTGCTTTCAATGATTAAAATTTTATACCTTTGCTATACATATTTAAAAATCAAATCAATGAAACTCATTAGAATTCTTGCCTTTTTAATTCCCATTTTGTGCTTTACTAATTTTCATTCATACGCTCAAACAACAAACAATCAAGAAGTTAAAACCACCATTTATTATTATAGTTTTTCGGGTGAATTATCATCATCAACACTTAGTGAAATAGAAACGGAAGCAAAGCAACTTACTAATGTTGATGAAGTTAAGGTTAAATACAAAGAAGAAAATAAACTTGGTCAACTTATCGTGATTGTTAAAGAAAAAAGCAGAAGTTCTGAAGGAGATGTTCTGTTTCAACCCACTGATTTAAAAAAACTTTTATCAAAAAACAACCTTAGTCCTAATGAATTAAACCTTGAAATATTAAAAAATTAGTTGATATTATCCATAATGACTAATCAACTTAAATGTAAATCAAGCTATTTATTAAAAAAATCATTTTATTTAAATCACATTCAACCTATTTAGTATGAGAATATTACTTTCACTTATTTTACTTATCAGTTTTGGAATTGGTTATAGCCAATCCGACAACTGTTCTTCAGCTACGCTTATTTCTGTTACGGCAAACTGTTCGAGCCCTACAAATGGATCAACAACAGGAGCTACACTTTCAATTTCTGGTTGTGTTGGTAATGCCGATGATGATGTTTGGTATCAATTTGTTGCAACAGCCACCTCCCATCAAATAACTGTTGTTCCTAGTGCTTCAATGGATCCTGTGGTACAATTATTTTCAGGAATTTGTTCTTCATTAGCAACAATATCATGCATGGATGCAACTTTTACTGGTCAAAATGAGGTAATTAACGCTACAGGATTAACCATAGGAAACACCTATCGACTAAGAGTTTACCACTATGGAGTTGGTTCTGGTTCAGGTAATTTTACCATTTGCGTAACCAACCCTCCTCCAGCACCAAGCAATAATAATTGTACGGGAGCAACAAATCTATTAATTAATACTACTTGTATCAATACTGCTGCTACTTCTGTTGGGGCTACTCAATCTATGCCCGGATGTGCTGGGAATGCTGATGATGATGTTTGGTTTAGTTTCACTGCTGTTAACACTACCGCAACGATAACCGTTAACCCATCTTCATTTATGGATCCTGTGTTACAACTTTTCACTGGTACTTGTGGTTTATTAAATTCCATTCAATGTGAAGACGCAGGATTTATGAATGGAAACGAAGTAATTAATGCCATTGGATTAAACCCAGGTACAACTTACTATATTCG
>Ga0210046_1001787_pt1 | contig 16053 bp, 12 predicted proteins | sample CryGeyCG2114_250_FD_185461 | JGI IMG/M metagenome (GOLD analysis project Ga0210046, IMG submission 185461) | Groundwater microbial communities from aquifer - Crystal Geyser CG18_big_fil_WC_8/21/14_2.50 (SPAdes) (version 2) | ecosystem: Environmental > Aquatic > Deep subsurface > Groundwater ... | reverse complement strand
AAAGGCCGGACTCTCCATAATGAGCCTTTCCAGGGTTTTGCGCTTAGTTTCGGCTTGTTGATAAGCAAACTGTACCTGATCGGATAAATCCGCCATTTGTTCGTTGGTTGTCAATAATTCCTGCACTAGCAGGCGAGTGTCGTGGATATCGGTGGCGCTGCCTACCCGCATAACAGGGTTGTTATTTTCATCTTTCATCTGCCTGCTTCTTAACAGATGCCAGCGGTAATTGCCTTCTTTATCCCGAATGCGCAATTCGATCTGTAAATCAGCACCCGTTTGCAGAACTTCGGCAAAGCGCGCTGTTAATGTAGGCAAATCGTCGGGATGGATAATTTGTTGCCACCCTGTACCGGCAAATGCTTGCAGGGGCAAACCCGTATAATGCACAATGTGTTGGTTAAAATAAGTAAACTCGCCTTGCGTATTAACGGTATAAATAATTTGGGGCATCGATTCGGCCATAAACCGAAACTTTTGCTCACTTTTTTGTTGCGCTTGTTTGGCAAGTTCTCTTTCGGTAACGTCGTGCGTGTTCTGAATAATATAGAGTACATGGCCGCTGGCATCGAGTACCGGGGTGTGAGATGCTTCCCAGTAACGTTCTTCTAAGCCGCCGCCATCTTCGGTTGGTTTTACTATATCGTAGCGCAGCACATCCAGGGAATCTGTTTTTTTACTAGTCAATGCTTTGTCTAATGATATTTTTACCGGGTTTTCTTCGTAGGGTACAGCAGAATCAGGATAGGCTTCTAGTAAAAATTGTAGTCCTACTATGTTTTCTCGTTGCCGCATAGTCGTTCTCAGATAAGTATTGGTTGCAGCCAATATCTTATAGCCGGGCTCCGGCGCCAGTACAACAATGGTTTCGGGAATATGAGCAAAAAGCAGTTGGAAATCCATAAAATTATCATTGGTAGGAGTCTGAAGTAAATCTTTTTACTTTACAATAAAACGGTAAACACAAGTTAAAATAAAGCGGTAAGCACGAGGCTATGCCGTAAATAGTTGCAAATATACCAATTATTGGGGCACCTACCGTGTGGTATTATTTTATGTTAAAATTTTATTTTAGCTATGTCTCAGCTTTGGCCTAACAGGCAAGATGCTTTGCAATGTATTGGATTGTAGATGCAAATTAGGTTAAAAATTAAGTGCTACCTGGCAGGCCGCCTATATCCTAAACTACCTGGCTTAATTTTTAAAGGTGTCCGTTTATGGTTGCTGGCTTTGGTTAGGCGTATAAGCTACTTTATTTTAGAATATGGGTGCTCAGTAATTGGTACACCAGGTTAATATTATTATCTTTTTTAAATTCCTTCCGGATCGGTTCAACCTGGCCGGTTACCCAAATTTTTAATTCGGCATCCAAATCCAGCATACCGCCGCTTTCTTTAGAAAAACGGGTAATCGATTTATAAGGAATAGACAAATATTCTACTTTATAGCCGGTAACGCCCTGCTTGTCTACAAAAATCAAGCGCTTGTTCGTGAATATCAGCATATCGCGCAATACTTTAAAAGCTTTTTGCAGGGATTCGCCTTCGGCTAAGATGGCTCCATATTCTGCTTGCAGCTTATCCAAAGGCGCCTCGCTGGCATTGCCCATAATTCCGTCTAGTAAGCCCATAGTTTTTTCTTTGTTTATTAATAATGAATTTATTTCGTAATCAGGCGTATATATACGAACTCTTGCCAGAGTTGGAGATTAAAACAGATTTTGCATCAACATTTTTCCGCGTACTGACTTATTCAATTTCTAACCCGTAGTAGTTTCTTCGGGGTAAAAAATAAAAACGGCCGTTCGATGGATAGAAATTAAAGTATTTCGCTTTAATTGCTTTTGGTAAACCTTTATTAACGAAGAAAAATTAAATATGGTAAAAATAAAAGAAGAAAGGTTTGGTCAAACCGTAGCCGGACAGGAAATAAGCTTGTTTACTTTAGCAAACGCCAATGATGTGCAGGTAAAAATAACCAATTACGGCGGCAGAATTACGGCTATCCTGGTACCGGATAAAAACGGCAACTTAGGCGATGTGGTGCTGGGCTACGATAACCTGGCTGGTTACCTGGCCGATCAGTCGAACTTTGGCGCTATTATTGGCCGGGTTACTAACCGCATTGCCAAAGGTAAATTTACCCTTAATAATCGCGAATATACCTTAGCCACCAATAACGGCCCGAACCATTTGCACGGCGGCATTACCGGTTTTTCTAAAGTAATCTGGAATGCCGAAGTAACAGATCAGAATACCTTGCAGTTAACGTACCAAAGCCCCGCTGGGGAAGAAGGTTATCCGGGAAACTTAAGCGTACAGGTAGTTTATTCTTTATCGGATAATGATGAACTGAGCATTCAGATTACGGCGGAAACCGACCAGGCTACGCCGGTAAACCTGACCAGCCACAGCTATTTTAACTTAACTGCCGGCACCGATACCATTTCAAACCACCAATTATACCTGAATGCCGATGCTTATATTGCCGTCGACGAAACGGTTATACCTACCGGTGAAATGCCGGCGGTAAAAAATACGGCTATGGACTTTACCCAAACCGAAGCCATTGGCAGTGGTATAGCTCAAACCAAGGGGTACGACAATACATTTGTTTTAAACCGGCCGGGTGCCGGCTTACAGCTGGCTGCCCGTGCCGCAGACCCGGTGAGCGGTCGCCAGATAGAAGTATATACCGCGCAGCCCGGCATTCATTTTTATACCGCCAACCACCTGGATGGCAGCCTTGCCGGTAAACAAGGCCAGTTGTATCAGCAGTACCAGGGCTTTACCCTGGAAACAAATCATTTTCCGGATGCACCCAACCAACCGCATTTCCCTAGCATTATCCTGCAACCCGGCGAGAAATTTCAGCAAACTACTATCTACAAGTTTTCTTAATGCCAAGGCCTGTTTTCCGGCAGGTTTGGTTTAAATAAACCAGGCCGATTTTAAAATATTTGAAATGACACGTCATAATTACAAAATAGCGTCGGTTGGGCAAGAAAAAGGTCTTGTTCAACTGATTTATATTCAACTTTATTTTATAGTTGTTTAAGCTGTACCTACTATTAAATAATTTGTCTCAGATTAAATTAAAAGCCCGGGCGTATTGCGAAAGTTCATATCCTGATTCGGCATTTAATTTTTGGCGGATATTGCGACGGTGCGTTTCGGCGGTGGTAGTAGAGATAAACAATGCGCTGGCAATTTCCGGGGAAGTTTTACCCAAAGCCAGTAGCTTCAGTATTTCTCTTTCCCTTTTGGAGAGTCTACTAAAATACTGATAATTGTTGCGCAAAAAGTTATTCTCTTCCAGCAAGCGGGCCACTTTATGCATAATATGGTGCTCCGGATCTATCGGGATAGCGATGCCAATGGTTAATAAGGGTTGGTTATTTTCGTCGCGCATAAAAATTTTAACGGAAGTTAAATGCCACGTCCAATCCGCCGGACCTACAATCCGCACCTGTTGAAACATGGTTATCCATTCTGCTTCGTTATTTCGCTCCAGCAAGGCCTTCATTTTAGGTACATATTCCTGGGCATCTTCTTGGTTAAAAAAGCGCTGATAATAGGCCGGCCCTAAAGCCACAATTTCTTCCAGCGTAGTACCCAATTGCTGCCATCCGCACGGGCTCATATATACTATCGAAAGATCGCTTATTTGATGCACCAGAATGACACCTGGTAACTTATCCGCTATTTGCTCTAACTCGGCTATTTTATTTTTGATTTTTAAATTAAGAGCATCGGAATAGGTATTCTGAATCGTGGCGGGTAAACTTATACTCATGTTGCGGATCTCCTTTCATTCGTATATTTATCCTGTAATTTAGATTAATAAAATTAACTTTTATCTTTTTTCGAGAAAATTTAAAATTAATTTAACCTTTGGTTAATAAATACTGCTTATGGGGCACCTGATAACGTTTAAGATTAGATGTAAAATACACGTAAACTGGCGCTAGTTAAAGAGAGAAGCGTTTAAGCAACCGGGCAAATTGCAATTAAGAAGCTACCGGCTTTTCGGGCCCTGGTTGTGGCCAAAAATGTAAAAAGCCAGACACAAGTCTGGCTTTTGGAAGCGTAAAAGAAATATGAAGATAAACTCGCTGGCGTAACATTAGTTCCGGCCACGTTCATTACGGTTGCTGTTCTGGCTCCGGGTATTTTGTTCGCTACGGCGAGAACGGTTATTATTGGTGTTCCGGCTTTCCGTACGCGGCTGTTCTCTGGTTATCACCCGTTCGTTTTGCCGGCCGTTATTTGTTTCGTACCGGTTCCTTGACTCATAACGCGGTTGCGCCTGGTTCTGGTTGGCATATACTTGCCGGTTATATTGCGGATGGCCTGCATTACCGTAATACCGGGAGTCGCGGCTATCGCGGATAACTGGCTGGCTCATGCGGCCACGGTATTGCGCGTAGTTTGCCCGGTAACGATTGTGGTACAAATAAGGCCGGGGTTCGTTAATTACTACTTTATAGCCCCGGTAAAAATCATAGTTGCTATAGTAGGGCGGCAAAATACGGGAAAACACCCAACGACCGTTTACTAAATAAACGTATTCTTGCGTTGGTACATGGTAGTATATATCTAAATCCGGTAAATAGTAATATTCTACATAATCGTATCCCACTGGTCCCCAAACCGGCTGGCTGCCGATATTTATATTTACCGAAACCTGGGCCGCAACCGGTTGAACCAAGGCGAATCCCAGTAATAGGCTAGCTGCTATAATTAATTTTTTCATCTTGTTTGTTGGATGAGGCTTTAAAAGGTTCATCTATGTCTATTAATTCAAGCATCGTGCCAGAGTTTAAGTATTGGTAGATGAGGTGGAGAATCATTTAATAGATTACCAATGCAAGTAATCATTAGGTGTAAATTGCTTTAAAGGGCCTTGTTCAATCTTAGCAATAAACAACATTTTTTTAGATTAAGAATGAATAGGGGTTAGAAAGAATAGTGGAACAACTTATTATAAGAAGTTACGAAACAGAAATAAACTTGCCCTGACTAATTTCCTGAGCTAAATTTTTAAGAGAACTTAATTCATCCGGCCGAAACTCGCGGTGGAAAATGGGTTTAGGATTTATAATTTGTTTTATAGCATCCTGATAAGCATTATCCATAAATTTTATCCTTAATACGTGCTCATGGTTATCGTAAAATATATCCAGTTCAATAAACTCCGAATCTTTAAATTTAGCTTCTACGTGGCTTAAAGAAGGACTTGAAATAAAACTTTCTATTTCTTGAAACCATTTCTTAATAGTTGCAAATTCTGTATCGACTTTTACAATTTTCATAGCAATAGCTTTTATTAAGAATTAGAAACCTTGTTAATAGAAACTGGAAAAGCAGGCTTGCGGTTTTATTTAAATTTAGGTAAACGCAATTCTTTTGCTTTGTTGAGTATTAAATGGCAACATATTTACCACTACTTTAACGCGAAAAGAGATTAATTACCTACTTAATATTTTAGAAAGAAGAGTTATGACTTTCAATAAAATGGTATAATGATTCGGTTAAATTTTTTGCATGTTCGTTCTTGCATATATCGGCCCATTTAATATTTTCTGATTCAACTCCTTCCAAAACGTATTTAGAGAATTTCTCTTTATAAATTGGTTTTAATGTTCCTCCTTTGTCTCTGAATTTTGGTAATTTTTGGACTTTATTTGTTAGTTTTCTATTTAAAAACTCTCCTAATCCAATATTTAAATAATCTTCTTCAATCAAATTTAAAGTATTAACAATAGCTACTTCAACTTTTAAAACTTTGTTAACTATCATCTTTAAAACATTAGCCGATAAAGTATTTTCAATTTCTAAAGCAACAGTGGTTTCATAATGAAACTTATCTTTGATCCAGGATTTAATTACTTTGTGTCTTTCTTGTTTCCAAGGAGCTTTATCTTGGTCAGCTAAAAGAAATATTTTATTAGATAAGAAATGCGCTTTTATTTTATCTAAACTTTCAGGAGAGTCATCTTCTTCGTTAAATAAGTAATGTTGAAGATTGGTGCCCGCATATTCGAAGAAAGAAAAATGTAAATCTTCTTGATAAGTTTTCTGATAATTGTCTCTAATATAAGCTAAAAGAAAAGCTTTCAAATAACGCCGGTCAGAAACTCCCTCTACCCATATACTACAATTCGACATGAAAACACTGGAATTATATACACCTAATAATTCTAATATTTTAGTATCGTTACCTACTACTTGCGTGATTTTTGAAACGGAAGAATTTTTTTGGCTTAGTTTTTCAAAGGTGAATACTGAAATAAATTTATTAAAATTTAGGCTTAAGTTTAAAAGGTTGTTAGAATGAGTCGTAATGAAATAGCGGAGATTTTTTTTCTTTAAGAATTTATCAAATAACAAAGTCCTTAAAAAGATGTGTTGTAACCCTGGATGCATATTAAGTTCGGGTTCTTCAATAAATATCCAAGTTCCTTCTTCTGCCATAAAAATAGGATGAAGTAAAATAATCAGAGATTGTACGCCATCCCCTAAATCATGTAAATCTCTGTCGTTTTCTCCTTCTATATAGATTTTTATGTGCTCCTCATTAGTACTCTCTTCTTCTAGAGCTACAATATCTATTTCTTTATTATCAAAGAAATTCTTTTTTAAAAACGTCTCAAATGCAGCAAATTTGTTCCTGGTTTCCCTAATACTATTTCGGCTTCTTTTTATCTTATTAAATAGATCAAGTCCGGTTATAATTTCTAAGTTTTGTTCTTTCTCATTAAAACCATAATTTTTTAGAATGGTGGATTTGAAAATATCGGAAGTAGCTTTATCAGATGAATCAAGATAAATTGAAATAGCGGCCCTAAGGGTAGGAATATAGATTTTATTAGGAGAGTAAGATTTGAATTCTATTGAGGCTAATATTTCTAAAATAGAATGTGCCTCATGAAGTAATTCAAATGATTTGTATAATTCATTACTTAAATAACTAAATGAATAAAAGTAATGTGAATTATTCATGGCAGAGCGTAATTCACTACAACTAATTAAAAAATAAATTAGATGTTTATGACTTTCTATTATTGATTTGAAGCCTTTTAAATCAAAATCTGATGTATCGTATTTCTGCCTAAGGGTATCGATGAACAAAATAAAGTATTCATTATTTATCCTAATGTTTCTTTCTATATCGGAGTTGATTATATTATATAGAGCTTTTACATTTTCACGTTGCGCTAATTCTTCAGAGCTTCTTTGTTTTTTAAGAATTTTTAATGTAGAACTTTCATCTTTCTTAAGAGAATTAATAAATGGTTTTAAAGCATCCTCTAATTTTTCTAACAAGCCATCAACTTTTTCTGAAAATAAATTATACTTATCCAATTTTAACAAAGCCCGTACAAACCTGCTTTTTCTAGAATTATTTGCGCCAATCAATAGATTGATGTTGGATACTTCACCCAATTCTGTTAAACAGCCTTCTTCATAATTCAAATACTCATTCCTAAATGTATTGTCTTTGTTAATTGAAAGGTATTTAGCCATATTAAGAATTTAAGTCTTCTAAAATTAATAAATACTTAGAAATAAAAAGGCTCCTTAATTAGGAGCCCTTTTATTTTAGATCATTCTTCCCGCATCAACCTTTCCAAAATCTGCTGCGCCGCCACACTAATCACCGTACCCGGACCAAATATGCCCGCTACTCCGGCATCATACAGAAATTGATAATCCTGCGCCGGAATAACACCGCCCACAATTACTAGAATATCGTCGCGTTCCAGCTTTTTCAGTTCGGATATTAATTGCGGCATCAGCGTTTTATGGCCGGCCGCCAGGCTGCTGATGCCCACTACGTGCACATCGTTTTCGGCGGCTTGCAGGGCTACTTCCTGCGGGGTTTGGAATAAAGGTCCTATATCCACATCAAAGCCGAGATCGGCAAAGGAAGTGGCAATTACTTTGGCGCCCCGGTCATGACCGTCTTGGCCCATTTTAGCCACCATAATGCGGGGGCGGCGGCCTTCCAGTTGGGCAAACTGATCGGTCAGTTCGCGGGCTTTTTTAAAGTTTTCGTCGTCAGATAGTTCGGCGGAATAAACGCCGGATATGGCTCTGGTCACGGCTCGGTGTCTCCCGTATATTCTTTCTAAAGCGGTAGATATTTCTCCCAATGTAGCCCGTTTACGAGCGGCTTCGATGCTTAAGGCCAGTAAATTGTTGCTATTGGTGCGGGCGGCTTCGGTAAGGGCATTTAAAGCAGCATCTACTTCGCCTTGGTTCCGGTTTTCTTTTAAATGTTGTAAGCGTTGTAACTGGGCTTCCCGCACAGCGGTGTTATCAATATCCAGTATCTCCATCGGGAAATCGTCGGGTGCGTCGGAGCGGTATTTATTAACGCCTAAAATTACGTCTTTACCTGCATCAATACGGGCCTGGCGGCGGGCCGCCGCTTCTTCAATGCGCATTTTGGGTAAACCGGTTTCAATGGCTTTGGCCATGCCTCCCAGTTCTTCTACTTCTTGTATCAGTTCCCAGGCTTTGTGCGTCAGTTCGTGCGTGAGCGCTTCTACGTAGTACGAGCCGCCCCAGGGATCAACGGTTTTGGTAATGTGGGTTTCGTGCTGCAAATACAACTGCGTATTACGGGCAATACGGGCCGAAAAATCGGTGGGCAAGGCAATGGCTTCGTCGAGGGCGTTGGTGTGCAAGCTTTGGGTACCGCCTAGCACGGCAGCCAGCGCTTCCACAGTGGTGCGGGCCACGTTATTAAATGGGTCTTGTTCGGTCAAACTCCAGCCGGAGGTCTGGCAATGGGTGCGCAGCATCAGCGATTTTTCGTTTTTCGGCTTGAACTGTTTTATCAGTTTAGCCCACAGCATCCGGGCAGCGCGTAGTTTAGCAATTTCCATAAAGTGGTTCATGCCGATGGCCCAGAAAAAAGACAAACGCGGCGCAAACGCATCGATATCTAATCCGGCTTTTAAACCGGTGCGCACGTATTCCAGACCATCGGCCAGGGTATAAGCCAGTTCCTGGTCGGCGGTGGCGCCGGCTTCCTGCATATGGTATCCGCTGATGCTAATGGAGTTAAACCGGGGCATGTGCTGTGACGTGTAAGCAAAAATATCTGAAATAATGCGCATGCTGGGCTCCGGCGGGTAAATGTAGGTATTGCGCACCATAAACTCTTTTAAAATATCGTTCTGGATGGTGCCGCTCAGTTTTTCCTGCGGTACGCCTTGTTCTTCGGCCGCCACAATATAAAAAGCCAGAATAGGCAACACGGCGCCGTTCATGGTCATGGAAACACTCATCTGGTCCAGCGGAATCTGGTCGAAAAGTATTTTCATGTCCAGGATAGAATCTATGGCCACGCCGGCTTTGCCCACATCGCCGACTACGCGCGGGTGGTCGGAGTCGTAGCCGCGGTGCGTAGCCAAATCAAAAGCTACGGATAAACCTTTTTGCCCGCCCGCTAAGTTACGCCGGTAAAAAGCATTGCTTTCTTCGGCGGTACTAAAACCGGCATATTGCCGGATGGTCCAGGGGTTGCGCACGTACATGGTGCTGTACGGCCCGCGCAAATAAGGCGGCAAACCGGCGGCAAAATTTAAATGCTCAAACTTATCTGTATCTGCTTTGGTATAGAAGTTCTGTAACGGAATTTGCTCGTGCGTTTTCCAGGTTTGCGGTTTTATGGCCGCGCCGGGCGGATTAACCCCGGCGGTTAAAGCTTTAAAATCTATGTTGGTGAAATCTATTTTCACTTGGGTTTAATTAGAAATTAAAAGTTAGAAATAAAAAGACAGCTATTTATTTCTTTATACTTCGCTAAACAGTAGTGGATAAAAAGCCACTTATCTAAAAGCGTTATTCCAAGCTATGGACCATCGACCATCGACTATGGACTGTATCAAACCTCACTACTAAGTAAGCGTTGCTGTATACGGCCAATGATGGAAGCTGCATTGCAATTCTGAAATATTCGTCCATCAAACCCGTTTTCTTCCAGTTCTTCTTTCATTTCTTCGGGCGGAGCCGCCAAAATAAGCAGTGGCCGGTTCTTATGATTTTTCAGCGCTCCGGTAAAGTGCTGCGAAAAGCGCTCGTATTCGGTTTCGCTACTGGAAAAAACAATGGCCCGGCATTCGGTAAATAAAAGTTTCTCCAGTGCAGCCGAAACCGAATTAAAATGCAGAATTTCAGTATCAAAATCGCCGCATTCGAAAAACTCTTTGGCAAAAGCGCCGTGAATGTGCTCCTGAATATCGGTGCCAATAATGGCAATAACGGCTTTGGGGCGTTGGTTTTTCCGCTGATAATGCAACAGCGCCGCCATCCGCATCACCTCAAACGGATAGCTGGCCCGGCTGGTATCAAAATACCGGCCCTGCATCAACGCTTCAATATTATACGTTATTTTTTCATGTTTATTCGCAAATTTATTGGTACCAACCAATACATCCTGGCCCGTAGCCACGGCCCGGAATTGTTCCTGGGCAACAGTGGTAATTTGCTCCTGAATAAAACCGGTCTGTAAGGCCTGGGTAAAACCACCGCGTGCGGCAGTTTCTTTAAATAAGTCCCAGGCTTTTTCGGCCATTTCTTGGGTCAGGCTTTCAAGGTAATAAGAACCGGCAGCGGGGTCCAGCGCCTGGTCTAAGTAAGTTTCGTGCTTTAAAAGCAGCGGAATGTTCCGGGCAATCCGTTCGGAAAAAGAGTTTTCTTCCTGAAAGGTGATATCAAAAGGAGTAATGGCAACCGAATCGCACCCGCCCATAATGGCCGACATGGCTTGGGTTGTAGCCCGTAAAATATTCGTGTGCGGATCGAAGGTAGTAGCATGCCAGCGCGAAGTGGTAGCGTGTATCCGCAGAGCTGCTGCGTACTCGGTATCTTCTTCAGTGGCTTTTATAATCGCCGACCAAAGCCAGCGGAGCGCCCGCAGTTTGACTATTTCGAAAAAGTAATGGGTATCGGTGCTCAGGTAAAACTGCATATTGCGGGCAATAGTAGCTACCGGTATGCCCAGGCCCGATAATTCTTCGAGGTAATCTACAGCCAGGCTTAACGTAAAAGCAATTTGCTGCACCAGGTTGGCACCCCGGTTGCCGAATTGTGCGCCGTCTACGGTAATCCCGTAAAAATCTACGGTATCTTTGGTTTTTTGTACAATGCTTTCTAAATCTGATGCACTGGCCCGGCCAAAAAAGCCAGGATCGGCAGTAGGTACAAAAACGAATCCTTTCAGGCCATACGGCGAAATCCGGTTTTCCTGTAAATGCCGGTAAAGATTAACCAGAAAATCTCCGGCTTGGCCGCCCGGCAACGAAAAACAAATGATTACTTCGTTTACCGGGAGTTGCGCAACCAAGTAAGCCAGATCGAAATGGGCAACCTGCATCATCCGGAAATGAACGCCATCTGCTCCAAACCGGATGGCTTGTACCGCTTTATCGATGCCTGCCCGGCTATCGGTACTCACCTGAATTTCCTGCAAATTTTGCCATTGGTTGCGCTCGCTTTTATGCCCCCGGATGTAAGGAAATTTGCCCGGTAACGGCTCCTCTCCCGTGAGATTAGTAATATCGGCCGCCGTGTAAAAAGGCTCAATGGTGATACCTTCGTAAGTGGGAGTAGTCAGCGTATCCGGGATTTCTCCTTTCAGGTCTTTTTGTATTTTTTCTTCCCAGTCTTTCTTCGAAATCGGACTGAAATCAGCAAAAAGGGCCGCTTGCGGGTTTAATGCGTCCATGTAAAATAGGGTGAGTTTCCGGTAAAGATAACGAGTAGGAACGTACTTAGGTTAAGGCAGGTAAGTATTTGGTGATGGAAAAAAGAACTAGCACGGTTTTGGGTGTACTAATAGGCACCATTGCCGGGTTGGGTATTAAAAAGAAACAGAAGAATAGGCCGAACAGTTGAAAAATAATCTAAAGTTGTACTTTTATGAAAAATTACCAGAATACATGTTAAGCCCGATCTCTATGAAAGCCAATGTTCTCAAATCTGTTTTGTTGCTTTTGAGCATGGTTATATTCTTAATACTAGCGCTTGCGTTTTGGGTGGCAAAGGAAAAAATTGTATACCACTACCGGTCAGGCGACCTGGTGCATAAAGTTATAAGCGTTGGTCCGAAAAAGCTGACAAAGGCCATTCAAGACCGTTTACCCGCTAAGCCTGAAGTGCCCGAAAAGCCCAGAGTAGCGAAAAAAATTGTTGCGGGGCAAAAGCAGTCGGGGGTATTAACCCTGGATGACTTTAGTGAGCGCTGGATGTACCTGGTAGGCGGAAAACCAGAGATAAAGAACTTTGCCAAACTGTTTAATCAGAAAACAGACGAGAAAATAGTGCTGAGCTACACCCGGGTAAGCGAACCGCTGGAATTCTGGATGGTATTTCCGGCGGAAATGGATTTTTCGCTGGAAAAGCTGCGCTACTACGATGGTGACGGCTCTCTGAAGAAACCCACTAAGTTTTACTTTATAAAACGCGATAAAAGTAAGCCGGGCGGAATAGACTGGAAACGGATACCCGGTCCGGTGTACGATGGACAGAAATGGCGCGAATGGGAAAACTTCGATTTAAAATCGCCGCTTAGCCTGTACGCCATGGTGGTAGAATACGGCGATATGATGCCGGACGAACTGGAGCTGATTGGGAACTGGACTTCTTACGTGCCGGAGGCTTACGAAAACAAAAAAGCTACCATTGGCGCCCACTTAGGTACCAATTCTTACGTCTGGAATATTATGCAAGCCAGCAACCGGGGCTTGTACGACGAAAAAGCCGGCCTGTTTAAAGCCTTTAGCGGCGGGCGCACCCGCGATTATTTTGATTGGGCAAAGCTGGAGCCGCTCAAAGGCGAATATACCTTTGCGCCATCGGAAAGTGGCGCCTGGAATTATGACACGTATTACAAGTGGCTGCACGACCAGAACATTGATATCCTGACTTGCCTTAAAAATAATACCACTTGGTCGCTGAAAGAATTTGGGTATCCGAACAAAAATAATGAAAACGCTGTGGGGCACTGGACAAAATTGCCCGAACCGGTAAAACCTAAAGATGCCTCCGCAACCAATTTAGCGAAGTACGAAAAAGAAGTACAAGCGTACCAGGCCGATATCAGTAAGGTCAGGACCAATCCGGAATCGTACCGGGCATTTGCCGAAGCTGCTTTCCAGGTGGTGGCCCGCTATGGCAGCAATAAAAAGCTGGATCCGAAATTGGCAAAACCGTTCAGTAATCCTACTAAAGATCCGAAGAAAGAATGGTACGCCCAGGACCGAATACCAGTAGTAGAAAATCCTAAACCCCATCAGCGCGCCGACTGGAAAGTAGATGCTAACGGGCAGTACGTACAAAACAAGAAAATAGGTCTGGGTTATATCCGGGCCATAGAATGCGACAACGAAACCGATGCAACCTGGCACGGCGATAAAAGATACCTGCGACCGGAACAATACGCCTGGCTGCTCTCGGTTTTTTACGACGGCCATAAAAATACCATGGGCCCCGGTATTGGCGTAAAAAATGCCGATCCGAATATTATTGTTTCTACCACCGGTATTGCCAGCAGCTCCCCGTCTTATTTTCAGGCCATGATCGAAACCTGGAAACAAATACGGGGCTGGAAGAAAAACGAAAAAGGGGAACAGGTAGTAGATATGCCCTGCGATATTTTTAATTACCACGCGTACGCCAACAGTGGCGGCGGACAACATTCCGGGGGCAACCAGGGCTTACCGCCCGAAGTAAGTAACATGGCCCGGTATTGTCCGGCATTTCTGCAAACCATAAAAGAAGTAGGCCAGGATAAACCCGTCTGGATTACCGAAATAGGTTACGGCATGAACGAAGGCAAACAACAGGCTGTGGCCACGCCTGCCCGCACCAAAGAACAAACCCAGGCCGACTGGATTATCCGCAGTATTTTGTTTAACAACCGGAACGGCATAGCCGAAACTTACTTTTACCAAACCTACGACGAAACCGGTTATACTTACAACGTAGCCCACAACAAAACTGATAATGGCGTATACAGTGCCATGGGATTGATCCAGGACGATAAAAAGTTTCTGGGCAATAATAAATATGCCTCCACGCTGCGCCGTCGGTTTTCGGCCGATTACATGATGCAACTAAGTTACTTTAAAGATTACCGGTACAGTAAAACTTTGCATAAAGATCCTTTGGTAGATCAGTACCAATCGGGCAGTAAAACCATGTATGCTTTGGTGGTGCCGGATATGAAGGGCAGAACCGAAAAGTATACCTTAGATATGGGTAAACCTACGGCTAAAGTGTACCGGTTTGTGGATGGCGGCGAAAAGTTTGCGGTAGAAACCGTGAAAACAAGCAACGGCAAGCTTAACCTAACCGTTACCGAAAGTCCGGTTTTTGTAGAATAGTTGGCCGTATCAAACTTATCCCCAACGAACTTTATTCCGTATTACCCGCATGATTCCTGAAAACCTGTATATAGGCACTTCCGGCTGGAGTTACCGTTGGAAAGGCCTTTTTTACCCGGAGGATATGCCTTCCGCGGAATATCTGCCGTTTTACAGCCAGCATTTTAACTGCACCGAAGTTAACAGCAGCTTTTATCATTTTACCATGCCCAAAACCATTGAAAAATGGTTGACTCAAACGCCGCCCACTTTTAAATTTAGTGCTAAACTAAACCAGGAGATAACGCACAAACGCAAATTTGAAGATGTAGCCGAGCCGCTGGATAAATTTATGAGCCGTTACCTGCTTATGGGTAATCGCTTAGGACCTTTGCTCATTCAGATTGCCGGTAGTTTCCGTTACGAACGCCCCGTGGCCGAAGGTTTTTACCGGACTTTGCGCGAGAAATACCCCGATACCAAATTTGTCCTGGAGGTGCGGCATACGTCCTGGCACTCCGAAGAATCCCTGGATTTGTTGCGCGATTACAATATCTCATTTGTAATTGCATCAGCGGGTAAACGCTTCCCGTACCTGGAAGCGACTACTAATAACCTGGCCTACCTGCGGCTGCACGGCGACGAACGTTTATATTCCTCGTTGTATTCGGAGGAAAAACTGGAACGCTACGCCTTTATGATCAACGATTGGTTACTGGATGGCAAAGAAGTGTGGGTATTCTTTAATAATACCATGTTTGGTAGCGCCATTCAGAATGCCAAAACTTTACAGGAAATGGTCCAAAACCTGTAAACATGCTGCGTGCCAATGTATCAATAGCAGGATAAAAGCTTGCAGGGTTTACTTTTATTGATAACTGTAATACGCAAAACCAGTAGAAACCGGATCTGTTAATATTTGTTATTGTCATTTTAAAAAAACTAATTTATAGGCTGCAGAATAGATTTATAAGTTATAACAGGTTTGGGCGAAAAAATCTTTACTGCTTTTTTTATCTGATGATTTGTGCAACTTTCGGCATCCATCAAATTTTGTTAAGTCTTTAAATTGAAGCACCTATCGTAATTTTTTTCGTCCGGATTAGGTAAAAATCAAAAAAGATATTAATTTTGCAATCCGATTCAGAAATTGAAAGATTTATAAATATAAAAGTACCCATGAAAAAAGATATCCATCCTAACTACCGGGAAGTAGTATTTCAGGATACATCCAGCGATTTCAAATTTATCACCCGTTCCACCATGTCTTCAAACGAAACCATTACCATGGAAGACGGCAAAACTTATCCGGTAATTAAAGTGGAGGTTTCTTCGGCTTCGCATCCTTTCTATACCGGCAAAAACCTTTTCGTGGATACTGCCGGACGGATCGAGAAATTCCAGAAGCGTTACAAAAAATAAGCATCCTGCTTTTAGATTTAAAGAAAAGTCTTCCCGTATATCAGGAAGACTTTTTTATTTTTGTGGCATGAATATCATCCTCTTCGACGATCAAGTCATTCGGCAAAATCTGCTGCCGCTTACTTTTACCCGGCCGGTGGCCGAAATTCGTACCGGTATTTTAACCATTACCGAGAAATGGCAGCACTTTTTTAAAGATAATGTTTCGCACCTGACCGAGGATTACCTGCAAAAAAAGTTTCCGTCTCAGG
>Ga0210046_1001774_pt1 | contig 16120 bp, 11 predicted proteins | sample CryGeyCG2114_250_FD_185461 | JGI IMG/M metagenome (GOLD analysis project Ga0210046, IMG submission 185461) | Groundwater microbial communities from aquifer - Crystal Geyser CG18_big_fil_WC_8/21/14_2.50 (SPAdes) (version 2) | ecosystem: Environmental > Aquatic > Deep subsurface > Groundwater ... | reverse complement strand
CACCAAATTGATAGCGAGTTAACCAATAATCGGAAGCAGATGTTTGAAGTAATTGCTGAATTTCTTTCACATCACTTAACTCCAAAATTCTAGAGAAAAGTCGGGGATGTTTTTTTAGCAACATTGCCAACTGACTGATGCGTATGGTTGGAAAATTAGAAGGTCTTAACTTGGAGAATTTCCAAGTTACTTTTTCAATAGCTTGCAACTGAAATTTTGATTGCAAAAAGGCGTATTCTTTTTTTAATCGTTGAAAATAATCGTCATCCAAATTTTCATTCAAAAAGCCTGCCTGACCAAACAATAATGCTTCAATACTAATAAGTTGAGGATGTTTTTCTATGATTTTTAAAGGTGTATTTTGAGCCAACTGTTCAAAAGGAATGGAATTTACATTCAGTCCGAAATACTTAAATAGAAAATGATAGAATGTTTCATCTATATTGTTTTTATTGTTTTCTAAATGAGTTTTAATTAGTCCTATTTTCCTTTCTAAACGCTCTAGCAACAACCTTTCTAGCCAATTATCAAATTCAAATTTTGAAATTTTAGTTACCTGATTTCCACATGCAATTTTATTTTTGGAATAAATTAATTGATGGTAATTGTGCAACAAATCCAAGTCAATGTTCTCTTTTAGTTCAAGAGTTGGAATGGAGTTGCTTTTGGTGTTTTTCACTTCTCCATTATGCTCGAAAACTACATGTAAAATCACATTGTCATAAGCACTATCTTTTTGATGGTTGTGTGTATTCCAATCGGAAGATTTGAGGTGTATTTCTACATTTCCTGCCCAAATGGTTTTGCCAATTTTAAGTTGAGCATTAAAAAAATCAGGCCCAGCATCTTGGTTGTGCAACCCTACTTTTATGATTTGTATAAGCTCACCGTTGGTGGTTACTAAATCTTGCGATTTAAAGCGTTTGAACTTCCAAATATAATGTAAGAAATCTTCTTTAAACATGGTTATTTGAAATTTTAAAAATGAGTTACGAAACAAGCCCTTCCTTTGGAGGGGTTGGGGAGGCTAATTTCGTTCCCCAACTCCAAGCCAATAATAAAACAGCCAACGCAGCAAAAACTCGTCCTATCCAATCGCCTGATTGCGTATAAAAAGTTTGTTTGTTATTCAGATTTATCGTTCCTTTTAGTGCTTCACTTTTCCACCAAGTTGATTGCTGAATTATATCTCCTCGTTGGTTTATAAATCCTGAAATTCCTGTGTTGGCACTTCTAGCAATGCTTCTTCGGGTTTCAATCGCTCTCAACCGAGCATAAGCCAAATGTTGTTTGTAGCCTGGTGAATCATCCCACCAGCCATCATTGGTAATGATAAAAACCGCTTGAGCTCCTTTTTTTACATAAGTTGAAAAATATTCTCCATAAATAGATTCATAACAAATTACAGGAGCAATTCTTATGCTGTCATTTATAAAATTAAATGCTTCTTTTTCAACACCTAAACTTCCTATTGTTCCACCCAAATTAATAGCAAAACTTTCTAGAGGACTAAACAAAGTTGGATAAGGAATTTTTTCCACTCCCAATACCAATTTAGATTTGTGGTAAATTTGCATTTTAGTTCTATTATTAAGTTGCAAAGCGGAATTATATGCATCATACCAACCTCCTGTTTGCCTGTCGTATCGAACTGTTGGTGTTGGTTTATGATCGCTTTTTGGGTATTCAATGTAGGTGGAAGCTCCTATTACAAAAGTGAGGTTTTTAAAATTGGAAATCCATCTGTTTATCGCTTGCAATCCATAACTTTCTTCGGGATAATTTTCAACAAAAGCCCTTGGAATAGCTGTCTCAGGTGCTACGAGATAAGCGGTTTTGGATGTTACTTTTTTGGATGCCAATTCCAAAATTTTTGTTATTTGTTCTTCTTCGGTTAAACCTCCAAACTTTTCGACATAAGGATCAATGTTGGGCTGAACAATTACTATTTCAATAGGATTTTCAGTTTCTATGTAGTTGTTGTAAGTAATAAAAGAATAAATAATAGGAGTAAGAATAACAGCTATAGTAACAATAATTATTTTTATTTCATTTCGTAATTTATACTCAAACTTAACAGATTTTCGGGAGAAAAGATGATTAGTTTGAGTTATGCCGCAACCGAAATGTTTTTTATTTTTCGGAAATCCATTTGTTAGCGGTATATTTCCATTAATTAATTTCAGTAAGAAATAAAAAAATAATAAATTCACAAGCAATACCCAAAATGAACCACCTAAAACACCCGTATATTCATACCATTGAATAATTTTTGGCTGATTGGCAAAGGCATTCCCAAGTGTGTTCCAAGGATGTGAAAATTCCCAATTATAATGTACCCATTCAAAACCTATCCAAAAAACCACCAAAGCGATATAACCTCTTTTGTTGCCCAACTGTTTTTTTGCAGCGTGAAACCATAAAAAAATAGTTGCCATAAAAAGTGAGTAGAGTACCTCAGCCATTATCACTCCTCCTTCCGATGAATACCAAATCCACCAAGTGGTGAAGGTGTTAAAAATTAAAAAAGAAAGGTAGGCATAGCAAAATAAAAGCAATGACGTATATCTTTTAGATTGTAACGAAACAATATGTTCTACATATAATAATGGTAAAAAACCAATAAAAATCAAAAACGTAAAACCGCCTGTTTCTGGCCATGCTAACCCAAGCAACAAACCACTTAAAATAGATAATCCTGTTAGTTTAATGTTCATAAAATCTCAATGGTTAATAATCAATGGTCAATAGTCAATGGTCAATGGTTAATAGTTAATGGTTAATAGTCAATGGTTAATGGTTAATAGTCAATGGTTAATAGTCAATGGTCAATGGTTAATAGTTAATGGTTAATAGTCAAAAATCAAAAATCAAATAACAAATGGTTAATCGTAATTCGTAATTCGTAAATCGTAATTCGTAAATCATTAGACTTCCATTTTCATGCGCAGTAATTTTGTTAGTTTGAGTGCCACATCCAAAAATAAAATTTTAGGATTGGCATTTCGTTCGATATGATAAACAGCATCATTAAATAATTCAATGGTGTCCAAACAATTTGTTCCGTGAATGTAGGGGGCAAATTTTTTTAAAAATTCAGCTTCTTTACTGTTTTTTTTAGATAGTGCAGCATCTCCATAATTCATAATTAAACTTTCTCTAAACAAATGCAATCCATAAATTAGAAATTGTTTTTGTTTTTCTCTTCCTATTTTTGCTATTTCATCAGTCCATTCAATTAAACCGGGTACATTGCCAACAAAAGCAGATCGCATAAGTTGAACAAACGTATGTTGAAAAAACTCAGTATCATCACCTTTTTCAATAATGCGAATAAGTTGATTTACATTTCCATCAGATAAACGAGCTATATTTTCGGCTTCATTCTTAGGTAATTGATATTTTTCAATAATATAATCTGTCAATTCTTTTTCATCAATGGGGTTTAATTTTACGAGCTGAACGCGAGAAATTATTGTAGGTAAAAGTTGCTCTGCAAATGATGCGACAAGTAAAAACAAGGTTTTTTTAGGTGGTTCTTCTAAAATTTTTAATAATTTATTTGAAGAAGATGCATTCATTTTTTCTGGAAACCAAATCAACATAATTTTATATTCAGCTTCATACGTTTTTAGACTAAGGGCTTTTAATATGTCACTGCTTTCTTTAGTGTTAATAAGCAATTGCTTGTTGCCTGTTTCAGCAATTTCTTGCCAATCAGTTAAGGTAAAATAAGGGTTTTTTAAAAATGCTGCACGCCAACTTTCTAAAAAATTGGCACTTACAGGGTCTTTCTTTACTTTTTCATTGGTTGCAACAGGAAAAACAAGATGTAAATCGGGATGAACTAATTTTTGAAATTTAATACATGATGGACAAGTACCACAAGAGTCTTCTGCACCTTTTTGTTGGCAATTTACATATTGTGCATAAGCCAGTGCCATAGCTAAATTACCACTTCCCTCTTTTCCCAAAAATAATTGGGCATGGCTAATTCTATCATTATTTATGATGTGAAGAAGTTTTTTCTTTGTTTCTCGATAACCAACTATATCTTTAAAAAACATCTTTTTTTTAAATTTTTATTTTGTTAATTAAAGGGCTAAATTAAGAAGAAATTTTACCTTTGCAACTTTAAAATCATTCTTATGCAAACGATAGATAACTACAATTTCTCAAACAAAAAAGCCATCGTACGAGTGGATTTTAACGTGCCTTTAGACAAAGTTACGTTAGAAGTTACCGACAACACACGAATTACGGCAGCAATTCCTACTATAAAAAAAATTTTAAATGATGGCGGGTCTGTAGTTTTAATCTCACATTTAGGCAGACCCTCAGGAGGCTACGAGGATAAGTTTTCGTTGAAACACATTGTTTCTGTTGTGGAGTCAGCTCTTGGTCAACAAATTATTTTTGCTGGCGATTGTATTGGAAAATCCGCTTTTGAAATTACTAGCAATGCAAAACCAGGAGATGTTATTTTATTAGAGAATCTTCGATTTTATAAACAAGAAACTTCAGGAGATGATACCTTTACCAAACAATTAGCAAAACATGGCGATGTTTATGTAAATGATGCTTTTGGAACTGCTCATCGTGCTCATGCATCCACAACTGTTTTAGCAAAGTATTTCCCCAACGATAAAATGTTTGGATATCTCATTGAAAAAGAAATTGAAAGTGTGGACAAAGTGCTTAATAGCAACCAAAAACCTTTAACAGCCATTGTTGGTGGAGCAAAAGTTTCTTCAAAAATAACCATCATTACTCAATTACTTAATAAAGTAGATTATTTGATTATTGGTGGAGGAATGGCTTATACTTTTGTTAAAGCTCAAGGTGGCAATGTAGGAAATTCATTGGTTGAAGATGATCATTTAAGTACAGCTCTTGATATAATAAAAAAAGCACAAGAAAAAGGAGTTCAATTGTTACTTCCAATTGATACTGTTATTGCCGATAGTTTTAGTAATGATGCCAACATTAAAACCTGTGCTATAGATGCTGTTCCAGATGGTTGGTTGGGATTAGATATTGCCTCATCATCTATTGAATTATTTAGAAAAGCTATTTTATCTTCAAAACTAATTTTGTGGAATGGACCCATGGGCGTTTTTGAGATGGAAAATTTTCAACAAGGTACCATTGCTATTGCACAAGCCATTGTGGAGGCAACAGAAAATGGAGCGTTTTCTTTGGTTGGTGGTGGCGATTCTGTTGCAGCCATTAATAAATTTAATTTGGCAGACAAAGTGAGCCATGTGAGTACGGGTGGGGGAGCAATGTTGGAATACCTTGAAGGAATAACTTTACCTGGAATTGCAGCAATTTTGGAGTAGCAAAAAATGCATTAACTTTTAATTTCTCTAAGTATCCCAACTACTTCAATAATGTTATTATCGTCATCAAGTTTAGGAACAACCGTTTCTTCTATCCAAATATAGTCATCTTTCCCTAAAGGTTTAACCCTGTATTTTAAAGATATTCTTTTTTTGGTATTAAATAAAGTAACTTTTTTTGCTTTCATATCAGGAATATCATCAGGATGATAAAGTTTTTGAATTTTATTTTGTGCTTCAGGAGTAACGAACTCGTGTTTCTTTATTCCAAAAATACGTTCTATGAAAGGGCTAACATATTCAAAACTTGCTGCTCCTTCCGGAGAATACTTAACTAAGTAGATAAATTCTTCCAAATTATCTAATATGAATCGATATTGTTCGTATGTTGAAGCTATTTTTTCGTCAAATTTTTTCTTTACATCTATGTTTCTTATTTGTAAAATATAGTAATTGTTTTTTTCAGCATTAAAAGGTGAAAGAAAAAGATGTCCCCAAAATGGATTTCCTTTTGGTGTTTTAAATAGAATTTCGTCATTAAAAAAGCCATGTTCATTAATTTGTTGCTTAATTTCTACACGATTTTTATTCACATATTGTTCATCTGCAAATAAAGTGTAATAGTTAGTGTTTATAAACTCTTCTGAATTTAAAATATCAAACACTTTTGAAGTCCTTTCGTTTGCATCAATTACTTCTTTTGAAAAAAAATCGACCAATAAAATAGCGTCTTTCGTATTGTTTATTAACGATTTCATTATGGAAGAATTGCTATTTACACTTCGAATTAAATCTCTTCGTTGAAGTGTTACAATATAACTTAATGCAAATGAAAATAGGAATAAAAATGTAATTAATCCAATAAATTTGAACGATTCGTTAGAGGATAAAAGAGAAATAACAAGAGCAACAAAAACGAATGAGCCAAAAGTTATTAATTTTTTTGGTGTCGGAACAACCTGAAAAATAAGTATGAAAATTGTCATCATCACAATGATATATTCTCTTTGAAAATCAATGTTATAAGCTATAAATAACATCATCCAGCAGGAAACAATTAAAAAATAACTCAGTAATTTATAAATCAGTTCGTTTTTAAGTTTAGAGAAAGTTAGCCCATAAAAAACAACACATATCCCTGGAAGTGAAAATGCCATTGTTAAATAAAGCACATCTGATGTGAAAAATGAGGTAAAAAACCCATAAACGACAGTTAGCATAAACGCTCCTAAAGTCCCTTTTCGAGCCATTCGTTTACTTTTTTCTGCAAAATCACTTTTATTTCCTGTTTTAAAGATGCTCACGCTCATTTTTTTATTGATTTGATGAATTTAGATGTACTAATTCAAACCGCTAAGATTTTGGAAACCTTGGTGGTTTATTAGTTGTGTTTTTTTAATTTGAATTACGTAAATTATCATTTTTAGTTATGCAAAAAAAACTTCCTTAGTCAAACCGTATGGCTTTTACAGGAGAAATTTTTGTAATCACATAAGAAGGTATTATTAACATTAAAACGCAAATGACTAATGTTCCTATGTTTAGCAAAATTATGTTTATTATTTCTAATTTTATAGGAACTTCCGAAACATAATACGATTCTTCGGGAAGTTTAATAAATCCAAACTTTAATTGTAATAAACATAATCCGATTCCAATCAGATTTCCCCAAAACAATCCTCGAACAATAAGATGTATGGCATTGTAAATAAAAATCCAGCGTACATTCCAGTTGGGCATTCCTAATGCTTTTAAAATACCAATAGTTCCTGTTCGTTCTAAAATTAAAATCAACAAAGCAGAAATTATATTGATAACTGCCACAATAACCATTAAAATGATAATGATAATCACATTCAAATCTTGCAAATCTAACCAATTGAAAATATCAGGATTTTGTTCTTTTATTGTTTTTGAATGTAGTGCATATCCTATGTTGTTGTAAATGTAATCATCTAATTTGTCAATGTTTTTGTAATCGTCAATAAGCACTTCAAAACCTCCCACCTGATTTTCGTCCCAACCGTTTCGCTTCTGAATGTGTGCAATGTCAGTAATTACCATTAAATTATCAAATTGCTCCAAACCAGATTGATAAATTCCTGAAACGAGAAAATCCTTTGGACGTAATTGCCCGTCTTCTTGTATAAAATAAATAAACATTTTGTCATTAACTTTCAATTTCATTTTGTTGGCAATGGTTTTTGATAACAAAATGGCATTGTTCATTTTTCCTTCTTCAATGGCAAAAGAAGTCCCTTCAACCATTTTTTGATTAAAAAATTCCCAATCGAAATCACTTCCAATTCCTTTTACCACAACACCATAAATTTCTTCATTGGTTTTTATAATTCCTGCTTTAGTTGCAAAAATCTGAATGTGTTTTATTCCATTTACGGTGTCTAAATGTGGATAGAAATCTTGATTTTTATCTATAGGACTTGCTTCATACGTATTATGTGAATCATAACTGGTAATTTGTATGTGACTTCCAAAACCAATAATTTTGTTTCGTATTTCTTCCTGAAAACCACCCACAATACTCAACGAAACAGTCATAACAATAATGCCTAAAGCAATAGCAAGAATTGCAATTCTAATAATAGGCTGCGAAAATCGGTTGGATTTATTTCCCTTAATTATTCTTTTTGAAATAAAATATTCGAGATTCATAATGATTTTTGCTATCTATAAATTAGATTTGGATAGACGTACAATTTAATTAAGGTGGGTTCTATAAATTCGATTTTTTTATTTTCCGATGTCCTTTTTGTTTTATTTCGGCATCTTTTTCTTTAATTTTACATCAAATAGTCCACTATTTGATGTAAAATTAAAGAAAAATCTACTTAAAATAATTCCAAAAATAACTATCGGCTAATTAATAGAACACACCTTAATTTTACAGTCCTGATTTTTAAACAAAAATACCACAAAAGAGATGAAACACCATAAAGTTCTATATATTCTTTTAATAAGTTGTTTTCATTTTCAATGTACTGGTCAAACAACAAAGGTTGATGGGGATAAAACAATTGTTTCATTTCCTAGGGTTTCGGTTGATGAACCAGACTTGCCAATAATTACTGGTGCAGCACAAACCGATGCATACATTAAGTTTTTGAACTTTAAAAAAGTTGGTATTGTTGCCAACCATACTTCAACCATAAACAACACGCATTTAGTTGATTCATTAGTAACATTGGGAATACATATTGTGAAGGTTTTTAGCCCAGAACATGGCTTTAGAGGTGAAGCTGATGCTGGAGAAAAAGTAGCCTCAGGCGTAGATGCAAAAACAAAATTACCATTGATTTCTCTTTATGGAAACAACAAAAAACCAACTCCAGAACAATTGAAAGGAATTGAAGTAATGATTTTTGATATTCAAGATGTGGGAGCAAGGTTTTACACATACATTTCAACCATGCATTATGTGATGGAGGCATGTGCAGAAAATAAGATTCGGTTGGTTATTTTAGATAGACCAAATCCAAACGGACATTTTGTTGATGGACCAATTTTGGAAGAAAAATACAAGTCATTTGTAGGGTTGCATCCTGTACCAATTGTTCACGGAATGACTATTGGAGAATATGCTCAAATGCTGAATGGCGAAAAATGGCTGAAAAACGGTGTTCAATGCACGTTAACTATCATTCCTATAAAAAATTATACCCACAACACTATTTATGAATTGCCCATTAAGCCTTCGCCAAACTTAAAAACCATGAGTGCTGTTTATTTGTATCCTTCGTTGTGTTTATTTGAAGGAACTCCAATTAGCGTTGGTAGAGGAACAGAAAAACCTTTTCAGATAATCGGACATCCAACAATGAAATCAGATAAATTTACTTTTACACCCAAAAGTATGGAAGGAGCAAAAGATCCAAAATATAAAAATCAGCTATGTTTTGGGCATGATTTAACCGATTATGGAACTATTTATATGAGAGGAAGTAAAAGCATTAACTTGTTTTGGTTAATCAATAGCTATAAAGATTTTCCAGAAAAAGAAGGGTTTTTTAATGAAATGTTTAATTTATTAGCCGGAACTAACCAGCTTCAAATGCAAATCAAAGCAGGAAAAACTGAAGAAGAAATAAAAGCCACATGGCAAAAAGGACTTATTTCCTTTAAGTCAGTAAGAAAGAAATATTTGCTTTATAAAGATTTTGAGTAACATTAATTATTTTTCTTTTAAGGTTTCTTATTTATAGACTGAGACAATTTGCCACAATCCAACAAGTTTAGCTACACAATGTTAATAATAAATAAGCAGTTGATAAACTTATTGTATCAAAGAGTTAATTTATTATTTATACTTTGATGTTCAATATTTGATGTTCAATAGATGTAGTTATTATCAAGTAAACAAATAGGTTCTTAAAAAAAATTTATGTCTCAATGAAGTTTAGCCTTGCTGAGTAGTAACGATTTTCTTAACCCAGAAAATTAACTTTGTTGAACTCACAAGCTCGGTTTACAAATTTTCTACGATATAAGTAATACCAGCAAATTTAACTATTTTCAATAGCCCTAATTTGGGTATTACTATTCCGATAATTATCGGAAGGGATTAACCCTTTGCATCCCACAGTCCTTAGCACATTCATACAATTCGCTTCGCTTTTGTATGAATAAAGCGGGTTAACTTTTTAATAACTTATCTTTAATTTTCTCGTCATTTCTGTAAGTCCAAATTGTTTTAACTTTGAAACAAAAACAATGGAAAAATTTGAACTAAAAGAATCCGCAACTACCCCAAGAATTTTAATCAACTTTAAAAAAGGAAAAATTAAATTAATAGGAACTTCCACCTTGCATAATCCAGAAGAGTTTTATCCGAAAGTACTAAATATTGCACAAAAATACTTCGACAAGCCATTGGAAGAAACAAAAGTTACCATAGATTTGGATTACTACCATCAAAACTCATTCAACTATATTTTTCAGTTTATTGAACTCATTGTTGGCTTAGAAAAATTTAAACGTACAAAACTAAAAATGATGTGGCATCATCATCCTCTCGACCAAGGAATTGCCGAAGATATTGCTTTGATAAGTAAAACCTTAGATTATCAAATTCCAACAATGAGTTACGAGTTGGTTTCTTAAATCAATTACTTCATCCATTTTATCTTGTTTTTAATCTCTTTTTTCGATTAATTAATAATAATTTTGCTCTAAAAATTTACAAGATTATGTCGCAAGAAATTGAAAAAATAAAATGCCTTATAATAGGTTCAGGACCAGCAGGCTATACCGCTGCTATTTATGCTGCAAGAGCAAATATGAAACCAGTAATGTATATGGGAATGCAGCCAGGTGGGCAACTTACAACCACCAATGAAGTTGAAAATTTCCCGGGTTATCCTGATGGAGTTTCAGGGCCAGAAATGATGATGCAATTGCAAAAACAAGCTGAGCGTTTTGAAACAGATGTGAGAAATGGTTGGGCAACCAAAGTTGATTTTTCGGGCGATGTGCATAAAGTTTGGGTGGATGAAACCAAAGAATTACATTGCGAAACTGTAATTATTGCAACAGGAGCCACCGCAAAATACTTAAACATTCCTTCCGAACAAAAATACTTAGCAGCAGGTGGTGGTGTTTCCGCTTGTGCAGTTTGTGATGGATTCTTCTACAAAAATCAAGAGACTGTTATTGTTGGAGCTGGTGATTCGGCTTGTGAAGAGGCTCATTATTTATCTAACATTTGTTCAAAAGTTACCATGTTGGTTAGAAGCGAAAAATTCAGAGCATCTCAAATTATGGAAGATCGTGTTAAAAACACACCAAATATCGAAATTCTTTTCAATACAGAAACGGTTGAAGTTCTTGGCGAAAATGACTTAGTTACGGGTGTGAAAGTAAAAAACACCAAAACCAACGAAGAAAAAACAATTCCTTGCACAGGCTTTTTCCTTGCTATTGGACATAAACCAAACACCGATGTTTTCAAACCTTACATTGAAACTGATGAGGTTGGTTACATAAAAAATATCCCAGGAACTTCCAAAACCAATGTGGCAGGTGTTTTTGTTTGTGGCGATGCAGCTGATAAAACCTACAGACAGGCAATAACTGCGGCAGGAACTGGTTGTATGGCTGCTTTGGATGCGGAGCGGTACTTGGCTTCAAAACACTAATTAGAGTTCGTCCTTAAAGTCCAACTTATTCAGCTTTGTTATTGTTTTTTAAAGGTTTTTATGAACTCGCTTTGCTCGGTTCTTCGCTATTCTCGTTTTGACAAGGAGTTATGACCCCTTGTTGGACTTTACAAACAGATAATAATTAATATTTTTTTCAACTTTTAACCGATTTAGTTTAATACCCTAAATCGGTTTTTCTTTTTAAATTCATCTATAAAAATATTAGTTTAACCGAATTTTGAAAACTTTTTATCTAAATTTGTTGCTCATTTATTTAATTTAAAAATCATGTTAAAAAATTATTTTCTATCCGTAGTTGCTGTTTTATTATTGCATTTAGTAGTTACAGCACAACCTTTAACGTATCCCTCAAATCAACACCAACAAGCGTTTGATTTAGCTTATCAGCAATACCCTCAAATTCCAAAAGGAATGTTGGAAGCCGTTTCGTTTACCATGACTCGTTTCCGTCATATAGAAAATGAAACAAAAGGATGTACTGGATTGCCATTGGTTTATGGTGTGATGGGACTAACATTGGATGGGGAAGGTTATTTTAAAAATAATTTGAATTATGTTTCCCTGTTATCAGGAATAAGTGTTCAGCAAATAAAAACGAATTCGCAACAAAATATTTTAGCTTATGCTGCGACTTATAATACGTTATTACAGCAATTGAGTGGCAATAAAACTAATGTTGAAAATCATGTTTCTATTTTAGCAACACTTAGTGAATTACCTTATAATGGGTTACAACAAGATTTTGCATTGAACTCGCATTTATATTCAGTTTACAGTTTCTTAAACAATAAAGCTGCTCAAACTCAGTATGACTTTCCTCAACATACGTTTAGTTTGGAAAAAATTTTCGGAAAAGAAAACTTAAAAATTCTAAGTTCCAAATATATAAAACTTACAGACGAAACGGTTACTGATGAAAACGGAAACCAATACCAACACTCACATCTTGGAATTAAATCACCAGATTATCCGCCAGCACTTACCAACTTAACTTCATGTAATTTCAGTTCAAGAAATGGAGTGGCAGTTTCAGCAGTAACTGTTCATACCATTCAAGGAAGTTATGCAGGAGCTATTTCTTGGGCAAACAACTGTTCTTCCAGTGTTTCCTATCATTATGTATTGCGTTCGTCTGACGGACAAATTACGCAAGTAGTGTTGGAATCTAACAAAGCTTGGCATGTTGGTTCTGAAAACCCTTATACCATTGGAATGGAACACGAAGGTTGGGTGAATGATTCGCTTTGGTACACCGCTGCCATGTATCAAGCTTCTGCTGCCTTAGTAAAAGACATTACCCAAAGTGGTTATGGCATAAGTGCCTTGAGAACTTCTTATTTCCCTTGGTCTCGATTTACCAGATATAACATTTCAGGAATTCCTGGTGCTTGTGTAAAAATTAAAGGACATCAACATTTTCCTAATCAATCGCACACCGATCCAGGACAAAATTGGGATTGGGATTATTATTACAAACACATTAATAATGCTACTACTGTAACCAACTTTACTACAGCCTCAGGAACGGTTACAGATTTAGGAGGTGCATCGGGAAATTATACCAATGATGAACGAACACTATATTTAATTCAACCAACTGGAACTAACCAAATTAACCTTACGGTTAACCAGTTTGATGTTGAAAATACGTGGGATTACCTTTATATTTATAATGGAACAACTGTGTTTTCACCTAAAATTGGAGAATATACAGGAACTTCTATTCCATCAACGATAACCGTAAACGGAAGTGCAGTGTTGATTGAATTTCGTTCCGATTGTGCTACAACTGCACCGGGATATAGTATTAGTTGGAGTGCAGTTTCTCCAGATATAATTGCTCCCACCACCTCCGTTTCAGCCCCAACAGGCTGGGTAACGAGTAACTTTACCGCCAATTTTACCGATGCAGATAACTCAGGTGGAAGCGGCATCCAAAAAAGATACTACCAAGTTATCGATTTTGATGGCACCGAATGGAGAGCCAATGCCAACAACGGTTTTTTTGCCGATAATTTTAATACCAACATTCATCCCGAATGGACACCCGTAGTAGGTGCATGGAGCATCAATTCAGGAGCATTATACCAATCTGATGAAAACGAAGGCAACACCAATATATCTGCTGCATTAAACCAAAGTTTATCCAACCGACATTTATACCACTTTAAAGCAAGGATAAATGGTTCAGGAACCAACAGAAGAGCAGGATTCCACTTTTTTGCTGATGATGATACCCTTACCAACAGAGGAAACTCTTACTTTGTGTGGTTTAGAGTAGATGATGCCAAACTACAAATCTATAAAGTAGTAAATGATGTATTTGGATCACCCGTATTAGATATGCCACTAACCACCGTTGCTGGACAACTATACGATTACAAAGTAATTTATGATAGAATATCAGGCGATATGATTATCTACAGAGATGATACTTACATCACCTCATGGACTGACAGCTCACCATTAGCCACAGGAAACTACATTTCTTTCAGAAGTGGAAATGCCAACATGTCCGTAGCTGAGTTAAAAGTATATCGCTCCAGGTATCCATCAGTAACAGTAACAGTAGGCAATCCAACTACCTCAGACATCCGTTACCAAAACCCTAACCCAAGTACACCAAGCGGAAAAGTAAAATCCTTGGTAGATGATAATGCCAACAACATATCTGTAATAGCAGAACAATTAGTAAATGTAGATTGGACATCACCACTAAGCTTTACCACCAATGATGGAACAGCAGCAGACATAGATACTACCAACACCAACACGCAACTAAGTGCTAACTGGAACACCACCACCGACCCACATTCCAACGTAGTAGCCTATTGGTATGCCATAGGCACCACAGCAGGCGATTCCAATGTAGTATCATGGACGAATAATGGAATGAATACTGCCATTACCCATACAGGCTTATCCGTACCATTCAATCAAGACTATTACTTCTCCATAAGAGCAGAAAACGGAGCAGGCTTACTCACCCAAATACCAACAGACGGACAATGGGTAGTAATGGCAACAGGCATAAATGAAATCGCTACAGCAAGCTTTTCAGCCTATCCTAATCCGTTTACAGAACAACTAAGAATAGAATTAAAACAAGCACAAGCAACAGCAATAAGCCTATATGACAATAACGGAAAACTGATATTTACTAAAAAAGTAAACCAACAAAGCCTACAGCTAGATTTAAGCAAATACCAACTAAAATCTGGGAATTATCATTTGGTAATAACAGCTAACGACAAAACGGATGTTGTGAAATTGTTGAAGCAGTAATTGTTAGATACAATCTAAAGAAATAGTAAAACGTAGCAAATGCTACGCTTAGGTGGGGTAATGAAAAAAATAGTAGTTTTATATGTTGTTTAAACAACCACAAGCGGGACGCTTGCGGCAGCGGGAGTAGAAAATCTTCAAATATGGAAAGGACTAACCAAAGAAATCAAAGAACAAAATCCCAAGTTTATTAACTTCAAACAAGTACGAACCTCTGTAATTACGCATTGGTTAAAAATCCATAACCTTAGACAAGTTCAGTACATGGCAGGGCATCGCTTTGTAAGTTCAACAGAAAGATATTTAGTGAATCAAACCGAAGATTTACAAGCAGATATTGACCTTTTTCATCCGTTTTAAGAATTAGAACAAAAGCAATAAAAAAAGTGTTAAATTTGTGGTAAACTTAAACAAAGCGAATTATGAATATAGAAACTGCAAAAATAAATCTAGCTCAAAAGATATTATCCTTACAAAAGGAATCAATTATTAATAAAATTAATAAGATTTTAGAGAAAGAAATGGTAGTAGCTTATACAGTTGATGGAAAACCATTAACAGAGGCTGCATATAATAAAATGCTAGAAAAAGGCTCAAAAGAAATAGATGAGGGAAAATATATTACTCATGAAGTATTTAAAAACAATGTATTGGGTTGGAAATGAAAAAATTAAAAATTATTTGGTCTAGCCAAGCAACAATACAAGTAGAAAATATTTTTCATTACTACAAAATAAAATCAGAACAAGGAGCATTAAACGTAGTTAAAGCGATATTAGAGAGTCCTGAAAGTATAAAATACCCAGAGCAATACCAAATAGATGAAATTAATCAAAACTATCGCAGAATAGTTGTAAGAGGAACTTTTAAAGTACTATATCAATCTAAAGGACAAATTATTAGCATTGTAGCTGTTATAGGAACAGGACAATCACCAGAAAAAATTAAAAAATATTAGAATTAAAAAAGCATAACTCCCACCCACAAGCCACACCAAACAAAACCCAGTTTTTTTGGAACAAAAAATCCTCTGTCTTTTGTTTTGTTCCCTTTCCTCGCTTCTGTTGTTTTTTCTGTCTCGCTTTTTGTATCAACCGCACTTTTTGCACATTGTTTTTTGTTTAGATGGATTTATTTTTTTTCCAATTGAAAAACAAAAAAGTAAAGAGCAAAGGCACTCACCCAAGTTCATTAACTTCAAACAAGTACGAACCTCTGTAATTACGCATTGGTTAAAAATCCATAACCTTAGACAAGTTCAGTACATGGCAGGGCATCGCTTTGTAAGTTCAACAGAAAGATATTTAGTGAATCAAA
>Ga0210046_1001769_pt1 | contig 16163 bp, 19 predicted proteins | sample CryGeyCG2114_250_FD_185461 | JGI IMG/M metagenome (GOLD analysis project Ga0210046, IMG submission 185461) | Groundwater microbial communities from aquifer - Crystal Geyser CG18_big_fil_WC_8/21/14_2.50 (SPAdes) (version 2) | ecosystem: Environmental > Aquatic > Deep subsurface > Groundwater ... | reverse complement strand
GGTGACTTGTGCTGTCACCGGACGCAGCGCATCGATGTAAGCCTGCACGGTGTCCACCTCGCCCGCGTCCGGGATGATGCTGGCGTCGTCATCGCGCACGAAGCGCACGGTGACAGTGCCGGGGCCAAGCTCCAGCGGATATACCCAAGCGCGGGTGACGCCGGGCACTTCCAGCGCCCAGGTTTCGTAGTCGAACGCTGCGCCGCCGTGGGGCGGCTCTTTGATGCGGGCGAGGACGCGGGCGCGCAGGGCGGAGTCGGATTCGGTGTCGGTGCCGCCGGATAATCCATCGGCGGCGACTGTCGCGGTGGAATTCACGCCCGTGATGGGGGTGACGAAAGTCAGGGTCTCGCTGGCCGGTGCAGACGTATCCACGCCCGTGCTGGCACATTGCACCGCCACTGTGGCAGCGCCCGCTGCGAGCGTTGCTTCGGCGGTCGTGGCATACAGGTAGCCATTGGCACGAGACAGCTCTGTGCCAATCGGCACCACGGTGCCTGTGGTACCAGTTAGCAGCAAGTCGCCGGTCGCGGCGGCTGCATCCTTGCGCGGCTCATCCAGCCAGAGCGATGCGTGGCGGTCCAGCATCTCGCTGTCTGCTGTGTCGGGCAGGATCTGGCGGGCTTGCCAGTCCAGATAGCCGTACAGCCCGTGCGCGGTCGCGGCCAGCACCACGGCCAGCACGTCTGGATCGTTTCGGCGCAGCAATTCTTCGAGCGTGAGGCGCGACTGCACATCTGCTCGGGCGCGGTTGATCAGCTCCGGCAGTGTTGGACGGTTAAACATTGAGGGTTCCCCATAGGTTGTCGAAACGCACCGGCATCACGCTGCCGTCGTTTCGGTAGATATCGAGCGAAATCGCCAACCCGGCTGCGTCGGTACGCTCGGTGACGACATCGATGCGCATGGCCACGCCGTCGTCGATCATCCATTGCAAGGCTTGCTGCGCGTATTCGCGGGCGCGGTTGGCGGTGTCGTTGCTCAGTTTTGAGCGGGCCAGCAGCCATAGCAGCGAGCCGATCCTGTCGTCGCTTACCGTCGCATAAGCATCTCCCCACCAGCCCATGCGCTGGCCTTCTGTCGGGTCGTCCTTCCCTGCCCTGCGCCAGGTGAACAAGCTGATCAGCACGGCACGCAGCAGGTCGTCGGTGACTGCCGAGGCGGATGTCATTGCGCCGTTGATCGATAGTTGTAGATCGTTCACTGTGCTGCTCCCGTGTTGCTGCCGCCAGGCGTGATGCCGGAATGAACGTGGTCTATCAGGCTGATCGTGCCGGCCGTCACATCGCCGACAGCATCGATCTTGCCCTGCACTGCAAGGTCACCCGTCAGCGTGAACTGTGCGGTGTCTGCCGTGAGGTGCGGCGTGTTCTGGATGGTCATCGGTAGGCCTGCGCCATCGATCACGATGCCGCCGCGCGTGAGGTGCACTTTCTGACCAAGGTCGTCATACAGCGCGACCTCGCCCGCTGCCAAACCCTGCAGGCGATAACGGCGATCTGCCACCACGATGACAACGCCGTGCGACCGGTCGCCGCCGAAGAACAGCGTGACGTGCTCCGCGCCGGGGTGTGGGCAGGCGGTGAGGCCATACGGCTCGACATGTTCGATATCGTCCTTGGCTTCGTCCGCGAGCAGCTTGATCTGCAGGGTCTGCATCTTGGTGGCGGTATTGGCCAGCACAACGGTGCCGCGCGACAGCATGTTGCCGACGCGCCGCGCCAACGGTGCCAGCATCTTACCTATCAGTCGTTCGCTCATTTTTTGGTGAAGTCCACGTATGTCACGCCGGCATCGTTGAAGCCTGCCGACGTTGCTTTCTTCTTCGTTTCGGGGATGGGGTTGTAGCCAGACTCCAACCCGACCTTAAGTGTGGTGGTGGTTCCGCTGGCGCTCTTTTGCCAGGTGACTTCCACGATCAGGAACTCGCCGTCGAAGCCGATCACCGGGTCGATCACGCGCACCAGCTGGTTCGGCAGCCAGAGCGTGCCGTCTTCCTGCCGCCAGCCTTGCACGGTGTACTCCGTCTCCAGCGCTTTGGCGGCGCGGTGGCTCTTCTCGAACAGCGCGCGGTCGGCGCAGATCTGGTTCGTCACTTGGCCGTCTTGCTTGATCTTTAGCGGGCGGTAACGCTTGATGCCGGTGTCGGGCACTTCTGCTCTGGCACTGCATGCCGGATCGCCGTGGTCATTATCATTGCCTGAGCGCTGCCCCTTGACGATGTAGGTCTGGAACAGATCCTTAAAGTCCAGCGATGAGTCGGCAGACAGGATGTTCTTGCCATACTCCAAAGCGGTCACGGCACGCCCGCCGGAGCCGGTCTTGATGAATACCGCGCGACCCAGCGCATCGTCGGTGATGAGCAGCTGGTGTGCGGTGAGCATGCGGTCGATACACTCGAAGGCAGACTCTCCCTCTGTGATGTGGTGTTGTACCATCACCTCGCCTGTATCAGCTTCGGCCAATACCTCGATGCCGAACGGTGCGGCCAGATCGGCGGCGATCTTTTCTATCCGCGCATTCGTCCATTGCCCGGTCTTGTAGATAGCCGAACAGTCCACAAGATCCGCCGTCTTGCTGCGCCCCTTCACGCCGACGCTGATGGACTTGGCGTCGTAGCGGATGGGCGTGGCGTCAACATAGCCGGTGAGAAGCTTGTCATCGCCGATGAATACTTCGCACACATCGCCCTGTGAGATTCGGCGCGGCAGGTCTGTCGCGCCCGGCCACTGGCTGGTGACCGACAAGCTGAAGTCGCGCGCTTGCCGTTCGATGCCGGCGGAGATCTCCACTTCCTTCCAGCCGCCGAAGTCTGCGCCGTTCACCCGCAGGGTAACGTCATCTGCCTGCGTCATGCTGTCAGCACCTTGAGCGGCTGCGCGGGCACGAATCCGGGGTGGCGGATCTTGTTGCGCGCGATGATCTCGGCTTCGCGGCTGGTGTCTTCATACAGGTCGTAGGCCAGCACGATGGCAGGCGACACTTCGAGCGGTGTGAACTCGCGCAAGCGGGCAGCGCTGCGCGTCTTGCGGGTGATGTCCTGGTGCACCTTGCTGCGCAGATCGCGGAAGGCCGCGAAGGATTCGTCTGTCTGCACACGCTGGCAGTGTGCGTCCAGTGCGCGCATCAGCTCGGTGCGCAACCGGGCGGCATCCTCGAACACTGGCAGCGCCATCAGCGATGTCATGCCGGCGGCTTGCACCAGCAGCGCGCCGCTGGCCAGTGTGGCGATGGCGTCGTCGTTGGTGTTGCTTTGCTGTCTGGCGGCGGTGCCGCCTGTGGTGGCAGCCGGTACCGGGAAAAGTGCGACCGCGCCGACGGTCGCCCCGGCCGTGGCCTGGTTGATCTCGTCTGCATCGGCACCTGAGATCAGTCCTTCTGCCTGCGTGAAGAGTCCGTAGAAGCGATTGGCCAGCGAGTAGCTGTTCGGCAGCAGCGCGCTGAGGTCACCATTCAGCGCGGCCATTGCCACCTTGTTGACGCTGCGCAGATTGAGCATGCCCGCTTCCAGTGTGCGCATGGTCTTGCCGAACGATGCGAGCGCATTGTCCTGCACGAACGATGGCAGCCCGCCGATCGTGAAGAACTTTTCGAACTCGGTGAGCGATGCGGCCTTGGCCGCTTCGGCGGCGATCAGCGCCTGCGCCGCTGTGGATTCGGCTGCAGAGGGGAAGGCCAGCTCGCCCGCTTCGACGAAGCTGATGGTGACGGCGCAGTAGCCGCCATCCTTGGCGCTGTGGCGCACGCGGCAGCCGTCGTCGATATTGACCGTCATGCGGCCATACCACGGGTGCACCAGCTCGCCAGCGCCGCCCTGCTCTAAGGCGCTCAGCAGCCGGTCACGCGCGGCCATGTAGTCTGCACCGATCAGGAAGGCTTCGATGCTGCCCTTGCGGGTGGCGCGCCCCATGTCTTCGGTGAACGGCTTGTCACGTCCGGGGTATTCGTGCGTCTGACTGCGGCGGCCTACGCCGAGGTCATCACCTTCGACATGGAAGGTGATGCCGCGAAAGCTGGCCTGCTGCAGGTTGTCTTTCCAGCTCATGGTTTACCCCGCCATTCCCAGGCTGCGATATCCGACGTCCGGATTCATGCGCATGCCGCTCTGATTCGTACTGCCCGGCTGGGCACGCATGCCCGGCGGTGCATTCTCGAAGCGCACGACCATCTCGCCATTGAGTTGCGTGCGTGCGCCCAGCAAGGGGCTGCGTGCAGACGTTTGCGATGTGGTCTGGTTGCTGGTGATCGATGCGCCGTCCACCGGAGAGACTGATGAACGACTACCTGAAATTTGCGATGTGGTCTGGTTGCTGGTGATCGATGCGCCGCCGGAGAACATTTCACGCATCCAGTCTGGGATCAGATCCGCGAACCATGCCGCGACCTCGCCGATCTTCTTCGGCAGCCAGGTGAAGAAGTCAACGAACCAGCCTTTGATGGTGTCCCAGTTGCTGTAGACGAGGTAGGCGGCGGCAGCGATGGCGGTGACGACCAGCCCGATGGGGTTGAGCAAGAACAAGCGACCGACGATGGCAAAGATGCGGCCGACCACCATGATGGCGGTGCCGATCGCCTTGAAGCCGCCGATGATCCTGAGCATGCCCGCGCCGAAGCGCCACAGCGTACCAACGATGGAGAGCAGCGCGCCGAGCGGACCCGCCAGCAGGATGACACCGACGCCGATCAGCACGTTCTTCATGCCGCCCAGCCAGGTGACCAGATCCTTGATGCCGACAACAATGTCGCGAACGTCGGAAACGAACCCGCGCCAGTCCACTTGACGCATCCAGGTGATCAGTTCCTTGAGCGTGGAGACCAGACCGTCGGAGATCTCTTTGGCGACTTTCTTGAGCGTGCCGTCTTTTTCCCACTGGTCCACCAGCTTAAGCACGCCCTGCAGCTGCTCTTTGAGCATGTCGAACATGCCCGAGTCGCCGATCATCTTGGTGAACTTGGTGATCTGGTCCATCAGGTTCGACCACATGCCCGTCCACGTTCCGGACAGCTTATCCATCGCGCCGCCGTAGCGACGGTTCCAGATGCCGGTGATGGTCGATTCGATCATCTCTTTGCTGCTGGCCTTGGCCTTTGCGGCCATGGTCTTGCCGTTCTCGGTCCAGGTGTACACGATGGTGTCGCCGGCCTTGCTGGCTTTGATGCCGAATTCCTTGAGGCGCTCGTTCTCGCCGGTCATGGCATCGGCCAGCGCTTCGACGGCTTGCATTACGTCCTTGCCCATCGCGGCGGCGGCATTGCCTGCGGACATCAGCGCGCCGTTCTGAGGTTCGATGCCGTAGGCCTTCAGCTTGACGAAAGCATCCGTCACCTGGTTCAACTCATATGGGGTCTTCACGGCGAAGTCTTGCACCCAGTCCATCGACTTGCGCGCCTTGTCGGAGCTGCCTTCGATGGTTTCTAGGATGGTGCGGTAGCGTTCGAATTCGCTGCTGACGTCCACGATCTTCTTGATCGAGAAGGCGAGCCCGCCGGTGAGCGCGGCGGTAGATAGACCGATCTTGGTGAGCAGTTCACCGCCCGCCCCGCCTACATCGCGGATGGTCTTCGAGGTGAGGCGGACAGAACGCTGGATGCCCTTGAGCGTCGGCGTGAGCTTGTCGACCGCGCTGATGATTGCTTTGAGCTGGAACTTGTCTGCCACGTCACTGCTCCTCTTGTTGTATCTCTGCGATGCGCCTGCCGTGTTGCTCGTACTGCATCAATCTCGACAGCGGCAGTGCCAACACTTGCGACGGATCGAGCCGCCAAAAGTAGGCGACCTCGAATGCCCTGTCTTCCAGCAGCTCGCCGTCTATTCCCCGAAAAAACCCAGAATCTCCGTCATCGCTTTGCTGAAGTCTGGCAACGACATCTGTTTGACACTGGATGGCGGGATGCTCGCCAGGCGGGCGATCAGTGCGCCGATCACATCGGCCTTGGGCGTGGCAGTGCCGTCGCCGATCGACATCGGATAGCCGCATGCCATCACGTCTGCTGTGGTGGGCTCGCGCAGTTCGATCTCTTCCACGTCCTTGTCGTGCACCTTGATCGGCTTGCTCAGCTTGATGGTGCTCATTGCCAGATGCCCTTGATGCCGTTGAACTCGTACTCGGCGGTGCCGGCTTCGCTGTCATAGCTGGGCTCGCCCACGACGTATGCGCCGGACAGTGTGTAGACCGTGCCGTTGGCAAACTCGGTGGTGATGCTCATGTCGTCGGTCTCTTCCAGCTTTTCACGCGGGAAGGTGCTGCCGACGAACAGGGTGGCCTTCATGTAGGGCGTGCGCTGTTCTTCCTTGTATCCGGCGACGCCAGTGGTGGACATCAGCGTGGAGCGATTCACGCTGGTGAGTGGCGCTTCGATCTTACCCGAGGCTTCGAGCTGTTCGCCGTCTACCTTGAAATAGCAGGTGCCTGCCAGTCTTTTGCTCATTGCGTTCTCCTAATAAAAATGCCCGGTCATGCCGGGCCTGTGGGGTTGGTGTGTGCGCTTAGTATTGCAGGCGGAACTGGGCGAGCACGGCGAACACGCGGAGCTGGTTGACCAGATCCGGCGGCAGCAGAACATCGAGGCGGTTCGGGTCGTCTGCGTTGCGTTCGACGATGAGGTTGGCGGAGAAGGCTTTGAAGTTCTCGCAGATGCCTGCCTCTTCCAGGTTGGCGTACTCGGCCAGCAGCTCGCCACGGATGACGCTGGGGGTGACGATGGCTTGCCCTGCGCCGAAGCGCGTGCCGTCATCTGCCAGCTTGTGGCGCGGATACTTGCTGGTGATGATGCTGCGCAGGCGGCGGATGATGTAGGCCAGGGTGTGCAGTGTTTCGCTGTCCAGATAGGACGGGTCGGCGATGCTGAAGCTGTTCACCTGGTAGCTGGTGATGGCACGCTCGACACGCACTGCGCCGCCGCCGACATAGCTGGTGGCGATGCCGGAGCTGAGCAGCGTCTGGCGCTCGGTGCTGATGAAGCGGCTGCCGGCGGGTGCGGGCAGGATGCCGATCAGTTGTCCGGTCTGTGTGGGGCGTGCCGGGTCGACTGCGATGTAGGCTGCGTTGCGCGCGGCGTAGGCGGCGGCGTAGTCCCAGGGCGTGTTCGGCACGGCGGCTTCGTATCCCGCGATGGTGGCGTGCTGGTCGTTGCGGCCGGTGCCGAGCGTGACGAGGTTGGCGAAGGTGTCTGCCTTGGCGGTGTACACATGGCCGTAGATCTGCTTGTTGTATGCCCAGCGACCAGTGGTGTCGTTCATCAGGGTTTGCAGTGCATCGAGCGAGGTGCTGTCGGTGTAGGGCAGGATGATGAAGTCGTACTCGTCGTCACCCATGGCGGCCAGTGCGGTGGTGAGCACCGGGTCGGTGGCGCCGGCCGACATGGCGACGATGGCGATGGCGACACCCGTCGGGGTTTTTTCTCCGCCGGCCAGACCGCGATAGTTGAGCTGCAGCTTGATGGCGTTGCCCAGGCTGCCTTTGTGCTTCGCGGTAACGGTGACGACGCCGGCCAGCACGGTGGAGGTGACGGGCAGGGTTGTGTCGGCATTGATCGCGGCATTGATCGAGGCGGCAATGACCGTGTCGGCATCGCCATACGTGACGGCGACTTGTACGCGCTGCGCGCCGATGTACAGATTGATCGTGCCGGATTCGCTTGCGGGCCCGGTGACGGTGAGCGTGCCGTTCGCGGCGACGCCGGCGGCGTTGTCTTCCAATGGCAGACACCAGATCTCGCCGGCGATGTCGTTCGCGCGGTAAACCTCGTGCATGCGGGCGAGCATGGAGCCGATGCCAAACTGGTTCTTGGCTTCGTCGGTGCGGCTCACCAGGATGGGCGTGTTGGCGACGGCGACGCCGGCAGCCAGCTTCTGCCCGATGATGAGGGTGCGCAGGGTTTGGCTGAAGTAGGACGCTGCGCTGTTGTCCATCTCCGCATAGAACAGCGGCACGCGGACGTTTGCCGGGATGTTGTTGAACGAGATCATGCTTCAGCTCCTTTGCGCTTGGTGGGTTTTGCTTCGACTTCGGTCACGTCGCCATCTGCTATGCGGCGCAGCCAGTAGGCGGTCGCTTCGACTGCGCGACCTTCGGGCGGCAAGAAGCCGCCCTTCTCCGGGTCGGGAACTTCCCGGCCGGGGGTGGGTTTTACTTGTGCCATGGGTGTCTCCTATTGTTGATGTGTGAGGGTTGCGCTGACTTCTGTCGTGCCGGCAGGTTCGTCGACGGTGAGCCTTGTGGTCGTCAGCGGCGGCAACGCTGCATTGCGGGTGGCACGCCAGGTGTCTTCTTCGGCGATCTCTGTTTCGGCGCTGAATTCGAACTGGTAGTACAGGCGGGCGCGGTCCAGGTCGATCAGGTTTCCGCCTTCGTAACTGATCGGGCCGTGGTCGGTATCCGGCTCCCATCCCAGCAGGCCTTTCCATAGTTCAGAGCGGATGGCGCGCACTGAGGTGATGGAGCCTTGTCCGCGTTCGTCGACTGCATTCGATAGCACGACGACGACGGCGATGGCGTCGGTCAATGGTTGGCGGTAGCCGTTATTGCTCGCTTGCTCGCCGACTTCGTCGTCCATGGGGATAACGTAGGCTGCGGGCATATCGAGATTGGCCGTCTCGGGCAGGCGCTTGTATTCGGCGGCACCGGCCACGTTCCCGTCAAAACTTGCGCAGCGCTCTTTGATCGCGGCGATGACTGAATTGATGTCCATTACTTCCTCGGGATCAGTGCGTCTTGCAGTGTGGCGCGCAATACGCGGCGTGAATTTTCGCGGCGGCGGTCAAGCGCGTCGGTCATGTAGTTTTTGCGGGCTTTGATGTTCATCTTTTCACTGCCAGAGTTCAGAACAGCCGGATAGTAGAAGTCCATCTCTGCTGTCTTTTGCGGCCTGACGACTACCATGAAACCAGAGCGGGATACCTTCGCTTTGATGGCACGCCACAAAGCCCCGGTCTGCCTCCCTGGGTATTCGCCTGCACCGGATATCGCGCGGCGCGCAACCAGTCTGCGCGCTTCTTTCTGTACGTCACGACCCAGGGTGCGCATGCTCTTGCGCACCTTGCGGCGGTCAAAATCGATGCGGCTGAATCCGCTGATCGTGACGTTCGTTTCTAACGTTTGGTTAGACATTACCGATGTTCTCCGTCTCGATCATCACGAACTTGCGCGCGCCCTCCAGATCGCTGGCCCGCCTCACGCGGTAGCGCTGGCCATCCCACTCGATCACATGTTCGCCGGTGATGGTGCGCTCGTTCAGCTCACCGCTGCGGCGGATGATGAAGCGGTCGGTGACGCCCTCCTCGATCTGCTTGGTGCCGAAAAAGATCGCAGCGCCGACGGGCTGGTGCTCCGCCCAGGCTGGCTTGCCGGCATCAAATGTCTGTGTGATGCCGCCACCCATCGCGGGCATGTCTTGCCAGCCCTTGATGACGATTCGGCGGTTCAGCTCGCCAGCGGCAGGCAAGCTCATTACAGCCCCGGCACCCAGTACGGATCGAGCAATCCGGCGAAAAATCCACGCGGGACTTCGGCGACGATGGTGCCGGTGATGATGGCTTCGCGCTGGCCGTACATGGTGCTGATCGCCATCAGCATCCAAGCCTTGATACTTTGCGGCACGTCAGCGGCGGCACCGTAGCCGCAGGTGTAGGCGACGACGACGGAATCGGGCTGAATGCGGCAGGCGGGCCAGGTCTTGCCATAGGCGGGCTGGAGGTAGCCGACCAGCTCGCTGATGACGACCTGGTATTCGGTATCGGCCAGCGTCTGCTGTGCGCCGTCTTCATCGAGATACTTGACCGACTCAACCGTGACAAGGCTGGGCTTCGGCAACTGGATCAGGTCGGTGAACGCCTCCTGCGTGTGCTCCCACTGCTGCGTGACGAGCGCACGGTTGGTGCGGTGCTCGGCCTGCTGGCGCGCGGCGGTGATGAGCGCGGTGATCAGCGTGTCGTCATCGGCGACGTCGACCTTGCAGTGCAGCTTGGCCTCGGCCAGCGTGACCGGCTCGGCAGCGGGTGCGACTTTGAGTGTCAGTCCCATGGGTTCCTCTTAATCGGTTTTCCAAGACCCGGTGCAGATGTCTGCACTGGGCAATGGGAAAGCGACTACTTCGTTTTTGCGGCTGCGATGGCCGCTTTGTTAAGATCCAGCATGCCGTGCTGTTCGCCTGCCTTTGCGTCAGATTCCGACAGCGTGACAACTTGTCCGGCCTTACCGAAGCCGCTATCGCGCAGGCAGAATGCTTCGAATTTCGAAGCGGCTGCTGCGGCTTCGGCTGCTGCGGCTTCGGCTGCTGCGGCTTCGGCTGCTGCGGCTTCGGCTGCTGCGGCTTCGGCTGCCGCGGCTTCGGCTGCTGCGGCTTCGGCTGCTGCGGGTGTAATTTTTGCCATGGTTATCTCCAAAAAAAGAAACGGCGGACCGCTCAGCCCGCCGTGGTTATGTTGGCGGCTGATCAGGTTGCGGAGTTGACGTACACCTTGACCGCATCAGGCTCGATCAGGTTGCCGCCGGAACGCTGCCAGCCGCAGAAGCCGACTTGACCGAGCAAGGCGAAGGCCGAGTCATCGAAACGGCGGATGACGGTGCTGTTCATCACATCGCGGATGATGTACTTGGACAGGTCTCCGAAAGCGATGGACTTGGCGCTCGCGGCCATCGCTGCGACGTCGTCGTTGACCGTGTACGGATAGCCGCAGATGGTGGACGGCACGCCGTTGGCAATACCTTCTGCGTCGCCAGGATTCCAGATCGGGCGACCGGTGGTGTCCTTGATCTTGCGGATCACAGCGACGCTGGTGTCGGCCAGCATGAAGCGGGCGTTCTGGCGATATGCGCGGTTGACCGAGTGGATCAGGTCGACCAGGTCGTCGTAGATGATGGTCAGGGTCTGGCCGGTGGTGCCGGTCTTGCCGACGCCCGCCTTGGGAATCACGCCATCCGGCAGGGTGGTGCCTGCGCCCACGGTGAAGTGGGTATTCTGGATGCGCGCGATGCGAGTGGCCAGGCGGTTGACGACGAAGGCGATCACGTCGATGGCGGAGTCCTGAATCAACTCGACCGGCAGCGCGATCTTCTTGGAGCTGTACTTGAACACGTTCAGCGGCAAGGTGCCGAAGGTGATGTCGCCACCTGTTGCAGCAGTGTTCTCGCCGACGATCTCGCCCACTTCGGCGGTGCCGTCGCTGGTCGGGAAGCTCAGCGCATTTCCGGAGTCGGTGGAGATGATCTCGGCAACTTCGCGCATGCCGCCAAAGGCTTTCAGCTTGTCGATGACCATCGTGGCGATCTCTGACGGTACGGTGTAGCCGCCTTCTGCTGGGGTGGTGGTGCTCATTGCGTTGCGGATCGCAACAGCCTGTTCTGCGGTTACGTTGTTGCCGTGGCGCAAATATAAGGCGACTGCAACGAGGGCGTCGATTGTGGTGCCGTCTTCTTTCTTGCCAGTCTTGCCGGCGGCGCTGTTGAAGAACTCATCAGCCTCCAGTTCGCGCATGCGCTCGGCGGATTTGATCTGGCCTTTTGCCATCTCGATCTCGTCGGCGATGTTGTCGAACTGCGTTTGCTCTTCCTTCGTCCAGACCTGGTCGCCTTTATCGGCGAGCAGCTTGTTGGCTTGGGTTGCGAGGTTGGAAATCTTCTCGCGCAGGGCTTGAATGTTTTTCATTTGTCGTGCCTTTCGTAAAGGTGCTTCGTGCTGGCAGCCGGCCAGTGCGGGTTTTGCGCGCGAGAAGCGCTACAAAGCGGTGACCAGACGCAAGCGGTTTGCGTTGGATGCGGACATTAAAAAACCCGCCGGAGCGGGTTCTTTGTTTTCAATCGGAGCGGGCTCTTCCGGAGGCGGAGCCGTCAGCGCGGCGGGCACCTTTCCGTACGCTGCAAGGTTCCATACATTGCTAACCTTTGCAGTGGGTGCCAGCGCATCGACGAAGCCGTTGTCGATGGCCTCTTGCGCGGAGAACCATGTCTCATCGTTCATCCAGTCGATGATCTGTTGCTGCTCCTTCCCGGTCTTGCTGGTGTAGTCGGCAATGAGCGAGCCTTCGATTTTTTCCAGCAGGTCCGCCATTTCACGCATGGCGGTCTTATCTCCCCACGCGATGCTGCTGGCGTTATGGATCATGAAAAACGCGCCCTCGGCAATCAATACTTCGTCTGCTGCGATGGCAATGCCGGTGGCGGCGCTGGCAGCCACGCTGTCGATGTGCGCGATGGTTTTGCCTTGGAAACGTTTGATCGCTTCGATGATGGCGCGCGCCTCGAACACGTCTCCGCCGGGTGAGTTGATGCGGATGTTCAATGTCTGCGCGTCGACTACTTGTGCAATGGCTTCGATCACCATCTTTGCGCTGATGCCCCAGTAAGCATCGATCACGTCATAGATGTACAGGGTGGCTTCGGATTCGTTGCGCACCAGGTTGACGGGCTGTTTTTTAACCAGCGCGTTGTCGCGGTAGAGCTGCATGATCTTGTTCATTGTGTCTGCCCTTCTGTAGTGACTTTTCGTGGGTCGTATATTTCGGCAGCAGCGCCACCGAGGGGAGCAAGTCCTTTTCCCTTGCGGATCTCGTCAACCGATAGCCAGCCCATGCCAGTACCGGGGCCGCCCAGTGCTGCGCGGTTATATTCAGCCTGGGCTTTGCTGTCGCCTTCTATGAGCGCATCGCGATCGAATTGGATGTATCGCCCCGAGTTGCGCGGGAACAGTTTGCGGTTCAGTTCTTGTTCGATGCGGATGAGATGCGGTTGTAGGGTGTAAGTGACGAACGCGCGCGACATGGATTCGATACCGCTGCCCCAGCTGGTGCTGGCGCTGGTCTCGCCGATCATGTGCGGCGGGACACCAAAAGCGCGGGCGATGTCGATCACTTGGAACTTGCGCGCTTCGAGCAGCTGCGCATCTTGGGCGTTGATGCTGATCTCTTTGGCGGTGAGTCCTTCGGTCAGTACCAGCGGCAGTTTGTGCGCATTTTCATTTCCTGCATATTTGTTCGCGAACGAAGTTTGCAATGCGGTGATCTGACGCTCATCCATCTTGCTGGGGGAGTTCAAGATGATCGATGGATGCGCTCCATTTTCAAAAAACTTTCCACTGTAGTTGTCCATGGCCAGCGCATTACCCACGGCAGCGCGGGCTGCGTAGGTGATGACGCTCATAGAGCGGACACCATCAAAGCCAAAGCCCGGGAAGTGCAAGACTTCGGCAGGCTCTAGCCAGGTGTTGATCCCGAAATCGGGCAGGCTGATGTAGTAACGGACGCTGCCATCCGCCTGGCGGATCGGTGAGACGCAGCCCCACGGCAAGGGGAGCAACTCAATGATCTTGCCAGTGATGGTGCGACGGATCCATGTGTATCCGTCGCCGCGCAGCAGTTCGGCAATGCAGACGCCTTCCCAATGGCTGGCGGCGGTGTATTGCTCACACGGCTGCTCGTTCAGCTGGTACCAGAGCTCATCGCGCGGTAGTCGATCTTTGATGTCGCCATTAGTTTTGTATTGGTGCAGCGGGAGCGTAGAGACGCCGCCCGCTATCTTCTGCACGCAGGCATACACCGCTGCCACGCGCATCGCGGTGGCTGAGTTCACAGCCATCCCGGCATGTCCTTGCGATACCCCAAAGGCGTCCAAGACTTCTTGGCTGTACGTGGTGTTGCTGATGGAATTCGCACGCGCTGCTTCACGCTGCGCGCGCCACTTGTTGAGAATCGTAGAGCCTGGAGTTGCGGCGCGCTTTTGCGCTTCGTTCCACCTTTCTTGTGTGCTCATAGTTCTACGAATCCTTGAGTGATTATCCCGTCCGGCTCTGTCACCATCGCGCGTGACATCCCAACAATCAGCGCGACCGCCCCGTCGATCTTGTTCTGCGGCCGTTGCTTGCGCGGGAACATGTTTTCGTTATGGTCCAGTTTTACTTCGACGTTGCTCATCATCCACACGAAGGCGGGGTTGCCGTCGTGGTGGAAGCGCGTCGGTGTGGCGTCGATCAGTCCGGCGATGAACTTCATCGGTTCGCTGAGGTAGCGGGTCTGCATCGGAACGTCCACGACGGGGATGCTTTCGTTCGCGAGGTTCGCGCCGAGCTGCTGTCCTCCCCACTGGTCCTTCGCGACCTCTCGCACGTTGACGATCTCGCTATCGTCCAGCACGTCTTGCTGGATGTATTCGAGGTCGATCATGTTTCCAGAGGTCTGGGTCAGGTGTCCTGACTTGACCCAGCCTCGGTAGTGCACGTTCTCCGGCGCTTCGACTGCGGCCTCGGGAACGTAGTTTTGCGAGATGGCGTAGTAGTGATCCTTGCCGTCCACCTCGCGCTTGAAGATGTGCACTTTGCTGGCGATGTCTTGTGTGCTCGCCAGGTCTAGCCCGATGACCGATTCTTCTCCGGCAAAGCTGTCCAGCGTGAGCGTCGGGTCGCCGCTCTGCTGGAGGTTGTGCAGGTTGATCCAAGGCGATGCTGCCGCACACCAGACGTTCAGGTGCTTGGTCTTGAATGTGTTCTGTTTGCGCGGGTCGGAGACCGCGTCGCGCTGCTGGATCTTCAGGAAGTCCGCGTCGACCGATACGCCGTAGTTCGGGTTGGCTTTGATCAGCGCGTCTTCGCTGGTCCAGTCGTCGCCTTCGTCTGTGGTGAAGATGATGCCGAAGCGCTGGTCGTTCTCGATGGTGCCTTCGAGCGCTTTCTGCAGCTCTACCTGGTGCATGTAGCAAGGGCCGGATACGTCGGTGCCGGCCGTGGTGATGATGAGCATAAGCGGCTGCGACCGTGCGCCCATGCCGGTCTGCATGGTCTCGTACAGCTCGGGCGTTTTGTGCTCGTGGTATTCGTCAACGATGGCGCAGCTGGGTGATGCGCCGTCGCCCGGCTTGCCGATGACCGGCTCAAACTTGCTGTTGGTCAATACGACCGACAGGTTTGATGCGTTTGCAGCAACGCCGAAGTGTTGTCTGAACTCCGGTGTGGCGCGCGCCATCAGCAGCGCAGGCCGGAATACTTCCAGCGCCTGGTCTTGCGAGGTGGCGCCGGAATACACCTCGGCACCGAACTCGCCATCGACCGCCAGCATGTACAGCCCGATCACACTGGCCAGTGTGCTCTTCGCGTTCTTGCGCGGCACAAACAGATCGGCCACGCGGAAGCGGCGCTTGCCAGTGAGTCGATTCACCCAGCCGAAGATGCTGGCCAGGATGAATATCTGCCACGGCTCAAGCGTGATGCGCATGCGCTGCGCGGCCCAGTCGCCCTTGATGTGTGGCATCAGCTGGGCGAACTTGCAGACCCGCTCGGCGGGCTGGTATGTCTTGCCGTTCTGGTCTACCAGATCCGGATTGAAGACATACGGCCAGTCGCCGATCGCGGCCGTGGCCAGATCATCCAGATGGCGCTTGCAAGCCAGCTTGACCCATTTGCACGCGACGACGTGCCCGTCGGTGACATCGTGCGCATACTGCGTCGCGATATCGCCGAAGCTTTGCGCTTCAACTTGCTGCGCCATTTAGAGTGATGCAAACGAACTCTCGCCCACGCCAAGATCGAGAGACTGCTGCCGGTTGTCACTGGTCTTGACTCGCCCGCGCGAGCTGGGCGACATGCCGAACGATGCGAGGTAGCGGTTCACATCCTCAGCAGCACGGCGACCGACGACCCAGTGGTGCGAGTACTGCAGGTTGCCATTCGGGGTGCGCACCATGATGCCGTCGCCGCCGGTGTATTCCTCGCCCTTGTCTTCGGCTTCCTTGCGCTTCTGCTCGGCGATCTTCATCGCGTTAGCGAGCTGCTTCTCAGCCCAAACCATCTTTGCCCACGCCTGGACGTATAGCACCAGGGCGGCGCGGTCCGGCTTCGAGATCAGTCCGTACTTCAGTAGCTCGGGGGAGATGCGCTTCCATTCCTTCTTCGCCTCAGCCCACATCCAGCTCGGCGCGTCCGGGATCTCAAGTTCAGGGTTGAAGTCGGCGAACAGATCGTCCAGCAACTTCTTGCTCGGGTTTCCGCGCAACATGTGCACGTTGGCTGGCAGTGCCTTCGGTCCGCGTGCTCCCATGGTCAGCTCCTGAAATGAAAAAACCGGCGGATGCCGGTTGAGTGTTCAACTGTGCAGACGTCTCCACCACGTCCGAGGGGGGTACCCCCCTCCCCTGAAACTCCCGCACGTAAAAATTTGGCTAAGCGCTCGGTCTAGAGCG
>Ga0210046_1001765_pt1 | contig 16190 bp, 14 predicted proteins | sample CryGeyCG2114_250_FD_185461 | JGI IMG/M metagenome (GOLD analysis project Ga0210046, IMG submission 185461) | Groundwater microbial communities from aquifer - Crystal Geyser CG18_big_fil_WC_8/21/14_2.50 (SPAdes) (version 2) | ecosystem: Environmental > Aquatic > Deep subsurface > Groundwater ... | reverse complement strand
ACCAGCAAGATCATTACCAGTTGCATTACGCTAAAATGCTGGGCAAGCAGTTTGATTTTGGCGGGGCTTTTCACTTAACCCGGGGCCGCGGTTATTACGAAGAATACCGCGGAGACGATGATTTAGCGGATTACCGTATTCCGGCGGTAGTAATCGGCGATTCGGTTATTAGTACCAGCGATTTGGTCCGGCGGAAATGGCTCGATAATTATTTTTACGGCGCTACTTACGCTTTAAACTATAATGCCCGCGACAGTCGCTTAACGGCTACTTTGGGCGGCGCCTGGAACCGCTACGATGGCGACCACTACGGCGAAGTAATCTGGGCGCGTTTTGCTTCCAACAGCAATATCCGCCAGCATTACTACGATGGCAATGCCTTAAAAAGAGATTTTAATATTTTTGGCAAAGCTACTTACCTGGTTACCGACAAATTAAGTGTTTACGGCGATTTACAATACCGCACCATTAATTACGAAATCGGAGGCATCGACGATGACCAACGCGATATAACGCAGCAGGCGCAGTTTAACTTTTTCAACCCCAAAGCCGGTATTACCTACGCGCTGTCGCCGCAACAGAATATATATGCGTCTTATGCTGTTAGTAACCGCGAACCTGTGCGAACCGATTTTGTAGACCGGCAAGGCGCCGGAAGTCCGCTACCCGAAAGATTGTATAACCTGGAAGCGGGCTATCGTTTGCAAGGCGGCCCTGGCGCTATATCAGGCAAAGGAACGCGCTACCGCTTAAATGCGAACTATTATTACATGGACTACAACAACCAACTGGTACTTACGGGGCAGTTAAATGATGTGGGATCGGCTTTGCGTACCAATATAAAAGCTAGTTATCGCACCGGTATAGAATTAGCCGGGTCATTTAACCTGCACGATTTCCTGGAATTAAGCAGCAACCTGACTGTAAGCCGCAATAAAATCCGGAATTACAACGAAACCATTTACGTGTACGATGTTGATTACAACGTAGAAAGTGTAGTAGAAAACAATTACGCCGAAAGCGATATTTCCTTTTCACCCGCTATTATATCGGCACATCAACTGGAATGGCAGCCACTTACCGGGTTGCGGGCCGCTTTGCTTTACAAAACCGTTAGCAAGCAATATTTAGATAATACCTCCAGCGAAAACCGGAAAATAAACGGTTACGGCTTAATGGATTTACGTTTGCGTTATACCCTGCATCCGGGCTTTATGCGGGAAGCAGAAGTAGCTTTACTGGTGAATAACTTATTAAATAAAAAATACGAAGCCAACGGCTATACTTTTAGCGAACAATACGCCGGTGACCCTACCCGCTACGATTATAACTACTATTATCCGCAGGCTACCCGCAATTTCCTGTTATCTTTAAACTTGCGCTTCTGAATCGCTGATTTGCACGCATTAAGCAGATTACGCGGATTTTTTGCTCGGATATTCTTGCTGGATTTCAGCTGATTATTTGAGTACGCAGGTACTTTGTTACATGTGTTAAAATCTTAGGTAAAGTTTAAGGTACATGGTTGAATTACCTGGATAATATGCAAACTTTAAAGAGCTTCTGCGGGAGCTCTTTTTGTTTTAATTAAATTTTTTTCTGCAGACTAAAAAATAGAATTGCTAATTAAGTGTTTAAATTTATGAACTAGAACAAATAAAGATAACTTGGAGCCGTATTTAAATAGTTAATTAACTAAAAATCCGCGTAATCCAACTAATCTGCTTAAATCAGCGATTCAAAATCTGCTATTCTATGGCTTTAGATCATTCCGGTACTGTCGATTATTTTCAAGTAGATGATTTGCTGACTGATGAACACAAGTTAATCCGGCAAACCATGCGCGATTTCGTGAAGCGCGAAATTTCGCCTTACATCGAGAAATGGGCGCAGGACGCGTACTTTCCGCCAGAAATTGTAAAAAAGTTTGGCGATGTAGGCGCCTTTGGGCCAACTATCCCGGAAACATACGGGGGCGGCGGCTTAGATTATATTGCCTACGGCCTTATCATGCAGGAAATTGAGCGCGGCGATTCCGGTATGCGTTCTACAGCTTCGGTGCAGGGCTCTTTGGTGATGTACCCCATTTACCAGTACGGCTCCGAAGAGCAGCGGCGCAAATATTTGCCTAAACTGGCTACCGGCGAAATGCTGGGTTGCTTTGGGTTAACCGAACCAGATTTCGGCTCCAATCCCGGCGGTATGCTTACCAATATCAAAGATAAAGGCGACTATTATTTGCTCAATGGTTCTAAGCTGTGGATCTCTAATTCGCCGGCGTGCGATATTGCCATTGTCTGGGCCAAAAACGAAGAAGGCCGAATTAAGGGCTTAATTGTGGAACGCAGCATGGCCGGCTTTTCTACGCCCGAAATTCATAATAAATGGAGTTTACGCGCCAGCAGCACCGGCGAACTGGTTTTTGAAGATGTAAAAGTGCCCAAAGAAAACTTACTCCCGAATATAGATGGGTTGAAGGGGCCACTGGGCTGTTTAGATTCGGCGCGTTACGGTATTGCCTGGGGAGCTATTGGTGCGGCTATTGATTGTTTCGAATCCGCCAGGAACTATGCTTTGCAACGCATTCAGTTCGATAAGCCCATTGCTTCTTTTCAGTTGGTGCAAAAAAAGTTAGCCGAAATGCTGACCGAAATTACTAAAGCCCAATTAATGGTGTGGCGGCTGGGCACTTTAAAAAACGCAGGCAAAGCCACTACTCAGCAAATATCCATGGCCAAGCGCAACAGCGTAGACATGGCACTTAACGTAGCCCGGGAAGCCCGCCAGATTCATGGCGGAATGGGCATTACCGGCGAATACCCGATTATGCGCCACATGATGAACCTGGAATCGGTGATTACTTACGAAGGCACCCACGATATTCACCTGCTCATTACCGGTGCCGATATTACCGGTATTCAGGCGTTTAAATAGAAAAACGTGTAATTTAGAAATGGCTTGTTGCCGGACAGTATAAAGCTAATTTGCTAATTTTATTAGTTATTTATGGTGCCGAATTCAAAAATGTTTAGTTTTAAGTAATATTATTGGGGTAAAAGACTGTTTTCTGCTGCGGAAGTGTTATCTTTATACTAAAGAAAAGAAATATTAATTGCCTTATAATTTATGCGCGAAGAATATCTAACTGGTTCTGATGATAATATGTCGCCGGCCGAAAAGGAAATAGACAAGGCGCTCCGGCCTTTGAGTTTCCGGGACTTTACCGGTCAGGATAAAATCGTAGAGAACTTAAAAATATTTGTACAGGCCGCCCGCCGCCGGGGCGAAGCCCTGGACCATGTATTGCTGCACGGCCCGCCGGGCTTGGGCAAAACCACGCTCTCGCACATTATTGCCTCGGAACTGGATTCGAATATAAAAATGACTTCCGGACCGGTATTGGATAAACCCAGCGATTTGGCCGGATTATTAACTAACCTGGAGCAGAACGATGTGTTGTTTATCGACGAAATTCACCGGTTAAACCCGATTGTGGAGGAATATTTGTATTCGGCCATGGAAGATTATAAAATCGATATTATGCTCGATTCCGGTCCGAATGCCCGTACCGTACAAATATCCCTAAATCCGTTTACCTTAATTGGCGCTACCACGCGTTCGGGTTTGTTAACATCGCCTTTGCGGGCGCGTTTTGGTATTAATTCGCGGCTGGAATACTACGATTCGGCTTTGCTAACCAGCATTGTGAAGCGCTCGGCCGAAATATTGGGATCGCCCATTCACGAAGATGCGGCTTTTGAAATTGCCCGCCGGAGCCGGGGAACGCCTCGTATTGCCAATAACTTGCTGCGCCGGACCCGCGACTTTGCCCAGGTAAAAGGCGATGGTACCATTACAGTTGGTATTGCTCAGTTTGCTCTCAATGCCCTGGATGTTGATCAGAATGGTTTAGACGAAATGGATAACCGGATATTGAATACCATTATCGATAAATTCAAAGGTGGTCCGGTTGGTTTGTCTACTATTGCTACCGCTTGCGGCGAAGAAGCCGAAACCATAGAAGAAGTGTACGAACCGTTCCTGATTCAGGAAGGCTATATTAAACGTACGGCCCGTGGCCGCGAAGCTACCGAGTTGGCTTATGTACATTTAGGTAAAATTCCGACGCAGAAAATAGGCACCTTGTTCGATACGTCTGCCTGAGTAGGTTATAAGTGGTAAGTAATAAGTTTTAAGTTTAACTATCAGGGAAGATTATTTAGCTATACCTGATTGTCTATTGTGTAATCAAAATCTTATTACTTAATACTTATTACTTCTTTAAAAATACTTTTAAACGCTGCCAGTTTATAAGAGTGCCACAAATGAAAGTTTGTGGCACATTTTTTACAAATAAATAATATAAAAACCAGTGAAGCATGCAGGCTTCACTGGTACTCATTTAAACGTTGGCAATAAAAGGAGATTGTTGGATGTAGGTATTATCCGATAACTGCTTAATCAGAAAACAAGCTAAATCGGTTGCACTTATCTTGTCACCGGGGCAATCCGCTAAATCAACATTGATTTTGTTTCTTTCATCTGTTTGAATAATTAGGGGAAGCCTAATTAAAGTCCAGTTTATATTACTTTCAACTAAGATGCTATATTCTAATTGTTTATCAGCAGTAGTTTTAGGAAAGTTAGTATACATCCAATCGGTGGCGGATTTTGTTGCTACGCTTTTTTGATCGTAGGGCGTATCAACATTTAATCCGGTTATCAGAATATAACGCTGAATTTTATATTGCTGCATCGCCTGAATAATATTGGTAGTTGCCTGGCTGAATATGGTATATTCGCTTGCCGGTTGCCCTAATCCTAAAGTGCTTATAACTGCATCACACTCTTGTACTAAAGACCGGACTATCTCATGATCTTTTACATCGCCCGGAACGACTTCAATGAGTGAACTTTTAATCTGTACCTTTGCGGGATTTCTAACCAGAATTTTGCAGCGGAATCCCTGTTGTAATAGCTCCTTAACCAGATATTGCCCGGACTTACCAGTGCCGCCAATAACCGCAATCTTTATTTTTTGATTCATTTTTACTCTTTATAAAAATTAGAAAATATTATTTCCTTTCGGGTTTATCTATTAAATAAACCGAACCCTACAAAAGCCAAAAGGGCTTTGTAAAAGAAAAAGCGATATTTTATAAAGAGATTTTAATGCTTCTAAATTACATCACTTTCTGAAAGCATCCTATATAAAAGTTTTATTAATGATTTTGATGATTAACAACGGCAGCGATCCGAAAGTTTATAGGCTGAATAAGAATAATGGAAGGGATTTATTTTAGTTTAATTTTGTTTCCTCAATAGTTTAGAAAGAATACCTTGAACCACCAGCAAAAATATACCGCCCTGATAAAAGCCAAAGCGCAAGAGCTGGGGTTTATGTATTGTGGTATTTCCAAAGCGGAGTTCCTGGAAGAAGAAGCACCGCGCCTGGAAAATTGGCTTAACCGCCAGATGAACGGGCAAATGCATTACATGGAAAACCACTTCGACAAGCGCCTCGATCCGCGTTTGCTCGTAGATGGCGCTAAATCAGTAGTGTCTTTACTGCTCAATTATTATCCGCCCGAAAAACTGCCCGAAGATACTTTTCAGCTTTCTAAATACGCGTATGGGCAGGATTACCACTTTGTCATTAAAGATAAACTCAAAAGCCTGCTGCAATATATCCAGGAGGAAATTGGAGAAGTAGGAGGGAGAGCCTTTGTAGATTCGGCGCCGGTATTGGACAAAGCTTGGGCTAAAAAAAGCGGCCTGGGCTGGATAGGTAAAAACAGCAACCTGATTACGCCCCAGGTAGGCAGCTTTTATTTTATTGCCGAACTGATAATTGACCTGGAACTGGAATACGATGGGCCTATTAAAGATTATTGCGGTACCTGCACCAAATGTATGGATGCCTGCCCGACGGGTGCCATTACCGAGCCTTACGTAGTAGATGGCAGCAAATGTATTTCGTACTTTACCATTGAGTTAAAAGATAAAATACCCGGCGACGTAAGCGGTAAATTTGGCAACTGGATTTTTGGTTGTGATATTTGCCAGGACGTTTGCCCCTGGAACCGCTTTGCCAAGCCGCATCAGGAACCGGCTTTTACCTTAAATCCGGCATTACAAAATTTATCTAAAGAGGCCTGGCAAGAAATTACTGAAGACGTTTTCCGGGAATTCTTTCGCCAGTCGGCGGTGAAAAGAACGGGTTATACTGGTTTGCTGCGCAATATTAATTTTACCGGAAAGCAGTAATCAACCCACAATACCGGCTTTGGCAAATACCCGGTCGATAATGCGGCGGTAAATGCTTGCCGAAAATTTTTCGTAGCACCAGGTGCGCAATAAAATTAAATCCTGCTTCACTAACACTTTAAAAGCCTTGCGGAGTTCTTTTTCAAACAACCGGACATCAAAACTTACCTTAACAAGAATGGTTTTTACATATTCTAACATGGCTTATATAGGTTTAAAGTGATGATCAACTTAAAAGGGCTTATAATTTACAATAATTCTCCGAAAGAATCAAGTAAAATAAACCAACTTTATTTGCTTAATAATATAACGTCCGCATTTGCTCAAACTATATGAGGCAAGGCATTTTTAAAATGATTGGCTTAGTTGGTGTTTAAAACAAAAAAGCCGGTATAGCCGGCCTCCTTGTTTTACAACTAATGGGAAATTAAGCTAAGAATGGCGTAACAATAGCGGTAACTTCTTCGGTAGTTAAAGGCTCGTCAAAAGCTTCGGAAGCCGCTGCTGCACTAATGGTTACTCCTCCCGACATCATACCCGCTATATTTACATTCGCCTGGGTCGTTGCTTCTTCGCCATTGTAAACGGGCTGTACCAAGGCTGGCAAACCACCCAGGTCTTTACCGGTAATCCAGGGTTTGTTTGTCGGTACGGCGCCAGTAGCAGCATCCCGGCGCATCCGCCGGATATGAGCTGCGTGCCGGGCTTCTACCGAATGAATTTTTAAAGCAGCTTCTAACACCTCGTTATTACTTACCAAATATCCGGCCTGACCTTTATAAGCGCGCACGCCGGTATCTTCAAAAGCCTGGGCTACGGCCAGCATGGTGCCGTAATTGGTAAAGGTATCGGTTAGATTTCCTTTGGCAGAATAATCAAAACTGGCTGCGGTATACATAGGAGCCGAAGTTCCTAAGGCACTTTTTAAGAAGTTAACGTGGGCAATTTCGTGATCGCGGATGGTAGTTAGAGCCGATACCGCTATGGCCGGAGCGCCTACCGATGAAGCCGCAGTTACGGCTTGCTTGTAAAATTCGGCTTCTAAGTTTTCGAGTAAATAAGCAAATTCTAATACCTGGGTAACGGAGCGGCCGGTACTGGTTTGGCCGTAAGCTTTGTTTAGCATAGAACCAAAAGCCAGCGGCACGGCAGCGGCCGTCAATTTTTTGCCAAAGCCGGCAAAATGCTTAAATATGGCGCGGCGCGAATCTAAACGTTCGTAAACTTCCGGGTCTACTTTTTCAATTTCTCTGATTAAGTTAAATATATTCATGATCTTTTTTCCTCCTGTAAATTATTATTGTGGTAAACCGGTTGCTACAATCTGGTTCTTGATAAATGCACCGGCAGCAGCTAATACTTGAGCCGGCATCAGGGCTTTGTCCATTCCCATGGCATCTATCACCTCGCTGTTGGCAAAAGTGCCGTTAGAAATTAAATCCCGGATTTCGGCGGCGTGGCGGGCTTCTACCGATACAATTTTACCAGCTAAGGTTAAGTAAGTTAAGCCATCGCCCGTATCGGTAAATAATTTGCCGGCGCCATTATAAGCCGCTACACCTAAATCTTCGAATGTTTTGGCGGTGGTAAGTACCGAAGTTTTATCCATAAAATTTACAGTAGAAAAGTCAGGAGTTAGATCTTTAATGCGGGCAGAAGCCGGAATAGCGGCCCGGAAGAATTCGCGGTGCGCAATTTCGTGGTCGCGGATATCCGTTAAAACAGCAGTTTCCAGATCGGTCATGCCGCTGTATTTATTGGCTACCACCTGGGTGTAAAAAGCCGCTTCCAGTTGTTCCAGCGCAAAGGCGTAGTTTAAAATGCCCACATCACCCGAACCTAGGTTTACCATATCTTGGCTGTAATCAGTTTCATCATCGTCGTTGTCGTTGCAGCCGGCTAAAAACATGGCCGATAAAGCAATTCCGGCCCCGGAATATTTCAGAAACGATCGGCGGTGAATAGAGCTAGAAGCGGACTTTATTAAGCCTGCTTCATTTTCGTGCGGATTAATAATTTTTGACATAGTTTTAATTTTAAAGGATGAAAATAGCTAACTAACTGGCCTTCTAATTTTATACCTGCTAGGGCAAGTATGAAATGGTGCGTCCGGAACAGTGCCAAACCTACGGCAGTCGGGTAGGGATTGGATTTACCAGTTTCTAAAAAAAATATCCGGTATAATCTGCAGGCTATTCATAATAAAATCAGCCGGGCGGTGTTTTAAACTCATAGCTAAAAGCTAACTGCAATTCTATGTCAGGTTGGTTGGGGCAGATTTACTTTTATATGATGCCGGAAAAAGCATGCATTTATCTCTAAACTTGGCTGATGCTGCCCAAGTGCCGGGGCCGGTAAGCAAATTGTTTTCCGGATTTTTACCGTAAATTCGGCCGGTGAGAAGCAGTTTATGTTCTTTAAAATTTCTTTGCTAAAATATTGTCTGCTATTTTTTTTAGGTCTGATCGCGCTGCATTTACCGGCGCAGGATTTAAAAATTGAACTCGGGGAAAACCGTTTGCCGATAACCGAATACTTTACCATATCGGTTAAACTGCAAAATGCCAGCATCAAAACTATTAGTGATTTTCCCGAAATAGAAGGTTTTCAGAAAAGCAGCCGCCCCCGGTCCCGGTCCCGGATTACGGTAGCCGGCAAAACTACTGTAGAAGAAACTATTACCCAGAATTACGCCGCCTTAAAAGAAGGTACTTACACTTTAAAACCCTTTACTATAAAAGTTAACGGTAAAGAAATAACCAGTAAGGGCACCAGCATTACTATTCAGACCGAACTGCTAACCGACGAGCCGGTAAATCCACCACCGAAAGAAAGTCCGGCTTTAATAACCGGGAAAACGCCGGGAAAAGGTAAAAGCGAATCGTTTCTGACTTTGGAAACAAGTAAAGGCCGGGTATATGTAGGCGAAGGCTTGCAGGTACAGCTGTTTTTTTATCTGTCTGCCGCAGAGCAAGGCCTCCTGGACTTTTATAATTTCGGCGAGCAAATGCCGGCTTTGATAAAAAATATAAAACCGCATAATGTATGGGAAGAAGAGAGTGCCAACGCGGAAATAAAAACCGATACCATATTGGTGAAAGGAAAATCTTATATCCGGTTTAAATTGTACGAAAGCGTTTATTATCCTTTAAGTGCAGAATTTATTAGATTCCCGGCATTGGCGTTAACCATGTTACAGCGGCCCAAAGACCAGACTTATAATCTGGCGCCTACGCAGCAGGAATTGGTACCTTTTGTGTCTAATTTTAAAAACGTTGCGGTAGAAGCATTGGCGCCGCATCCTTTGCGGGAAATAATACCAGTTGGCCAATTTCAACTCCGGGAAGGTGCAAACTCAACGGTAGTACGTGTAAATAAGAGCTTTACTTATTTTTTCGAAGTAACCGGTTCCGGTAACCTGACGGCTATAAACCTACCCGATACCCTTTCGGCTCCGGGTCTGGAGATTTATCCGCCCCAGACCGAGCAATTCCGGAATACTATCAATCCCAGAGCTGGTAGAAAAACTTTTAGATATACTTTGCTGGCCCGGAAACCCGGTAAATATAACTTAAGTCACTCTTTTTATTTGCCTTTTTTCAATCCGGTAACGGAGCGCTACGACACCTTGCGTTCTGCCCTAACCGTACAGGTTTCGGGTGCCCCCGAACCCGAAAAATCATTAAAACCAGAGGAAGCCGATTCTTTTTACCGGTTAATTCAGTCTGCCGACAACGACTTACAAAATATAAATCAGATTCAGGAAATAAAATTATATACCAACCTGGTTATTTTATTGTTAATTTGCGCCACTTTATATATCTTCTTCAAGAAATAATTGCATGAGTAATTCTTTCGGTAAAATTTTCAAGATAACTACTTTTGGAGAATCGCACGGGGTTGCTGTTGGTGTTGTGATAGACGGCTGCCCGGCCGGCCTGGAAATTACGGCCGCAGAAATTCAGCATGAATTAGACCGGCGTCGGCCAGGCCAATCTAATATTACAACCCAGCGCAAAGAAGAAGATGAAGTAATTATTTTGTCAGGTTTATACGAAAATAAAACCACGGGCACGCCCATTGCCCTGATGGTAAATAATACCAATCAGGCCGGTAAAGATTATTCGCACCTGGAGCACGCTTTTCGCCCTTCTCACGCCGATTATACCTACACTGCCAAATACGGTTTGCGCGATCACCGGGGCGGTGGCCGTAGTTCGGCCCGCGAAACCCTGGCCCGGGTGGCCGCCGGCGCCATTGCCCAAAAGTACCTGCAGCAATACCATATTCAAATTTCCTCGTATGTATCGGCGGTGGGGCCAATTGCTTTAACCGAGACTTACGAGCAACTAAATTTGAGCCTGATTGATAGCAATAAGATCCGGTGCCCGCAACCCGAAGTAGCCGAAAGAATGATTGCGCTGGTAGAAGAAACCCGGAAAAACCGAGATACCGTTGGCGGCGTAATAACCTGTGTTATTAAAGGATTGCCGGTGGGCTTGGGCGAGCCGGCCTTTGATAAACTGCACGCGGAATTAGGCAAAGCCATGCTGAGCATAAATGCCGTAAAAGGCTTTGAATACGGTAGTGGTTTTGCCGGTACCAAACTTTACGGTTCGGAGCACAACGATGAATTTTACACCGATGAAAAAGGCCAGGTCCGTACTCGTACAAATCACTCCGGTGGTATTCAGGGCGGTATTTCTAACGGCGAGGATGTTTACTTCCGGGTAGCATTTAAACCGGTAGCTACTATTCTGCAACCTCAAACCAGCATCAACAGTGCCGGGGAGAGCATAACGCTGGAAGGAAGAGGCCGTCACGATCCGTGCGTATTGCCGCGGGCCGTACCCATTGTAGATGCCATGGCTGCCCTGGTAATCATTGATTTTTTACTGCGGCAGCGTACTGTAAAATAACTAGCGGCCCTGGCAGGCAGAGAAAATTAGCCTAACCGCTGTTGCAAAACAACAGCCGGTTATATGAAAAGAATGGATTCTAACATAAGTAAGGTGAACGAAGAAAAACCGGGAAGACATGTGATATCCAAAAGGATAGACCGGATTTTTGCGAGGTTGTTTGATATCTATGCGTTTATCGTTCGCTTTTTTAAAGAAGCTTTTATGCCTCCTTACGAAGGCAGGGAAATAGTAAAGCAATGCTATGAGGTAGGTGTTAAATCGTTGCCCCTGGTATCGTTAACCGGCTTTATTATTGGTATTGTATTCACCAACCAATCGCGGGTCTCTTTAGCCGAATTTGGCGGAACTTCCTGGCTGCCGGCGTTAATATCGGTGGCCATCGTGCGGGCTTTGGCCCCCTTGGTAACGGCAATTATTGCGGCCGGTAAGGTAGGTTCGCAAATAGGAGCCGAATTAGGTTCTATGAAAGTAACCGAACAAATAGATGCCATGGAGGTATCGGCTACCAATCCGTTTCGGTTTCTGGTGGTTACGCGGGTGCTGGCTACTACCTTCATGATTCCTACCCTGATGATGTATATGATTTTTATTGCGCTGATGGGAGGCTACGTAAGTGTACACCAACACGAACTAACCAGTTTTACCACTTATTTTATCCAGGTGTTTAATGCCGTTACTTTCCTGGATGTTTTTTCATCGCTAATTAAATCTTTTTTGTTTGGTTTTACCATTGGGGTTGTAGGCTGTTATAAAGGCTATCATTCTTCTAAAGGAACCCAGGGCGTAGGTAAAGCGGCCAATACATCGGTGGTAATGGCCATGTTTTTAGTTTTTATAGAGGAGTTACTTTCGTTGCAAATTATTACGGCGTTGCGGTAATTTTAAATTTGGTTAAGTATGAAAAAGGTAACATCCAGAATAGACAGAAGTAAGCAGGTAATAAAGATCCGGGATTTAAGAAAATCTTTTGATGAGTTTGACGTATTAAGAGGCGTGGATCTGGACCTTTACCAAGGCGAAAACCTGGTAGTTTTGGGCCGGTCGGGTACGGGTAAGTCGGTACTGATAAAAATTATATCAGGCTTGTTGAAAGCTGATACCGGCTTGGTAAATGTTTTGGGTTGCGACCTGAGCAAAATTACCCCCAAAGAAGTGGATGCCCTGCGCTTGAAAATTGGTTTTTCTTTTCAGAACAGCGCCCTTTACGATAGTATGACCATTAAAGAAAATCTGCAGTTTCCTTTAATTCGGAATCGCCGCGATTTAGGCCAGAAAGAAATGGACCGGATGATAGAGGTGGTGCTGGAAGCAGTAGATCTTTCCCAATCCATCAACCAGATGCCGGCCGAACTTTCGGGCGGACAACGGAAACGGATCGGTATTGCACGTACTTTAATTTTGCGGCCCGAAATTATGTTGTACGATGAGCCTACCGCCGGCCTAGACCCGATTACCAGCATCGAAATAAACAAATTAATAAACGAAGTTCAGGAACGATTTAATACTTCTTCTATTATTATCACCCACGACCTGACTTGTGCCCGCGATACCGGTGACCGGATTGTGATGTTACTAGACGGGCAGTTTCAGCGCCAGGGTTCATTTGCCGAAGTATTTAATTCGGATGATGAACGGGTTAAAGCATTTTATAATTATAATTTCATCGACTAATGAGTTCTACAGATAATAAACGATCCGTTATAGTAGGTATTTTTGTGCTGCTGGGCCTGGTTATTTTGGTAGCCGGTATCTTTATTTTAGGCGGACAGCAAAATCGTTTTGTAAAAAGCGTGCATGTAAAAGCTATTTTTGATGATGTGGCCGGACTTAATCCGGGCAATAACGTCTGGTTTTCGGGGGTAAAAATTGGTACTGTTAAAGCCATTGATTTTTACGGCAAATCCCAGGTAGCTATTACCATGAGCATAGAAGAAAAAGCGCAGCAATATATCCGGAAAAATGCCAAAGCCCGGATAAGTTCCGAAAGCTTTATCGGTAACAGAATTATTGTTATTGAAGGTGGTACAAACAATGCGCCCGCCGTTGCTGAAGGCGACTTGCTGGAAGCGGAAAATCCTTTGGATACCGATGAACTGATGGAAACGCTGCAGAAAAACAACAAAAACCTGGTAGATATTACCAGCGATATAAAAACGCTGAGCGCTAAATTAGTAAAAGGCGAAGGAACCATGGGTGCGGTGCTGACGGATACGCTAATGGCTACTAATTTCCGGAATATCGTACAAAATTTACAAAAGGCTTCTGCCACCAGCGTGCGGGCTTCGGGTGCCTTGGCTCAGTTTACCAGTAAACTGAATAACCAGGAAGGCTTGGCCAACCAGCTATTAACCGATACCGTGGCTTTTGGTCAATTAAAAAGATCGATGGCGCAATTAGAACAAACAACCAATACCGCCACCGACATAGCCACTAATCTGAAACAAACCAGTGATAAAATAAACAATAACAACTCGGCTCTAGGTGTATTAATTAACGACGAACAATTCGGGAATCAATTAAAGCAAACCATGAGTAACCTGGAGTCCAGCTCTTCGGAGTTGGGAGAAACCATGGAGGCTGTGCAAAACAACTTTTTACTTCGGGGTTATTTCAAACGCAAGGCTATTCGGGATTCGCGCAACGCCGACAAAGCCAAAGCACAAGACCAAAAAACACAGGAACAACAAGACTTAAAAGAACAAGATTAGTACACCAAAAAATTGAGTCTTAAAATCTGGAAGACAAAACTTACAATTCCGGCTTATAGAAAAAAGATTCGCAATTCATTCTCATTCGAAAAAATAATAATTTAAAGCAGTATAATTTATCTGGCCGGAATATCTAAGCCTTCAAAGTGCTCTTTAATATGCAAAACATAGTTGTCCGGAAGGAAAAAGAGAATAAGATATTAACAGACCTGAAAAATATAATTCTCATTCTGTTGGGTATTTTATCGGCCGGAATGGGTTTGAAAGGTTTTTTAATGTCCAGCCATTTTATTGATGGGGGCGTAACCGGAATTTCCATGCTCGTTTCCCAACTTTCCGGTATTCCGCTGGCTATTTTGCTCTTGTTTATAAATCTGCCTTTTATTATTTTGGGCTACCGGCAAATGGGCTGGCGGTTTTCGCTTAAAAGTGCTTTGGCCATAGCCGGACTTTCTGTTTGCCTGGCGGTAGTCCATTTTCCGGATGTAACACCCGATAAATTATTGACGGCTATTTTTGGGGGTGTTTTTATTGGTGCGGGTATTGGTTTGGCTATGCGGGGAGGCGCCGTACTGGATGGTACCGAGATAGCCGCCCTGGTATTTACCAAAAAATACGCTTTTCTGAAAGTAAGCGATTTTATACTGTTCCTCAATATCATTATATTTTCGGCGGCAGCTTTCATTTTAAGCATCGAATCTGCTCTATACTCCATTCTGACTTATTTTGCCGCCTCCAAAATGATTGATTTTTTAATGAATGGTATAGAACAATATACCGGCGTAACCATTGTATCGGAACATAGCGAAGAAATAAGACAGGCCGTAACTACTAAACTGGGCCGGGGCGTAACCATATACCAGGGTAAGCGCGGTTTCGGTAAAAGAGGTGACCGTGAGTTGGGAATAGATATTATTTTTACCGTTGTTACTCGTTTTGAAATACCAGATTTGCGGCGGGAAGTCCGGTTAATTGATGCGCATGCTTTTATATTTCAGCATAGCATTGACGATGCGGAAGGCGGTATGGTAAAGAAAAAGCCTCTCCATTAATTTTTGTTAAACATTATTAACTAATCACTAATCTATTTAGGTTCATATATCTACCTCAAGCCGGCAAAAAAGTCTTTAACATAAACCAGTTTAATTATATTTCGAGCCTGTAATTATTTATTAAGATACAGAACCGGTGTTTAGCAAAAGAATATGTTTAATTTTTATTTCTGATCCTTTTATGTATAAATATAGTTTGGTTATCATCTTCTTATTGCTGGTAAGTTTCAGTGGTTTTGCGCAGCAGAAAACCGATACGGCGGTTGGGGCTGCGGAGGCGGAAGTAGCGGATACGGTAAGTACTACCTTGCCCATAGAGATAAGAAAAGGATTATTTACTTCATTTTATCAAAGAGGAGAAAAGTTATCTACTAGTTTGTTGCAGGATGTAGTGGTTAAAAGTCCGGAAGCAGTAGCCGAAATGCAACGGGCCCGTAAAAATTACCTGGGTGCTGTTGTCCTCAATACCGCCGGAAGCTTTTTGATTGGTTATCCGGTAGCCTCTAGCCTTTTAAGCGGGAATAAGTTAAACCTGAGTTTAACGGGGTTGGGAATTGCGATGGTGGGCGCCGGTATTCCGCTTTCCAGAGCTTATGTAAAGCATGCGCAAAATGCTGCTACCATTCATAACCAAAGGTTAGGTAAAACTACCGGGTTTAAGCCTACCTGGCAATTTGGTTTTGCCGGCACTGGTGCCGGGCTGCAAGTAACTTTCTAAATTTCTTTTTCTTATATTAATACTGCATTTAAAACAGTGATGCCCGCTATTAATGGTAGCGGGCATTACTGTTTCGGAACTGGCCTTAAAGTTATTTAAAAGATATATTCCCCCGGGTTTTAAAACCTATCTTATCGTTATTTTCATCTGGCTTGCTCTTCATCGCACAATTAAGAAATATACCAGGGCCAGCACCGGTAACAAAAACGGAATAGAAAAACTTATGATATATTTAAAAAACGACGGCATTTTAATACCGGCGCTTTCGGCAATAGCTTTTACCATAAAATTAGGGCCGTTACCGATATAAGAAAATGCTCCGAATAAAACCGAGCCCAACGAAATAGCCTCCAGCAGATAATAAGTGTCGGGATTACCGCCTAGACCGTAGGCAAACTGATGTACATCTTGTACGCTGCTGTAACTCATGTTGTATTTGGCCATGCCCAAAGATAAAAAGTTAGCGTAGGTGGGGGCATTATCTAAAAAGCCGGACAAAGTTCCTGCCGCCCAGTACATAGTA
>Ga0210046_1001762_pt1 | contig 16202 bp, 15 predicted proteins | sample CryGeyCG2114_250_FD_185461 | JGI IMG/M metagenome (GOLD analysis project Ga0210046, IMG submission 185461) | Groundwater microbial communities from aquifer - Crystal Geyser CG18_big_fil_WC_8/21/14_2.50 (SPAdes) (version 2) | ecosystem: Environmental > Aquatic > Deep subsurface > Groundwater ... | reverse complement strand
CTTTTTGACCGATTACCAGCACGCTGCTTATGCGGTGCGCTATCAAAAAGCGATTAGTGAGGTGCAGCAGGCGGACGCCTTGTGGGGCAAAACGGGCTTGAGTGAAGCGGTGGCGCGTAACCTAGCCAAGCTGATGGCCTACAAGGACGAATACGAGGTAGCGCGCCTGCACGCCAACGGTGACTTTGAAAGTCAGATCGCGGCGCAGTTTGACGGCGAGGTCCAGCTGCACTTTCATCTGGCGCCGCCGCTGCTGGCCAAAACCAACGACAGGGGTGAACTGGTCAAACAGCGTTACGGCCCGTGGGTGTTGACCGCTTTGCGTTGGTTGCGGCATTTGAAGGGCCTTCGCGGCACTGCCTTGGACATTTTCGGCAAGACCGACGAGCGCCGGCAAGAGCGCGCGTTGATCGTGCAGTATGAAGCGACGGTGACCGAACTACTGCAAGGTTTGCGCCCGGGGCCCGACCAACCCAACGCTGGCGCGCGCTACGCCCTGGCGCTGGATCTGGCGCGTATCCCTGAGGACATCAAGGGCTTTGGTCACGTCAAGCTGCGCCACTTGGCCGCCGCGCAGGTGCGCTGGGATGCGTTGCTGGCGCAGTGGCGTGGTTTGGCCTGATCGTCAACCTGCCAAGTTGACCCCGTTTACAATGCTACGTTGCCTGTTGGCTGCCCGTTCTGGTGCTGCCAACGGGCAGTTTGTTCTTTGTTTCACTTAAAAATCTGGAGTTTTTGTGTTTATTTCTTCTGCTTTTGCCCAAGCCGCGCCGGCTGCGGGCGGTGATCTTCAGTCGTCACTGATGGGCATGTTGCCCCTGGTGTTGATGTTTGTGGTGCTGTATTTTGTGATGATCCGCCCGCAAATGAAAAAGGCCAAGGAGCACAAGGCCATGGTCGAAGCGCTGGCCAAAGGGGATGAAATTGTCAGCGCTGGTGGCATGCTGGGCAAGGTCAGCAAGCTTGGCGACATCTACATCGGCCTGGAGGTAGCTAATGGCGTTGAAGTGCAGATTCAGCGTAGCGCCGTGGTGCAAGTTTTGCCCAAGGGCAGCATCAAATAAGTTGTTGCCGTTGGCGTCTGGTTTTGGTTATTGAAGGGCGATCATGAATCGTTACCCGGTCTGGAAGTACGTGATCATCGTGATCGCGCTGGTGGTGGGGGGCTTGTACGCGCTGCCTAATTTTTTCGGCGAATCGCCGGCGGTGCAGGTCTCTGGTGCCAAACCACTGATCAAAATCGACTCGGGCACTTTGGTGCAAGTGCAGGCGGCACTCAAAACCGCCGGTATTGAGCCCGACCTGCTGACGCTGGACGGCGCGTCGGTCAAGGCGCGTTTCAACAGCACCGACGTTCAGTTGAAGGCCAAGGATGCGATCCAGCGCGCGCTGGTACCTGACCCGACCAATCCGTCTTATGTTGTGGCGTTGAACCTGCTGTCGCGCTCGCCCGCGTGGCTGAGTGCACTGCATGCGGCACCGATGTACCTCGGTCTGGACCTGCGCGGTGGCGTGCACTTCATGTTGCAGGTCGACATGCAGGCGGCGCTGACCAAGCGGGCTGAATCGTTGTCGGGTGATTTGCGCACATCACTGCGTGAAAAAAACATCCGCCACAGTGGTATCAACCGCGTCAACCAGACCATCGAGGTCAAGTTTCGTGATGCCGCCACGTTGGCCAACGCCCGGGCGTTGATTCAAGACCAGTTTGCCGACCTGCAGACCGTCGACGTGCCCGATGGCGCCGAGTTCAAATTGACCGCATCGATCCGGCCCGAAGCCGCGCGGCGTATACAAGACCAGGCGCTCAAGCAAAACATCACCACGCTGCACAACCGTATCAATGAGTTGGGCGTAGCCGAGCCGGTGATCCAGCAGCAGGGTCTCGACCGTATCGTCGTACAACTGCCGGGCGTGCAGGATACCGCCAAAGCCAAGGACATTCTCGGCCGCACCGCCACGCTCGAAGTACGCATGGTCGACGAAAGCGCCGATGCGCGTGCGGCCGAGCTCGGCACCGGGATGGTGCCGTTTGGCTCCGAGCGGTACCTGGAGCGTAACGGCCAGGCGGTCATCGTCAAGAAGCAGGTGATCCTGACCGGCGAAAACCTCACCGACGCGCAACCGGGCTTTGACAGCCAGACGCAAGAGCCCAGCGTCAACCTGAATCTGGACGCCAAGGGCACCCGCATTTTCCGTGATGTGACGAGAGAGAACGTCGGCAAGCGCATGGCGATTTTGCTGTTTGAAAAGGGCAAGGGTGAGGTGGTCACCGCGCCAGTGATCCGCACCGAAATTGGTGGTGGCCGGGTGCAGATTTCTGGCCGCATGACGACGGTGGAGGCCAACGATACCGCCTTGCTGTTGCGCGCTGGTTCGCTGGCTGCGCCGATGGAGATCATCGAAGAAACCACCATCGGCCCAAGTCTGGGCGCCGAGAACATTGCCAAGGGCTTCCAAAGCGTGGCCTGGGGTTTTCTGGCGGTGGCCATCTTCATGTGCGTGTACTACATGCTGTTTGGCATTTTTTCCAGTATCGCCCTGGCGTTCAATCTGCTGCTGCTGGTGGCGGTGCTGTCGATGCTGCAGGCGACGCTGACACTGCCCGGCATGGCGGCCATGGCCTTGGTGCTGGGTATGGCCATTGACGCCAATGTGCTGATCAACGAGCGCATCCGCGAGGAGCTGCGCGGCGGCGCTTCGGCGCAAGCGGCCATCCATACCGGCTACGACCGCGCCTGGGCGACGATTTTTGACTCCAACATCACCACGCTGATCGCCGGGCTGGCACTGCTGGCGTTTGGCTCAGGGCCGGTGCGCGGTTTTGCCGTGGTGCACTGCCTGGGCATCATGACCAGCATGTTCTCGGGGGTGTTTTTTTCGCGCGGCGTGGTCAATTTCTGGTACGGCCGCAAAAACCGCCTGAAAACCGTGTCGATTGGCACCATCTGGCGGCCTGACGGCAACACCGCGATCAAAGCGCAATAAGGCAGACACACCATGGAATTCTTCAGAATCAAGCGCGACATCCCGTTCATGCGCCATGCGCTGGTGTTCAACATCATTTCTGGCCTGACGTTTCTGGCGGCGGTGTTCTTTTTGTTCAGCCGCGGGCTGCACTTGTCGGTGGAGTTCACCGGCGGCACGCTGCTGGAAGTGACCTATGCGCAGCCAGCCGATTTGGGCGGCGTGCGCGGTGCGGTGGCCAAACTCGGATTTGCCGACGTGCAGGTGCAAAACTTTGGCACCGCGCGTGACGTGCTGATCCGTCTGCCGGCGCAAAAAGGCGTGAGCTCGGCGCAGCAGAGCAACCAGGTCATGGCCGCTTTGCAGGCCATTGACCCCAGCGCTACCATGCGCCGCACCGAGTTTGTCGGGCCGCAGGTAGGCGACGAGCTGGCAGCCGATGGCCTGAAAGCGCTGGCTTTTGTGGTCGTTGGCATCATGGTTTACCTGGCGGTACGATTTGAGTGGAAGTTTGCGGTGGCAGCGATCATTGCCAATCTGCACGACGTGATCATCATCCTGGGTTTTTTTGCCTTCTTTCAATGGGAGTTTTCGCTGCCGGTGCTGGCCGCCGTGCTGGCGGTGCTGGGCTACTCGGTCAACGAATCGGTGGTTATTTTTGACCGGATCCGGGAAAACTTCCGCCGCTATCGCAAGATGAACACGGTCGAAATCATCAACAGCGCCATCACGTCGACCATCAGCCGCACCATCATCACCCATGGCTCAACGCAGATGATGGTGTTGTCGATGTTGTTGTTTGGTGGCGCGACGCTGCATTATTTTGCCCTGGCGCTGACGATTGGCATTCTGTTTGGCATATATTCGTCGGTATTCGTGGCGGCAGCAATCGCCATGTGGCTGGGGATCACGCGTGAAGACCTGGTCAAGGGTGGCGTTGCCAAGAAAGAGACGGATCCAAATGACCCCAATGCGGGCGCAACGGTTTAGCGGAAAGCACTGAGCATGGTCACAGGCGTGCCCCGGTTCACACCTGTCCAATTGACGGATCAGGTGCGTCAGCGCTTGGTCGCGCAGGCGGTGGCCGCCATGGGTTCACTGCAACCCAAGGTGCTCGATACGCTGATCAACCTGATGGATCAAGCCGCGCCGTCGCGTGAAATGCAGCTGCGCCGCGATGCCTGGATGCTCTACCAAAGCAGCAAAGGCAAGTGGCAAGACGGTACGGTTGCGGCCTGGCAAAAAGCCCTTGCCACCACGCCAGCCCAGAAAAAAGTGTCCAACAGCCTCAAAGGCTTGTCGCTGGAGCTCGAAAGTACCGAGGCGGTTGAAAACAAGATTGCCTCGTCCAAGCTGGCGCTGGCCCTGATGGAAAAGGCTGCGCAGGAGGTCAACGACCTGCGCAAGCGGCTCAAGTTCCTCAACTACGGCAAGGCCTTGAATGAGGCCGATATCGTGCACCCCGAGGTGCTGATGCTGCCGCTGGTTGAGCAGTGGGAAGCCAGTGGCATGGCGCGTGACGCCTGGCCACTGGTCAGCGCCACGGTGCAAAAGCATTTCAACGAACATCTGCAAAGCGCCTACGAGCAGTGCAACGAATTGCTGATCGAGCAAGGCGTCATTCCTGATATCGAAGAAGCCAATTCCCGGCCGTCCAATTTCAATGAAACCGACGACGTGGTTGACGATGAGCCGGTGGCACCTGACATGTCTGATGCGTGGCGCAATCCAGCCCAAGACAGAAGAAACGCCGCTGGCGGCGCTGCGCGTTCGCAACAAGCGGGCGGACCCGCCGGGCGCAACAGCCGCGCCCAATCGATCCTGGCGCAGGTGGGGCGCTTGCTCAGTGGCGCTTTCCTGTCCTCACCCGGGGCGGCGCGCAGCGCGGCCCGCGCTGGTGGTGGTTATGCGGGTGGCGCGGGTGCCGGATTCGTTGGCGCCGACGGCGTACCTGGCGCGGTCATGCCGCCTGGTGGCGGCTATGGTGGCGGTGCAGCTGGCATGATGCCCGAAGGTGGCTTTGTCCCGGCATCGGGCGCCATGCCCATGCCCCAAGGCGGGGCTGGCTATGTCGGCGGCCCCACCTATTTCAGTCCGGGGGGGGCGATGCCCTCTGGCAGTGGCATGGCAGGCATGTCCGGGATGGCCGATGCCGCCGGGGCGCAGGTCAGTGGCGCACCCGGGGATGCAGCGCCAGTGCGCTACGCCGGCCCGTCAGTGCCTTTGATGATGGCACTGGCGCAGCAGCCGCGCCTGAGTGATGTGCACTTTGTTACCTCGCAAGGCGGCTCGCAGGTGGTGTCGGTCGGGGCGATCTCGCAGGTGGCCAACGAACTGCGACAACAGTCCACCGACCTCAAAGGCAAGGCAGAAACCGACAACGAAAAAGCCATCATTGAGCTGGTGGCCTTGATGTTCCAGTCGATCCTGCAAGAAGACCGCCTGCCCTCGGGGGTGCGCGTCTGGTTTGCCCGTTTGCAGATGCCGGTGCTGCGCATTGCCCTGGCCGACCCTGATTTTTTCAACAAGATTGACCATCCCGCGCGCAAGCTCATCGACCACATGGGTTCGTGTGTGCTCGGCTTTGATTCAAGCGGCATCAGCGCCGAAGAGCTTGAGACTGAAATCAAGCGCGTGGTGCAGGTCGTTGAGCAGTACCCGGACACCGGCGACCGGGTCTACAAGCGTGTTTATGAAGAGTTCCAGACTTTCCTGAAGACGCACCTGGCCAAAAAGCCGGCCGCGCAAAAAGTGCTGGGTGTGGCTGAGCAACTCGAACAAAAAGAAACGCTCGCGATTCAGTACACCATCGAGCTGCGTGACCAGCTCAGAGACATGCCGGTGCGCGAAGAGATCCGCAGCTTTTTGTTCAAGGTCTGGGCCGAAGTGCTGGCGGTGTCGACGGTGCGCCAGGGCAAGCAACACGAAGAGACTGGGCAGTTCAAAAAGTCCGCCACCGAGCTGATCTGGGCGGCCAGTGCCAAACCCAACCGCACAGACCGCGCCAAGGTTATCGAGCATTTGCCGGTGCTGCTGCAGTCTTTGCGCAGCGGTATGACGTTGCTGGGCATCGTGCGTTCGGCGCAAGAGGCGCACATCAAGATCATCAGTGACACGCTGGCCGATGCCTTCATGTCCAAGACTGAAGTCGTCGCCGACGCGCAGATACAGGCTATGGCCAAACGCCTGGCCGAGCTTGACGACTTTGTTGACGAGGCCAACGCCCAGGAGTTGCCGCTGGACTCCGAGAACATTGAAGAGTTGCTGGGCATTGAAACCACCGATCTCGACGTGGTCAACGCGGGCGGTGGCTCCGCCAGCCCGGTCATGATGGAATGGGCGCGCGACATCACGCTGGGTTCGTGGTTCACGCTGGCCTACAAGGGCACAACGGCGCAGGTGCAGTTTGTCTGGCGTAGCCCGTTGGGGCACCTGCACCTTTTTGCCAACACTTTGGGCCACAGCTATTTGTTCCAGACCGCGCGCCTGGCGGCATACCTGCAATCAGCCGAACTGGAGCCGCAGGAAGATGAGTCGCTGATGACACGAGCCGCACGCAATGCGCTCGGCCAGATTCAGGCCAACCCCGATTTGCTGCTGGCTTGAACTTACAGCGCGGCCTCAGGTGACCAGGCGCTGAAACAAACCGCCGGGCAGCCTTGATACGGCACCGTCGAGCTCCAGCGCCATCAGTTTGGCCTGCAAGTCTGGCGTGGTCAGACCGGTGCGCGCTTGCAGTGCGTCTAGGCCAACCGCGTCGTAGCCGATCGCATCAAGCAGCGCATTGTTATTGTCAAAAAGGCTTGTATCCCTTTTAATTCCTGTGCTTTCTGATATTGAATCAGTAGCGTCTACAGGGCCAACCCAGTGCAGTTCTTCGAGAATATCCTGCGCCGACTCAACCAATTTGGCACCTTGTTTGATCAACGCGTGGCAACCGCGCGCCTGCGCCGCGTGGATCGATCCGGGAACGGCAAACACGTCTTTGCCCTGCTCGCTGGCCAGGCGTGCGGTAATCAGCGAGCCCGATTTGAGCGCCGCCTCCACCACCAGCGTGCCGTTGGCCAGACCGGCAATCAGGCGGTTTCGGCGCGGGAAATTGGCATTCATGGGCGGCGTGCCCAGTGGGTATTCGCTCACCAGCACGCCGTGGCGGGCAATGCGGTGTGCCAGTTTGTGATGCGCTTTGGGGTAGACGCGGTCCAGCCCGGTACCCACCACGGCCACCGTCACCGCCCGCGGTGTTTCTCCCGTGGCGTCGAGCGCGCCTTCGTGCGCAGCGCCATCGATGCCGAGCGCCAGCCCGCTGACGATGGTCAAACCGGCTTGCGACAAGGCTTTGGCAAACTGGCGCGCATTGGCAGCACCTTGCGGCGTCGGGTTGCGGCTGCCCACCACCGCCAGGCTGGTTTGGGGGTCGATACCGCCCGTGCCGAAATCGGCATTGCCCAGCAGGTACAGCAGCAGCGGCGGGTCATCCAGGTTCAGCAGTGCCGCGGGGTAGAGCGGATCACCCAGGGTTGCGACCATGCGGCGCACGCCGTCGGTTTCCTGCTGTTGCAGCCAGTTCCAGGTGGTGTCGGTCAACGCCGCTGCGGTATCGGGTGCTTGGCACAGCTGCCCGGCCAGCGCCGGGCCGACGACCTGCGCCAGCGCCGTCATGGATTGCGCAAAAATGGCCTGTGGCAGACCGAAAGCGCCCAGCAGCTTGCGCGCGTTCTTGTTGCCAACGCCGGGTGTCTCCGTCAGGCGGATCCAGGCGGCCAGCTCATCGCGTTGCACGACCAACAGCCTATGATGGTTACCGCTCAGAGGGGATTGACCAGCCTGTCGCCGATCTTGACGCCGCTGGTGATTTCAAGCACCAGGGCGTAAGACAACTTGTCAAAGGTGCGAAAAACCATCAACAGGCCATTGCGTTCATCGGGCAGCTTGATGGTGGGCAGCGCCGGGTCGGTTTTGTCCACGATACGCGCACCGTCTTGCAAAATGGCCAGCACATGGCCGTTTTCGATGCCATCACGCGTACCGCGGTTGATCACCACCACCTGATTTTGTGCGGCATTGACGACGGCACTGCCGTAGACCGAGACGATGCGTGCATCCACCGGGTTTTTTGGGGCGCGCGGTACGTAGCTCTGCAGCTGTGGCGGTGGTTCGGGCAACAGGCGGTCACCGGCGCGCATTTCCTCCTTGGCCTTGATGATGTCGATGGTGGCTGGCACGATCTCGCTGCGCAGCGCGCCGTCTTTGCCGGTGGATTCTTGCGTCGTCTCGCTGCCCGCCAGCAGGGCTTTGCCCACGTACTGGGCCTCAAAGCCGAGCACCTCGGCGGTCACCGGGTCTTTCAGCGCGGTGCCGTTGCGGAACACGCGGTAGAGCTTCTGGGCCTTGCTGGGATCGTCCTGGAGCTCGTTGCCAGTTGCGCTGCGCGCGTAGGCGCGGTCGCCGCGGGTGAGCAGCACGCGGCCGTCTTGCGCCGACACGATCCGCGGTGCGCCGTTGAGCGTTTGTTCATCGACAATCAGCGGCTCAGACAAGAACGGTTCAATCAGGCTGTTGCGCAGCGTTGGCAAGGCGTTGTTGGCCAGGTTTTCGATGCGGGTGCGTGGCGACAGGCGCACGGTGGGCACACCGTCACCGTCGGCTGCGCCGGGCTGGGTCGTCAGGCGCGCGCGCCCGTCGGCTCGAACCAGGTACAGCGTCTGGCCCGGGTAAATCAGGTGCGGGTTCTTGATGTCAGCCAGGTTCATGCCCCACAGCTCGGGCCAGCGCCAAGGCGACTTGAGAAACAGGCCGGAGATGTCCCACAGCGTGTCACCCGACTTGACGGTGTAGCTGGCCGGGGCGTCGGCGCGCAGCGCACTCAGGGCGACGCCGCTTTGGGCAACCTGGCGGGCGGTGGCGCGTTGCTCGGTGGTGATCGGGTACTTTTGTGCCTGGGCAGCCGGACTTGCCATCAGCGCGCCGACCGTGATCGCCAGCGCGACCGGAGAGAGAATTGCTTGGATGAATGATGTTGCCATTGCGTTGAATATCCTGTTGCATCGCATGAGATTTTGCGCCTAAGGCCTTGATTGAACAATGATTGTCGCCGCAGCTTTGCGCTGCGCCGTCGAAAAGTAGCGAAAATAACGACATCTTGGAACTGTTGCCATGGCTTTATTACCCATTCTTTGCTACCCCGACCCCAAATTGCACACAGTCGCCAAACCTGTGACGGCCGTGGACAAACGCATTCAGGCGCTGATTGCCGACATGCTCGAGACCATGTACGAGGCCAAAGGCATCGGGCTGGCCGCCACCCAGGTGGACGTGCACGAGCGACTGATTGTGATCGATGTCTCGGAGCAGCGTGACACCCCGCTGGTGTTGATCAACCCCGAGCTGCGCTGGACCAGCCCGCAGACCCATTTGAATGAAGAGGGCTGTCTGTCAGTGCCCGGCATTTACGACGGTGTGGTGCGCCACGACGCCGTCAAGGTGGAGGCGCTCGACGGCGACGGCCAATCGCGCCTGATTGATACCGATGGCTTGCTGGCGGTGTGCATCCAGCATGAAATGGACCATTTGCTGGGCAAGGTGTTTGTCGAATACCTGTCGCCGCTCAAGCGCAACCGCATCAAGACCAAAATGCGCAAGGCCCAGCGTGAGGCGCGTTCTTGAAGCTGGTTTTTGCCGGTACGCCGGAATTTGCCGCTGTGGCGCTGGCGCAACTGCACGCTGCCGGGCACGATATTGCGCTGGTGCTGACGCAGCCTGACCGGCCCGCAGGCCGCGGCATGAAGCTGCAGGCCTCACCTGTAAAACAGTTGGCTTTGCAGCTCGGCTTGGTGGTGGGGCAGCCACGCAGCCTGCGCCTCGATGGCAAATACCCGGACGATGCACTGACCGCTCAGGTCGCGTTGCAGGCCACCCAAGCCGATGCGATGGTGGTGGCCGCCTATGGCCTGATCCTGCCGCAGTGGGTGCTAGACCTGCCGCGCCATGGCTGCTTCAATATCCACGCATCGCTGCTGCCGCGCTGGCGCGGCGCGGCACCGATTCACCGCGCGGTGGAAGCGGGCGACGCGCAAACCGGCGTTACCATCATGCAGATGGACGCAGGGCTCGACACCGGCGACATGCTGCTAGCACAGGCGCTGACCATTGCCGACACCGACACCACCGGCAGCCTGCACGACAAGCTGGCCGAAGTGGGTGGCGCCCTGATGGTGCAGGCGCTGGCTGACTTGCAGCAAGGCCGGCTCAAAGCGGTGCCGCAACCTACCGAGGGCGTGACCTACGCCGCCAAGATTGACAAGCACGAGGCAATCATCGACTGGACGCAACCCGCGACGACCATCGTCCGACGGGTTCGCGCGTTCAACCCGTTCCCCGGCGCCAGCACGGTCTGCAACGGCGAGCCGCTCAAAGTGTGGGCCGCGCAGGTCGGCACCGGGGGGCCGCAAGCATCCCAGGTTTGTGGGCAAATCTTGGCTCTAGCACCTGAATACATTGCGGTTACAGCTATGAATTCAATAGTTTTTTTGTCCCGGGTGCAGCGCCCTGGTGGCAAGCGGCTGGCGGTTGCCGACTTTCTCCGCGGGGCGGATGTACAGGTCGGGCAGCGGCTGGGCTAGACCAAGGTGTTTTTCAAGCCGACGTTTTACCGTCACCCCGAATTTCGGGTGGGTGCGCGCGACGCCATGGCCGCCGCGCCGGGTCTGGCGGCTTGGGGACTGATGATGGGTGTGGCGATGGTCGAGTCGGGCCTGAGCACGTTCGAGGCGCTGCTGATGGGCACCACCGTTTTTGCCGGCATCATGGCCTTGTGCCTGCTGCTGGAAGCGATGCGTCGGTCAAGCGCCGAGGGCACGGCATGATCAAAGGGCAGGCTGATCTTTGGACGGTGGCGGTGATTCTTGCGTTGGCCTTGATCACTGTGCTGACGCGCTCTGGTTTTTCTGGCACAAGGGACAGGGCCAGGCGGTGTTGGGCACCATTGTGGTCGGCATGGCGGTCTATTTGCCCTTGCACCTCGCTTGGGGGTGGTAGCGGGCTGTGGCGATGGTTCTAGAATGATTCGGCAGCGACACGACTCGCTGTCGCAGGATAACGAAGAGGCAAAACATGCAGGACGCAACAGCAAACGGTAACGGGCAACGGTTGGACGTTGCCCGCGGTATGGCCATGATGGGCTCAGAAAGCAGCCTGCGCAAAATTTTGTCGACGGTACTGGCCAGCTTGCGTGCAGACTTGCCCAGGATTGACGCCGCCCTGCAGGCTGGTGATGTACCCAGCGCCAACCGCCTACTGCACGCCATCAAGGGCTACATGCCGATCATGGGGTCAGACGCCCTGACCGCGCAGCTGGTCACGGTAGAGCAACTCAGCAAAACAGCTGCCGCTGCCGACTTGCTGCCAGCGTACCAGCAGCTCGCGCCAGAATTGCGCGGCTTGCTGACCGAAATCCAGGACTTTCTGAAGTAGAGTTCGAGCCATGAGCAATATCACTTTTTCACTGGCGCGCATACTGGTGGTCGACGATGACCCGGTGATGCGCGAATTTGTTGTCAACACGCTGCGCCGCATTGGCATCCAGCAAATCGAGGTGGCTACCGACGGCGCTACCGCGCTGCGCACCATGGTTAGTTTCAAGCCTGACCTGGTACTCACCGACATTCACATGCAGCCTATGGACGGCATTGCCTTTGTGCAGCAGCTGCGCAAGCACAGCAACCCGCTGGTCAGTGGCATGAAGGTCATCTTCATGAGTGCCGACGCCAGCTCCGAAACGCTGGGGCAGGCCTTGCCGCTGGGGACGTACGGCTACATCGTCAAACCGCCCCGGCCCGAGACCTTGAAGGTCAAGATCGAGCAAGCGCTGAAATAGCCCAAGTTTGCGTCAACCCCTTCTCCAGAGGCACACCATGAATCTGCTGACACCCGCCATTGCCCTGCTCAAGCCACTGTCGGGCCGAGTGCGTTTCTGGATACTGCCCTTGCCGCTGCTGGCGGTCGTGCTGATCACGATCGTCACGCTGTTGACCCATGATGCAGACAGCTACGTCGAATACGGTGGCCTCGTTGCCCTGCTGGTTGGTGCGTTGCTGCTATGGCTCTATCTGCAGCTGGCTTTTTTTAACATCACGCGCCAGGAGCGTGACCGCACCGAATCCGCCATGCGTTCGGCCGCGCAGGGTAACTTGACGCGTACCGTGAACGTTGGCGTCCAGACGCTGGGCAACTTCAGCAAGCATCTTGACAAGATGATCGTCAGCATGTCGAGCATCGTCGCCAACATCCGCACCGCGGCCGTGTTGGTGGGCGATACCGGCAAGCGCCTGGTGGACGACACCCGTTCGTTGGCCGAGCGGGCGCAGGCCCAAGGTGAGCACCTGCAGCAGACCTCAGTGCACGTCAAACGGGTCAGCGAAACCGTGGCGCGCAACGCGCAGGCGGCGCAAGAGGTCAGCATGATGACGGCGAGCCTGCACAAGGAGGCCGACAACGCTGGGCGGATGATGCACCAGGCAGTGCAAAGCATGGGGCCGCTGGAGGTGACCTCTCGGCGCATGTCTGAAATCATCGGCGTGATCGACGGCATCGCCTTCCAGACCAACCTGCTGGCGCTCAATGCAGCGGTCGAGGCCGCGCGCGCCGGTGAGCAGGGTCGCGGTTTTGCGGTCGTGGCGGCCGAGGTGCGTAACCTGGCCAAACGCAGCCAGGGCGCGGCCGCTGAAATCCGTGGGCTGATCGCCGAGTCGGCCAGCCGTGTCGGTGACACCGTCAAGGGCATCAACGAAGTCAACACCACGATGGAGAGCCTGGTCTCGGGCATTGGCGAAATTGCTCTCAATATCAACGTCATGGCCGAAGGCAGCGCTTCCCAAAGCACCGAGCTTGAACAAGTGGTGCAAGCCGTCGGCGACCTGGACGTGCTGACGCAGGAAAACACCCGGTTGGTTGAGCGCGCCAGTTTCAATTCAGACCGCTTGATCCGTCAGGCCTCGACGCTGGAAATTTCGGTCGGCGATATCAAGTTGCGCCAAGGCACCGCCGATCAGGCGCGGCAACTGGTGTTTGACGCCATGGTGCACATCCGCAATGTTGGCTATGAGCGGGCGGTGCTTGACTTCCACGATCCACAGGCCGGGTTCATTGACCGCGACATGTACATTTTTATCTTTGACCGCGCCGGGTTTTACATCGTGCACGGGTCGATGCCGGAAAAAGACGGCTCTGACCTGCGCGCCATTGCCGGGCTAGACGCACAAAAGCTGGTCGATGACGCCTGGGAAGTTTGCGATAACGAACAAGGCGGCTGGGTCAACTACACCATCACCAACCCGGTCACGCGTGATGTGCAGGCCAAGTCATCGTATGTGGTGCCGCTTGACGAAAACCGCTTGCTGGGCTGCGGCTGTTACCTGAATTCTGAGTGGCTCGGCGTATGACGTCTGATAGGCAGACCAGTGCAGAGACCGCACAGGCGCTAGTTCGTTTGAGCGCGCAGGTGCTGCCCGTATGGGCGCGGCAGCTGGCCGGTTCGCGTGCGCAGTCGGAGACCGCGGTGACCGAAATGCTGTCGGCTTTTGCTGAAATCGGCCCGCATCTGGATCGGGCGGCGCGCCAGTCGCAGCAGATCAGTGCGGCGCTGGCGCAGGGCGACGGCGGCATTACCCAGTTGGCGCAGGCGTGTGACAAGGTGTTGCAGCCGGCGCTGCCCGGATGCACGCCGCAGGCTGTACAAGCGATCGGGCAGGTCATGGCGATGATCCATGCCTGCGTTGACGCCATTGCGCAGATTGCCAAGCCCTTTGAGCACGAAACCCAGATGGTCAGCCAGCAGGTCGAACGCATGTACCAGGGCTTTCAGTACCAGGACCGCATCAGCCAGATGATGACCTTGCTGCACGACGACATTGAGCGCCTGCAGCTGGCCATGACGCAAAAGCAGGGCGCGCCAATCGACCCCGCGCAATGGCTGGCGCGGCTGGAGGCGGGTTATGTGATGGCCGAGCAACGACACCAACACGGTGGTAGCGTGGGCGTATCGGGCGCCAGTGGCAGTGACGACACAACTTTCTTTTAAACAGGTGATAACACGATGGCACAGACAATTTTGGTGATTGACGATTCCGCAAGCTTGCGGCAGGTGGTGGCGATGGCGCTCAAGGGCGCCGGTTATGAGGTTCTGGAAGCGGGTGACGGCCAGGCTGCGCTGGCCTTGCTTGACGGGCGCAAGATTCATATGGCTGTGTGCGATGTGAACATGCCGCGCATGAACGGCATTGAGTTTGTCAAAGCTGCCAAGGCGCTGCCCAATTACCGCTTTCTGCCGATCCTGATGCTCACCACCGAGAGTCAGGATGCCAAGAAAGAAGAAGGCAAGGCGGCCGGTGCCAAGGCCTGGATGGTCAAGCCGTTTGTTCCCTCGTCCTTGCTCAACGCGGTGTCCAAGCTCTGCCTGCCCTGATGGTTTGCCGCGTTGTGGGTGCCCCCACCCCATCGCATATTGTCGTTGTGGTTTTTTATCTGTGGTCAGGAATTTGCCATGAGTCACTCCTTTGAGCTCCCCCAAGAATTGACGATTTACAGCGCCGTCGACACCCGCGACGCCCTGTTGGCCTGGGTTGCCGAGCAAACCGCCAAGAGCAGTACGGAGTTCGATATTTCAGCAGCCAAGGTGGCAGAAATTGACGGTTCAGGACTGCAATTGCTCACGGCGCTGAGTCACCTGCCACAGCCCTGGCGGCTGGTCAACCCGAGCCAGGCGGTGACAAACGCCTGCGCCACCCTGGGCCTGGCCAACTGGCTCGTACAACACAGCTGAAAGGAGCCACCATGAGCCATGCATCAGACGCCGATCAAGACTTCATCGCTGCGGCCATGCCCGCTTTCATCAGCGAGGCAGGTGAGCAAACCGAAGCCATCGAAACCTTGTTGCTCGAACTCGAAGAGCAACCCGACAACCGCGAGCTGCTTGATAGCCTGTTTCGCTGCGCCCATACCGTCAAGGGGTCGGCCGGTATTTTTGGTCTGAACAAGGTGGTGGAATTCACGCACCACGTTGAGACCTTGCTCGACAAATGCCGTGATGGCGAACTGGCGCTCACGCCAGAGATCAGCACGCTACTGCTCAAGTGCAATGACCAGATCAAGTTTCTGGTCGACACCGCCACGGATGAAGCGGCTGACACCCCAGAGCAAAAAGACCTGCGTGCAGACCTGGTGATTCAGTTGTGTGCGTACACCGAGGGTACTGCGGTCGTCGGCGGCGCAGTCGAACCCGCAGCGACGGCGGCGGACACGGCCCCGGCGGGTGAGCCGGGCGTCACCCAGTGGCATATCTCGGCCCGCTTTGGCCCCGAGACATTCCGTAACGGTATGGACCCGCTGTCGATTGCCAGATACCTGCAGGGCATGGGCAGCGTCAAATCCATCGTCTGCGCTACCGATGCGGTGCCATCGCTGGTCGACATGAACCCGGAGACCTGCTACCTCGGTTTCGTGATGGTGCTGGAATCTGCCGCCAAGCGCGACGACGTCGAGGGCGCGTTCAGCTTTGTGGCGGACGACTGCGAACTTGAAGTCAGGGCGCCCGAGAGCCCGGAGCAGAAGCTGGTGCGTGCCATCGAAGACATGCCGGCCACCCCTCGCCTGGGCGACATGCTGGTGTCGGTGGGGGCGGTGAGCCAAAGCAAATTGACCGAAGTGCTCTCAAATCAAGAGCAGTCTACGTCTGCTACATCAGGGCAGAAAGCCAAAATAGGTAACTTGTTAGAAGACAAGGCCGGTGTGGCGCCTGCGGTGGTGGAGGCGGCGCTGAACAAGCAACAAAAAGCCAAAGAGTCCAGTGGCGAAGAAAACCGCTTTATTCGGGTGCAGGCCGACCGGCTTGACGCGGTCATCAACCTGCTGGGCGAGCTGGTCATTGCCGGTGCCGGTGCTAACCTGTTGGCGCGCGAAACCCGCAATGTGGCCCTGATCGAAGCCAATCTGCACATGAACGGCCTGATTGAAGAAATTCGCAACGGCACGCTGGGCCTGCGCATGGTGCCAGTGGGCGAAACCTTCAGCCGTTTCCGCCGGGTGGTACGCGACACCGCTGGTAGCCTGGGCAAAGAGGTCAACTTTGAGATTGTGGGTGGCGAGGCAGAGCTGGACAAATCCATGGTCGAAAAAATTGCCGACCCGCTGATGCACCTGGTACGCAATTCGCTCGACCACGGCCTGGAGCCACCGGCTGA